>ENA-OQCT01000024-OQCT01000024.1-human-gut-metagenome-genome-assembly--contig:-NODE-24-length-12650-cov-0.871117_pt1 | contig 12650 bp, 12 predicted proteins | sample MGYA00242764_ERZ504591 | MGnify/ENA primary metagenome ERZ504591 (study PRJEB26092, sample SAMD00036299) | human gut metagenome | host: Homo sapiens | study: EMG produced TPA metagenomics assembly of...
CTGTTTTTCCTGTTTTGTATCGTCGCTTCTCGTTCTTGCTTCTATTTCGTTGCTCGTTTCGAAATGTCACACGATATTCAGCACATATGAAAATCGCCCGGACACACTGCACCAGTGCATTCGAGCGATTCTTTCGGCGAAATCAACCATATCAATACGTCCTGTCAGACAGCAGAAACATGCGATGGCAATCTCAATATCAATATCGCATAAGAATCGATATCGCATAAGAAAAGCCCGGATGCGATTATCGCTTCGCATCCGGACCGGTTGTGTGAGTCTGTTCAGTTATGATTGCGGATTCCGTACCGTTCGATCAGCCCTTGACTGCGCCGGAGGTCACGCCTTCGACGATGTAGCGCTGCAGGAACAGGTACAGGATGAGGATCGGCAGCATGGCCAGCAGCAGGGCCGCCATGATCAGGCCGATATCGTTGGAGTAGGTGCCGTAGAAGATCTGGGTTGCGATCGGGATGGTGTACAGCTCGCGGCGACCCAAGACCAGGGACGGCAGCAGGTAGTCGTTCCAGAACGCCATGGCGTCGATGATGGCCACGGTGGCCACGGTCGGCTTGAGCAGCGGGAACACGATCGTCCAGAAGGTGCGCCACTTGGAACAGCCGTCGATGCTGGCGGCTTCCTCAAGTTCGTTCGGAATGTTCGTCTTGATCGCGCCGTGGAACATGAACACCGCCAGGGAGACCGAGAAGCCGGTGTGCATGAGGATCAGCGTGATACGGCTGTTCAACACGTCAAGCAGGCCGCCGTAGACGGACACGAGCGGGACCATGAGCACCTGGAACGGAATGACCATGGAGGCCACCATAAGTGCGAACACCATGCCGCCGAACTTCCACGAGGGGTTGCGCACGATCACGTATGCGCACATCGCGGAGAACAGGATGGTCAGTATGGTTGCGCTGATGGTGATGACCGCGGAGTTGCCGAACACGGTGACGAAGTTCATCTTGTCCATTGCCCTGGGGAAGTTCTCCAGGGTGAACCCGTGCTTGCCGATCAGTGCCAGCGGAGCGGTGTTGATGTCCGCCTTGGTCTTGAAGACGTTGATCACGACCAGAATGAACGGTGCGATGAACAGCAGCAGCAGAATCGTCAGAACGACGATCATCAGTGCATGCAGAACCTTGGTGCGAGTGCTGGTTTGACCCTTCATTATGCTGCCACCTCACCCTTCTTGCCGAAGTACACCTGCAGCATGCCGATCACTGCGCAGACGATGAAGAGGACCAACGCCTCCGCCTGACCGGTGCCATAGTTCTTGTAAACGAATGCCTGGTTGTAGACGTGCATTGCTGCGAGCACCGACTGGTTGAACGGTTCGCCCTTGGTAAGCGAAAGGTTCAGGTCGTACACCATGAAGCAACGGGTGGTGCTCAGGAAGATGCACTGAACGAAGGAGGAGCGCATCAGCGGGATGACCACGTGCCACATGGCCTTGCCCTTGTTGCAGCCATCGATCATGGCCGCTTCCTTCAGGCTCTGGTCAACGCTCATGAAGCCTGCCACGTAAATCAGCATCATGTAGCCTGCGTACTGCCAGACCGAAACGAGGATCAAGCAGAACATTGCGCCGTTTGGCGTGGAGAGCAGCGATGCGTGGTCTGTTTGCGTCGCTGCTTCGGCGATAGCCACGAAGGCGCGGTTGAAGACGAACTTCCACACGTAGCCCAGAACGATGCCGCCGATGAGGTTCGGAATGAAGAAGCCCGCACGGAAGAAGTTCTGCCCCTTGATGCCGCTGGTCACGAGGTAGGCCAGCAGAAAGGCGACGATGTTGGTGAGGATGACGGCGATGACGGAGTAGATGAAGGTGCGTCCAAGCGACTGCCAATATGCGGTGTCGGCAAGAGCCGCCTTGTAGTTTTCGAGACCGACGAACGGCTTCGTTGTCGAAACGCCGTCCCAGCTGGTGAATGTCAGATAGAGGCCATAGAAGAACGGCAGGATCACCACGGCGAAGAAAAGAATCGTCGCCGGGCCACCGAACATCAGAAACTGGCCGATTTTATAGGAAAGCTTATTCTGTTTCATGATGGATCCCATACGTGCCGGGGATGTAAGGTCCGCCGCAGGAAGGAAGCGGCGGACCCTGCATCATGGTGCATTATTTGGAAATTCAGGCGGTTGCGCCGGTGAACTTAGCGGTCTTCCAGTAGTCCTGGATGTCCTGGGCGAGGCCTGCACGGTCCTCTTCACCTGCGAGCCACTTCTGGAAGGCGGCGCCGAGCACAGAGAAGTGGTCGTCAGGCAGGTAGTTGTAGTTGTCGATCAGCTTGCCGGCGTCGGCATAGGACTTCACGGACTTACCCAGCGGATCGGCCGCTTCGATACTGTTGTTCTTGAACGGGGAGATCAGAGCGGCATCCTTGGAGATGAACTCCTGACCTTCCTTGTCTTCGGCAAGCCAGTTCAGGAAGTCCTTGGCGGCCTTACGCTGCTCGTCGGAGGTGTTGTCGGAGGAGTCGATGAAGAAGTACTTGGAGCCGCCGCCGACGAGCTTCTCATTGGAGCCGTCATCGGTGTTCTGCGGAACCGGCATGAGACCCATGTTCTCGGTGTAATCGTACTGGTTCAGCACGGACCAATCCCAGTTGCCGCCGAACATGAAGGCGATTTCACCTTCAGCCAGCTTCTGCTCAGTCACCTCACGCTCGGCGGAGATGGCGGAGGACTTGGCGTAGTTGTTGTCTTTCATCACGTCGAAGAAGTCCATCAGGGAGTTCCACTTGGCGTTGGAGCTGAGGTCAACCTTGCCGTCCTTGAGCTCATGGCAGAAGGCGTCCGGATCTTCCTGCTCCTCGTAGACTTCTGGCAGGAAGTGCGCGGCGAGGGACCAGTCTTCCTTCATGACACCGGTCGGGGATTCCATGCCGCCGGCCTTGAGCTCGTCGATGAGATCCTTGAACTCGTCAAGGGTCTTGTAGTTCTCAGGCTTGAATTCCTTACCGGTAACCTTCTTGATGGCGTCAGCATTGTAAATCAGGCCACGGGCTTCGACGGAAACCGGGAAGCCGTAGGTCTTGCCGTCGATGCTGATGGCGTAGTCGGTGTCTTTGACCCAATCCTGGTCGGACAGATCGACGGCGTGCTCTTCAGCCAAGGAGTAGATGTCCTTGGCGTCGACCATGGAGATGGTGTACGGATCCTTGGATGCGTACTTGGTGGCGAGATGCGCTGCGACGGTGTCGTTGGAGTAGTAGACCTCAACGTCTACGCCCTTTTCCTTGGAGTACTTCGCAGCCATGTCTTCCATTTGGCTTTCGATTTCAACCTTGGAGTTGAAGATGGTGATCTTGGTGCCGCTGGAGCTGGATGGCGATCCGCATGCTCCCAGCATGCCAACGGTCATCAGCGTTGCAACAATAGCGGTGCCAGCCTTCTTCCAAGAAGAGAACTTGCTCATTTTCCAATCCCTTTCTATCCACTATTCACCGAGCAGCCCTGCCCAATGAGGTGATAAAGGAAGGTGAATCCCCGACTCGCGTTGTCGGAATCTCTCCGTCCTTGGTATACAGGATATCAAACCGGTTCGAGAGTTGTCAAACCGGTTCGAGAAACCTTGTGTACAGTGCCATCCGTCGGCGTGTCGCGTCAATCGCTTGACGTATTGCAAACATTGGCATTCCATACACCCCTAAAAAGTGTCTTCACGGGCTATAATGACGGAAAAGCAGTGACCGACGTTTCCAACGTTGCGATACATCGGTAGACCAACAGCAAAGACGCGAAAACAGGAGGATTTATGGCAAGCTGGCTCAACAACGCAATCTTTTATGAAATCTATCCGCAATCATTCAACGACTCGAACGGCGACGGTATCGGTGACTTCCAAGGCATCATCGACAAACTGCAATACGTGCGCGATCTGGGGTGCAATGCGATCTGGATCAACCCATGCTTCGACTCGTCGTTCTACGATGCCGGCTACGACGTACGCGACTACTACACAGCCGCGGAACGCTACGGCAGCAACGCGGACCTGCAGCGGCTCTTCGAGCGCGCGCACGAACTAGGCATGCACGTACTGCTCGACCTCGTACCCGGGCATTCCGCGGTCGACAATCCATGGTTTCTTGAATCCGGCAAGGACGAACGCAACGCATGGACCGACCGCTACATCTGGCGACCGATGACGCAATCGCCGAATCTGAACTCGCCATACGAATCAATCCGCGGATTCCTCGGAGGCATTGCGGAACGTCCCGACGCGGCGGCCGTGAACTGCTTCTCCACGCAGGCATGCCTCAACTACGGATTCGGCACCGTCACCGAAGACTGGCAGTTCGCCGCCGACTCCCCCGAAGCGGTGCAGGGCCGGCTGCTCATCCAAGACATCATGGACTTCTGGCTCGGGTTGGGGGCGGACGGCTTCCGCGTGGACATGGCAGGCAGCCTCGTCAAGGAAGACCCCGACCACTATTGGACGAAACTCTTGTGGCAGCAAGTGCGAGCGCATCTGGACGAAACCTACCCGGAAGCGGTGCTCGTATCGGAATGGGGTGACCCCGAAGAGGCGCTGCACGCCGGATTCGACATGGACTTCCTGCTGCATTTCGGGCCGTCGCATTATCTTGACCTGTTCCGCGAGAATCCGTATTTTTCGGCCGGACCTTCCGAAACTACGGGCAGCGCCGAAACTGCCGAAACGGAACACGACGGCGAACGCAGCGAATGCGACGGCGCGGGCAGCAGCGGGTGCGACAGCAACGGCAATTCAGTCGTCGACGGAGACAATCCAAATTGTAATAACGACAATGTCGGCAATGCGAGCGGCGACATCAAGGCGTTTGTGGACACATATACGGCCATGCTTGCCAGCACCGCCGGAACGCCTGGATACATCTGCATTCCGTCGGGCAATCACGACATGATCCGCATGCGCGACACCTTGACCACCGATGAAATGAAGCTCGCGTTCACATTCCTGCTGACCATGCCCGGCTGCCCGTTCATCTACTACGGCGACGAAATCGGCATGCGCTACATGCACGGGCTCAAATCCAAGGAAGGCGGATACGAGCGCACCGGATCGCGCACACCAATGCAATGGGGCTGCGCAACCAACGCAGGATTCTCCGCAGCCCGGCCCGATGATCTGTATCTGCCGATCGATGCCGACAGCGAGCGCCCGAACGTGGCTTCGCAGACCGGACGCAGCGACTCGCTGCTGGAAACCGTACGCGCACTGAACACGCTACGCCTGGCACATCCCGCACTGCAGGCCGACGGAGGCATCGAGTTCCTCTACGCGGAAGATCACGCGTATCCGCTGGTGTATGCGAGAAGCTCCGAGGCCGGCGAAGCCGAACGCGACGCAACTGACGGCGAACGCAGCGAAACAGCACACGAAACCAGCTGTGAAACACCTTGTGAAACATGCAGCAAGATTAATCGCGAAGCAGGTGGCGAGCGCATCGTCGTCGCCATCAATCCGTCAAACACCGACGCAAGCTGCACACTGCCGAGCGACTATGTGAAACTGCCGTCTGGCGGCTCGGCGCAGGAAATATCGCAAGAACCAACAGCGAAACCAACGCAAGAACCAGCGGAGAAACCAACGCTGCTGAGCATCGGCAACCCCGCACGCTTCGACGGCACCCAACTGCACGTCCCAGCCCGCAGCGCCACCATCCTCCCCTGCTAATCCTGCCCCCAGCGTGTCCGATTCTGGAGAATCGGACATCCAAGCGCCTCAAAACATGTTCCGGTTGTCCGATTCTCCAGAATCGGTCATTCAAGCACCCCACTTTGACCTGTAGTTGTCCGATTCGGGAGAAACGGACACTCTGGTACTCAAAAACACATCCTGGTTGTCCGATTTGGGAGAAACGGACATTCACGCACCCAAAAGTACGTTCCAGTTGTCCGATTCTCCAGAATCGGACACTCAAGGCGACGAAAACGCGTAAAGGCCGTTCCGCGGAACTTGCAATCTGCGGAACGGCCTTTGCGAGCAAACAATTTCAGGACTGCGCTACCTTGCGCCCCTTGGCGTCGATCTCACCGTCGATACGGCGGAAAATCCAGTTGTAGATCCACGCGCAACAGTATTGCGGCAACGTGACGCCCATCAAAATCAGCAGCGGAATCATATATATGAAAAACTGCGCATACAGCACGGCGAACGCGGCCAAAATCACCAGCATGCACAAGGTGCGCGGGAAAAAAGCCGAGCGCAAGTTTCGTCGCATTCTTCAACGTTTCGGAAGTCGGATTCTCATAGCGAGAAAGCAGCGGGAAGAAGTACTGCGCAATCGCAATAATCACCAATCCCATGAACACGACGCACGCCATCAGCGGCCCGCGCATCGACCCCATGGACCGGGGCGAGCATGCCCGTCGACCACCAGCACAATCGCCGCCAGCAGGAACGCAAGCCACGGCAGCAGCGACTGCTTGAGATTGCGCTTGAACGAGTCGAAAAACTGGCGCGTCACATACGTTTCCTCATGGCGGACCATGCGCCAGAGCACACTGTGCATCGCAGTGAACGATGCGCCGGCCGTGACGATCGGCAGGCAGCACAACAGCGTGAGCACGTTGAGAATAATCAGATCGAACAGCACGCCCATAATGGAGAAAAACATGTTGTCTTGATCGAAAAGCTTTGACATCTTTGACATAAGCTCACCTTACCCGTTTTTGCTGGGATCTCAGCTGATTCCCGGGAAAATTGTTTTCCTGATAAGACGATTTCTCGGAAAAACGAAAATGCGAATCGTCCTTCCTGAAGGAGAGGTGACAGGAAGGACGATTACAGATTTATGGATTTATGCGCGGTCAGGCAGCGACCGGATCAGGCGAGGCTGAATCAGGCCACGACCGGGCGGATTGGCGATCAGATCGTCCGTGCGGTGCTCACCGGCGGCATCACGCCATTCGAGCGTGGCGACGGACGCGGTGTTCTCCACACCAAGACCACGGCCCGGCTCAAACGTGAGCGTGGCCTGAGTGGTCGCGCCCTCCCACGTGAAGCTGATGGACGTATCGCCGTCGGCGCTGTACGAGAAGGTGCCGTCGAACGCATCAAGCTCGTTGCGGAACTTGGCAAGCGCGTTCAGTGCCTTCACCACCGGACGCTGCAGATTCTCGTCGATCTCAGCCGTGGAATAGTAATGGCGATTGATATCGCGGCCATTGTTGGTCTTGTGCAGCAGCTCCATGTCGTTCTTGCCGGCAAGCGCGCCGACATAGTAGACCTGCGGAACGCCCGGCAGGAAGAACTGCACCGCGCGAGCCGCAATATAGTGCTGATCGTTGCATCCCAGCGCCGAATAGTAGGTGCTGTTGACCTGATACAGGTCAAGATTGGATGCGGCGGCACCGGTAGCGGCCTGCGATTCGCCGTGAGTGTTCGCATGAATGGCGTTGACGAGATTGTCGACATCCTCATCCGGCACGAGCCCCTTGAGCGAACGGTCCAGCTGATCGGAACCGATGTCGATCACGCCGATGCCATCATGCGTGTCAAGTACGGTGACGGCATTGTTCGGACGGATGTCGGTCCAATGCGCGACCGGCTCGACATGACCGGTATTCAGCGAATGCAGCAGCAGCGGCGGAAGGGCGAAATCGTAGACGCGATCGACCTTCGACGCGATCTCGACCTGCTTCTTGTAGTAGGAATGCACTTCGATGAGGATTTCCAAGCCGCGCTTGACGCCCTCCTCGCGCAGGCGGGAGATGAGCTTGAACGTTTTCGGCGTCATGAAGCAGCTGGTACCGGCTTCCTTGGCACCGTAGCCGACGGCGTCAAGACGAATGTAGCTGACGTGGGATGCGGCCATCTGGTCGAAAATCGACATCAGGTATTCCCAGCCTTTGTCGGAATCCGTGTCGATATCGACCTGCTGCGGGGTGAAGCTGACCCAGACCAGGCGAGTCTTGCCCGCGAACTTGTAGTGGGTGAACGGCAGACCCGGGCGCGGACGGTAGATGCCGGCCAGATCCTCTTCGGTCGCGCCGTTCGGAAAGACGGAACTCATGGTCAGGAACATCGGGTAATACTCGGATTCCTCGCCCTTTTCAAGCACGTCTTGGAACTGCTTGGATTCCCAGCTCATGTGGTTGACGATGGCGTCGACCATGATGCCGTGGGTCTTGGAAAGTTCGGCGACATCGTCCCAGCCGCCGAGGCGCGGGTCGACCTTGGTGTGGTCGATGGGGTCGAAGCCTGCATCCGCGCCGTCGAATGGAGTGAAGAACGGCAGGATATGCACGCCGTCATACACGCCGTCGAAACGGGTGCGCAGGATGTCGGTCATCGAGCTGAGGGTGCCGTCGCCGAGGCGATCGGCGTAGGTGATGAGCTGCACTTTGTTTTTCATGGGACCTGCCCTTGGTTCATGGGTGCGGGTGCAATGTGTGCGCGTCTGCCTGTTTGTTGTTTACGTATTTGCATACTCACGTATGTATCGAACCGGTTCGATATTACCTCGAAAAGGGCGTCAATGTCCAGTCACACAGCGGAATGCGCGTGTCGAACCGGTTTGATGCGGTGTTCTATGCAGCACAGACTGTCCGACCCCAACCCAGCGTTCCAACGCGCAGCATCAACGCGTGGTATCGCCTGGCACCAGCGTCATGGGAATAAGCACGTTCGGCTCGAACGGCTTGGGGATGTTCTTGCGCGAGGCGTTGGCCGCAGCCGCCTCTTCATTGGCGATCGCCTGCACCATATGGTCGGCCGCCGACTGCGCGATCGCCGAGAAATCCTGTGCGACCGCGGTCAGCTTCATACCGGCCAAATCGGTCAAATACGTACCATCATAGGCGACGACCTGCAGCTCGTCGGGAATGGAAATTCCGCGGCTCAACGCCTCACGCACGCAGAACGCCGCGCCAATATCGGAGCTGACCACGGCATCGACGCCGTCGGTCGCCACCCCATCAAGCGCACGGCTGACCGCACGATGATAGCCGGCGAAATCCATCACCTCACCGGCCTCGATATACTCATACTTCACGCCCGCGGAGGTCAATTCCTGTTCCAACGTGAGGTAGTAGCGCACCGTCGGGAACGTGGTCTTTCCCAAATCGAACGACCCCTCCTCGACTTCGCCGCGGACCGCCAGATCGAAGAACTGATCGCGCGGACCGCCAATCATCACCACATGGCGCGCGCCATTGCGAATCAGCATCTGCGCAATCAGTCGCCCACCCTGCTCGTGGTCAGATCCGATCGACGAAATACCATTTCCAAGCACGCGATCGAATGCGACGATCGGGCGGTGGATGGACGTCCAATAATCGCCGGGGATGCGAGGTGTGAGCGCACATGACGATGCCGTCCATCATGTGCCTGCGCAGCATATCGACGTATTGGATTTCGCCGTCCGTCTCGTCGGTGGTGGAGCACAGCATGGTGCGCAGCCCCTGCGCGGCGAGCGCATGCTGCAGGTGCGCGGTAAACGTTGCAAAGAACGGGTGACGGATGGTGGGCACGATGACGCCGACCAGATTCGTGCGATCGTGGTACAGGTTGCGGGCAAGCTCGTCGGCACGTAATTGAGGGCCTGCATGGCCTTACGCACGCGGTCGCGCATGTCGTTGGATACATACCCGTTGCCGTTCACCACCAGCGAGACGGTGCTCAGAGACACCCCGGCCTTCTTCGCCACATCGCGCATGCCGACCATGATCGCACCTTCCCCGTTATCACTGTTCCATCGTTGTATTCTCACGTGCTTGCCGCGCGCTTTCCGTGCGCTTCTCGCGAGATATTACATTCATTTACATTCTCTCGAACCTGTTCGACAGTCCGGCGTGTATATCGCTTAACGGGGTTACCCCTTTACTTGATTTTCAATATTGATTTTCGTATGCTGCCCACGACACGGAAAACGGCAGCACAGCACAACAAAAGAAACGGCGCAAAGCTTGCGATATCCACACTCACTTTGCGCCGTCTTCTTGTATTGATGATGACCTACATTGCGATCAGTCGGTCGGCACGTCGCCGGACTGGGTGTGGTCGAAGACCGGCTTGTTGTCTTTGTCGAAGGTGTAGACGCCGATGTTCGCGGAGCTCGGATCATTGTTCTTATTGAACGGTCCGATACCGGTCTGGCCCTGGTACAGGATATCCTTGCCATCCTTCAGCAGCGGCTTGGTCTGGTCGAATGCAATCACCAGCGTCGCATCCGGGCTGGCGGCCTTGATGGCGGTTGCGCTCAGATTTCTTTCATGTTACTCAGCGACCGTCCGCGTAACGTGAAAATTACGCCGGATTGGCGAGCAGCGCAATGCCGAAACCGGTGGCCACGCAAATGAGAGGCACCGCGACGGTTGCTATTCCATAGCCCAGAGCCAGCGTAAAACGACGCTGGCGAATCAATGAAACCACTTCGTTGAGCGCCGTGGAGAATGTTGAGAAACCACCGAGAAATCCGACAACGAACATCATGACCGTGTCCATATCCACCGATTGCGAATAGTAGGACATCATGGCGATGCCCGCGCATAGCGAGGCGACGCCGTTGATGACGAGCGTGGATAGCGGGAAGTTGCGGTTCGTTCTCCGATTCTCGCGATTCCAGCCTCGTTGAATTGACACGTCGAGCACGTAACGGGCCATGGCGCCAAGACCGCCGAACAGACAGATCATCCACATCATCAGCGCACCTCCCCGGTAGCCGGGTCGGCGATAAGCGAAATCTCCGCAGTGATCGGTTTGGGCTCGAAGCTGGGCGGAAGCGGGTTAGCCGGCTGCTGGATCGGCTGCGACTGCTGAATCGGCTCGGCAGCTGCCCCAAGTCTGAAGTATCCTGCTCGCGCAGCAACGGCTGCGATGGCTGTGCCAGCTGAGGAACGGCCAGCGGAGGAATCTGCGGAACGCGGCCCGTCTGCATAGTCTGGCTGGCGGTCGGCGGCACGGTTGGTGTTTCGACTCGCGGAACCTGTCCCGTCTGTGCAATCTGCTGGGCCGCCTGCGCGGCTTCCATTGCGGCCTGCGCGGCAGAACGCGCCACGTCGGCCACTTTCACATGGCGTACGCCCTGCGTGTCCGATTCGGCAGAATCGGACACGGAAACAGCTGAAAACGCACCCTGAACCCGCTTTCGAGTACTCCGTGACAGCAGTGCCTGCATCAGAACCACGCCGGCGGCGGCAGTGAGCAAACCGCCTGCAAAATTTCCCGCAAGATAGCCAAGCGCACTGGCGATATGCCGCTCGTGCAGACCTTCCATCGTTTCCAGCATCACGCCGGACATCGTCGAAAGCCCACCGAGCAAGCCAAGCCCAACACCACGGCTGACAACCTGCCGCACCCGGCGACGCAGCCACGAAGCGGTCGCCATGAATTCGGTCAGCATCGCGAACAGGAAGCAGGCGACCATATTCGACACAAACGTGCCCACAACGAACGGCGTCCCGCTGACCGACGGCAGAAGCATATCCAACGCATGCCGACAGCCGACTCCAACAAATCCACCGACGAACACCACAACATACATCAGTCCGTCGGCGAGCGGATTGAACCGCGCCTGCATACGTTTCATCGGTGCCAGGGGAATCGTAGGCGGATCCATGGTGTTAGCGGAGGGCGTGGTTGCACCAGCATGCGTCACCTCAACAGTGTCGATTGCCTGCGTGATGGGATGCGAGTCCTCACCCGCAGTCACCACGTCTCCCGGCGATTGTTCTTGCGATTCCATTGCGCTCCCCCCTGTACTGGCCTTCCGCGGACAGCGTTGTTCCGCCCATAGGCCGTGCAACAACGAGCCGGGCCGCGGTTGCCGCCTTCCTAACGCATATGAGTTTACACGGAGCGCCAACGTATGCACCCTGGATGTCCGATTCCGCAGATTCGGACATCCAGAGTCCAGCCGAATTCAGCCAGGCTCAGTCAAGCCGGGCATCACACAGCCGCCGCATCGCAGGTCGTACCTCGCGCTCCTCCTCGCCACTGAACAGCACCACCAGATAGTCACCGGCACGCAGCCGTGTATCACCGCGCGGCACGATCTCGCTTTCGCCGCGACGCAGGCCGATGATCAGACACCCAGACGGCCAACGCACGTCACGCACCCGCTTGCCGTCCGCAATCGCCCCCATTTCCAATGGCAGTTCCATAATGCCGCTGCCCACATGGCTTGCGATTGCCATCTGCATGCCTTGCGCACGCACGTACCGCTCCAGCAACTCCCCATAGATCGGTTTGGTGCGCAGCAGATCGGACACCAACAGCGCGATGAAGCGACGGCAGCGACCGGCAGCATGTGCGTCAACGTTCCGGACATCTCCACAGCCAACAGAATCGACGTGATCGGCGTTTTCACGGACGCGGCGAGCGTGCCCGTCACTCACGCACACCGCAAACACCGCCACTGCGTCGGATGGCAGATCACCAAATCGATGCAACACTTCACCGCAGATGCCGCCGGCCAGCGAACCGACCGCAAGAATCGGCATGAAAATACCGCCAGGCGCGCCTGAGCCGAAACTCGTGGATGTGAACAGCATCTTCGCCACGAACAGCAGACACAGCATTCCCAAGCCGACGCGCGCATGTTCGGCGGTATCAATCAGATTCGAGCCGCCGCCGAGCACGTCGGGTCAACCAGATGCCGACAGGCAACGCGATCGCAATCGCAATCGATCGGGCGGCTCCATGCCGGGCAGTTTGC
>ENA-OQCT01000025-OQCT01000025.1-human-gut-metagenome-genome-assembly--contig:-NODE-25-length-12512-cov-0.661203_pt1 | contig 12512 bp, 15 predicted proteins | sample MGYA00242764_ERZ504591 | MGnify/ENA primary metagenome ERZ504591 (study PRJEB26092, sample SAMD00036299) | human gut metagenome | host: Homo sapiens | study: EMG produced TPA metagenomics assembly of...
TCAAGCCACATTCCACCATATGAAGCCAGCAAGCTCAATCTCAGCAAATCCGAAAGATTTGTTCTAGTAATTATCCCTGCATCTATCTTTTTGATAATCCACGAAGGGAATTTTACATAGTTTGAGACGTTCTTATCCGTAATAATAATTACCTCGCGTCCCCCAGCATTACGTCGAACCGATTCCACACATGCCTTTACAATTTCAGGAGCGGAATCCAGTCCCTGCCACCAGCACATCCAAATCTTATTGCTCCTATCAGAGGCAATAGGGGGTAGGGGCGCATCATAGTCATAGGAGGCGTAATAATCGCCAAAACGACTCTCCAAATATCGCAGTACAGCTTCATGCTTACGCAACAGACGAGCTTTAACCGCATCGGATTCTTGATATCCGTTATGGTTCATCACTTGAATGTCAAGCTTCGCACGGAATGCATTTATCCCCTCACTGAAAGAGGTTTCTTTCGCTATCATTCGTGAAGCATGTATTTCTTCAGACGCACGGTGAACAATGCGCTCCAAACTATTATGCCTATTCGCCACGTGCAATCCTCCTGTAAGAATCTTCAAGTTGTCGAACGTATTGTGATTGTTCACAACGCTCATTCACGTATTTGGCGCAGGCCTGCTGCATGGATTGATAGTTGATTTCGTTCACGAGCGAGGCTTTGAGGAAGGTTTTGGTCAAATCATCCACATTGCCCGACTTGAACGCGAAACCGGTCCGCCCTTCAACAACCAACTCAGGGATTCCACCAATGTTGGCACCGATCACGGGGGTTTTAGCAGCAAGTGATTCCAGTCCAGAGTAGGGCATGTTTTCACGCCATTCGGAACTCAGCACGCTAAACCTAGCGTTACCAACCTCGCGTTGCAAATCTTCGCCAGACTTGTAGCCCAGAAGCTGAATGCGTGATGCGGCTTCGAATCCTGCATCGGCGACAAGACGCTCTATCTCAGAAACGCCCTGGCCCATCGCCAACAATATGGAGATCCCAGTTGGAAGGAAGGAAGGTTTTATCGTTCGCAACCTCAGAACTTTCGGCCGTGCGGCGCACAGCACCGTTACTATCGGCAGAACCATGAGAAGCTGCTAGCCCAGCAGCCTTCAAAAAGGCTCGAACCAGCGTCAGGATTCCTTTTTCTTTGGAAAGTCGCCCGAAGAACAGGAAGTATGGTCGTTTCCCGTCAACAGCATCCTCGAATTTATGCGTATTCGCAACCTTACGAGCCATTTCCATCTGTGAATCGGTCAGGAAATTCTGTAAAGCAACCACTTTGCCAGCAAAACCGCCTTCTTCAAGCTTGCTTTTCATGAACTCAGACGGAGCAATAATCAAATCGATCTTGTCGTAACTGTGGTGCAGTTTCAGGAACTCTGCTTCCATGGTCGCCAAAGCACTTTTGACACGGGAACCTTTCACACACACGTTCTTCGTAGCATGTATGAAATGCTTGTCCAAGCAGGCATCACACACTTCTCCCCTGCCATTCACCATCGTATAGGCCGGGCACAGCAAAATGTAGTCATGCGCCGTATACACCACCGGCACATGATGTTTCCTCAAATACGGTGCATCAAGAATCGAAAGCGTCAGCTGGCGATGCACATTGTTCATGTGGATCACATCTGGCTTGAATTCCTCTAGCAACGCCTCGAACTTGCGTCTCGCTTCAAAAAGAGTAAATCAGTGTGGAAGCTTCCTGAACCTTCTTTGAAAGCGGAAAATATCCCCCCACATAGTCCTTTTCGGAAACGAAGTATTTACTCCAATAACTTGACTCGTTATTCGGGTGCTGCATGGAAAAGAATGCAACCTCATGACCGAGCGCGCGTAATCCTTCAGCTAACGCGAAGAAATAGGTTTCCGCACCGCCTTTACGATAGAAATATTTGTTCACTAGGAGAATTCGCATGCTCACTCTCCCCCATACAGGTTCAGTGTCTGATCGGTGACGTCATCCCAGCTATATTTGCTGACGATGTAATCTGCAGCATTTGCCTTGTAACGTTGTACAAGATCATCGTTTTCGAGCAATTCCTGAAGTTTTTCCCGCAGGGATTCAACAGAACCATGCTGGAATGTCGCTGCGTGCCCTTCCACTACCTCCGCACATTCCGGAATGTCGGACGTAAGGCAGCAGTTACCGTAACTCATGGCTTCCAGCAGACTCATCGGCATGCCCTCCAAGTCGCTTGGGAGCACATAAATATAAGCATTGCTATAGAGCTCTTTGAGCGCCTGCCCTTGTATGAATCCGGTCAAAATAACACGAGAATCCTGATTAGCCATCTGCTGAATATGCTGGTAATACTCGTTGGAGTCGGAAGCGCCTCCAGCGATGACAAGCTTTTTTGTTCGTATTCAGCTTGTTGAACGCCTCGATAAGGTAATGCACGCCTTTCTCGGGAACAATACGCCCGAGAAACAGTACATAGTCGTTCTTGTGAAGACCATATTTTTCGGTAATTTCCTGCGCCGGAACCGGCTCACCATATTCGATGCCATTGGGAATGAAATGTGTGCTGCGACCATATTTTTCTTGAAAATACTGCCGCATGCTTTCGCTGAGCACTATGATTTCATCCGCGCATTTCGCTGCGGTACGTTCTCCGAACTTGAGATATGCGGAAGCGAACTTGCCCCATTTGGCACGCTGCCAGTCAAGACCGTGATGGTCGCTACCGTGCGAATGCCCGCCCAATGCGCCAGACGCAGCATGACGCAGGGACCTTCGGCATGATAGTGGATCACGTCAGGCCTGGCCGCAATGGCTTTCAGTGTCGCGAAGAATGAGGAGGTCAACGCTGCCAAACCTTTCGCTTCGAAAGTCGGCACTGGAACAACACGCACGCCGTTATATACAAAGGGCTTATTTGCAGAATGAACGTTTCCGTCAAATTCGGCGCCCGCAACATTATGTCCCTTGCGATTGTATGCGATGACCTTATGCCCCTTTGCGGCCATACGCGTAGCTAGTTCATCTACAACAATCTCGATGCCGCCTTCACGCGAAGGAATGCGCTTATGACCTATCATCGCGATATTAACCATCACCGGTCACCCCTTAGTTATTCAGAGTGCCGGAATCGTGCCACAAGCGTTATGCAGGGCAGAGGATCGCATAGTCTGACCACTAACCAAACCGACGTAACGGCCGTTATCGGCTCTTTTTGCAATCGATCGACCTGTGGTCGGCATGCGAGTCCCGTCCTTTCCCTCTAAATGAACCCCGAATTGGTGTCTCTCAAGAGCAACCCAAACCGCGCAGGAGTTACCCGATCCCGTTCATCACCTGCCAAGGTCGATTTTTGCATCCCCCTCAGCACACACCCAGCCCCCGTCACCTACTTTGGGGGTATTCTTCACAGGTTTTCCATGAACGCTTTGCTTGCTCGTGACTTAAAAACTGTGTTTGAAATCTGATTCAGTCGGTTTTCCGGACGTTTCTGAATGAGAAAAAGAGCCGATAACGGCCGTTATGTCGGCTTAGTCCCGGTTCGAGGACGGTAATCCAGTGCCGATTCGCGTAGCCCAGGTCATGGGAAAAATGCTTGGCGGTGGTGTCGAATCCGTAGTGATGAACTACTACCGCCATATCGACCGTAGCAAAGTGCAGTTCGATTTTTTGGTGGATGCCGATTCGACTCGCGTTCCAGAAGAGGAAATCAAAGCGTTGGGCGGCCGCGTTTTTCGCATCCCTCCATACCAGCATCCCCTTCGCTACCGCAAGGAATTGGTCAGGCTTTTCCATGAGGAACACTGGCCGATCGTGCACAGCCACATCAATACGCTCAGCGTATTCCCATTGTCTGCGGCCAAAAAGGCTGGAGTGCCGGTCCGTATCGCCCACTCGCATTCCACGATGGGCAAGGGCGAGTTTGCCAAGAACCTGATGAAGCTTGCACTGCGTCCGCTCTCGAACCTTTACCCTACAGAATGTTTCGCATGCAGTGAATACGCCGGAAAATGGCTGTTCGGCAGAAACGCCGACTTCACGGTGATTCCCAACGCCATTGAACTGGAGAAGTTCCATTTCGACCCAGTCCTTCGCCAGGAAACCCGCAAGGAACTCGGCATAGCCGATGGCATGTTCCTGATTGGCCATGTGGGTCGTTTCATGCCGCAGAAGAATCAGGCTTTCCTTGTCGACGTTCTCGCCGAGCTCCTTCCCCAGAAGCCGGACACGATACTCGCGTTCGTTGGTGACGGTCCAGACAGACCAGACGTACAGCAGCACGCCCAAGAACTCGGCATTGGTGACCACATTCTGTTCTTGGGCCAGCGCACGGACGTCAACCACCTTTACCAGGCGTTCGATGCTTTCTGTCTTCCGAGCCGTTATGAAGGTCTCGGCATGGTCGCTATCGAAGCCCAGGTCGCCGGATGCCCCTGTGTCCTCAGCGATCAGGTTCCGCACGAAGCCGATATTTCCAGAAAAACATCTTTCATAAGCTTGGAAAATAAATCTTCTTGGATTTCAACTGTACTCAACATTTCCTCGCAAACAGCGAATCGGCAGATTGAAACATCAAACACATGTGCTGAAAAATATGACATTTCAGCCAGTGCGAATCGTCTGACCTCTCTGTACGTAAGCAGTGCGGAAAGCGCGAATGGATGGGAGGAAACGCTGTGAATCCTCGCGTTGCTGTAATCACTTCAGGCTATTTGCCAGTACCGAATGTTCTCGGCGGAGCTGTCGAAGCATTGGACATGATGATGGTTCAGGAGAATGAGAAGACTCCGAATTTTTGATTTCACTGTTTTTTTCTTCTTGGGCACCCCGGCGTAGATCAGATCGTGGGTGAAGGTAATTTCAAGCATACTGATTTCTGCTTTATCAAGACGCCATTGCTGGTTCGCGCGGCGGATCGTTGCATTTATTGGGCAGCCAAGCATGTGCTCCACAAAAAGAAGCTCATGAGCTATCGGTATATTGCGCAACGCCTGTGGTATATCAACAAGGTTTCCAAGAAGCTCGCACAGCCCGCAAAGAATGGCGGCCCAGCTTTCGACAAGATAATGATCGAAAACCACGCAACATTGTTCATGACCATGCAGAAGCACGGTAATTCCGAGCGATATGCGGGAAAAGTGTATTACCACCTGCATAACGAAGTTCTTAATGATTTCGGCTGCATTAAAGAGATTTCCAAAGTCAAAAAAGTACTTGGAGTTTCCAAATATATTGTTGGCACGCTTGACACGTATTTTAAGAGAGCATGGTGAGCCTGGTCTGCGCGAAGATCAGAAAGCTGTATGGCGTAATGGCGTCGACACAAGCAGGTTTGGCTCGGAAGAGGCTAATAGCAAGGCGATTGAATTTCGAAAGAAATTCAATATAGCCGAGAATGATATTGTTTTCCTGTTTTCCGGGCGTCTTACTCCGGAAAAAGGCGCTGAAGAACTATTGAAAGCGTTTACTGAAGTAGCGCAGAAAGTTCCCAATGCCAAGCTGGTTGTTGCCGGAGCTTTCTTCTTTAATTCGAATATCGTGAGTCCATTTGAACAGAAACTTCGCGATTTAGCTTCAAATCCTGTTGTGAAGGATCGAATCATCTTCACTGGCTTTGTGAATTACGAAGATATGCCAGCTATTTATGCCATGGCCGATGTATGCGTATTGCCGTCAATTTGGGACGATCCAGCACCCCTCGCGGTAATCGAAAGCTTGGTTTCTGGTAAGCCGCTCATCACCACTCGTTCCGGAGGCATCCCCCGAATACGCCGATGGGCAGTCAGCCATCATCCTTGAGCGTGGCGATCAACTTGTTGACCAGCTTGCTGATGCTATGACAAAGATTGCTCGAGACTCCGACGAACGTGATGCCATGGGCGCGCGCAAAACAGCATTACGTTCCGAATTCAATAAAGAAACATACATGGCACAATTAGCCATTCGTCTGAGGTGACTACGTGGGTAAGTACAAGAATCTGCTAGTCAATGTCGGCATCTTCGGACTCAGCGCAGTAGCCACTAAACTGATGGCATTCATACTGATGCCGTTGTATACCCTGTACCTATCTACAGAGGAATACGGCATCATGGACATGGCTACCATCATGGTGACCACATTATTCCCTGTACTAACTCTGCTCATCAGCGAAGGCATGCTCCGTTTTACGCTTGATGATAAGTCAAAAGCGGCGTTTTATATTACCGAAACCATGCTGGTCATGTTGGCAAGCTGTGTGCTTTTGGCAATTATTCTGCCAGTATTTGATTTGCCGATTTTTGGTGGATTAGGTAGATATAAAATTTGGTTCTTGTTGTCCTATGCGGCGTTGTGTTTTCCCTCTGTGATGGGTACTGTCGCTAGGGCTATGGATCAGATGAAACTCATTGCTTACGCCTCAATATTGTCTGCGCTTATTATGGGCGTGCTTGCTTATGCGTTGATTGCCGGAATGGATCTCGGTCTTATGGGGTATTTCTACTCTTATATCGTAGGCAATGGTTCAGCGATCCTGGTATATCTTTTCGCCGGTAAAGCAGTATCAGTTTATCGATTTTACAGTATGGCGAAACAACGCGTCTCTTCGTAAGCAGCTTTGGCGCTACTCGCTGCCATTGGCTCCGAATTCATTGTGCAACCAGATTCAGACAACGGTTAGTCGTTTCATTATTACAGGTGTACTGGGTATTTCCGCTTCTGGTTTGTATGCTGCAGCTTCAAAGATTCCTAATTTGCTTAATGTGCTTCAACAGATTGTTCAACAGGCTTGGCAGCTTTCCGCGTTCCAAGAGTTTAAGAGCTCTGGGCTCAAGCATTTCTATGATGTAATCTGGCGTGTGTACCATGCCTGATGTCGGTAGGAAGCGCATTGGTAATCACACTCTCTCCGTTCATCGCTAGGGTGCTTATGCAGCGCCAGTTTTACTCGGCATGGCCTCTTATATCCATTCTTGTGCTTGCCTTTTATCTTAGTGCTATCAACAACTTTCTTGGCACGATTTATCAGGCTTATATGCGTACAAAGCCGTTACTTGTGGCAACAGTTGTGGGAGCCGTAGCATGCCTCGCATTTACCGCTGTCCTCGTACATGACTGGGGTATTTCAGCTGCTGCATTCGGCGTGTTTGTCGGTAGCTTGGTGATTTTCGTGGTTCGTGTGATTGATGTGCGTCGTCTGATGTCCATCAATATGAGGCCGATTCCTACGGCCATTACCATGACGCTGCTTACTGTCCAGTCCTTGGTAACCTCGAATCAATGTAACCATTATCTATTCTGGTCATCGATTTGTCTGCTGCTTATTGCATTCGTGCAATGTTATGAACTTAAGCCTCTTATTACTCTGATATTCACAAGGAGGAAGTACACAGCATGAGTACTAATCCATCTGCCATGCCTGAGAAAACCCGAACTGAAGATCTCCCCCTGATTTCAGTGATTGTTCCTGTGTACAAGGTTGAGCGCTATCTTGACCGTTGTATACAGTCAATCGTCGACCAGACGTATCGAAATTTGGAAATCATTCTGGTCGATGATGGCTCTCCGGACGCTTGCCCTGATATGTGTGATGCTTGGGCGGCAAGAGATTGCAGGATCCGTGTCATTCATCAGGAGAACCGAGGATTAGGTGCCGCTCGAAATAGCGGAATCAGAATCAGCACCGGAGAGCTTATCGGTTTCGTTGATTCTGATGATTGGTTAGAACCGACTATGTATGAAGTCCTATATCGTTCTCTCACCAAAGAAAACGCTGATACCTCCATGATCACCGGTGTCTTGGAATATCCTAACGGACGACAAATATATCTTTATCATCCTGATTTACATCTGGTAATGACCACTTCGGAATCCTTTAAATACATTAATCTGCCAGGTTATTCGACAATCTCTGCTTGGAGCAAGCTCATCAAACGTTCCACTCTAGGAAATATTCGTTTCCCGGAAGGGTGCACTGGCGAAGATTGGCAATTCACCTACGATATACTTGCAGCGAGCGTACGAACTACTTTTGATTCAACGCCGCAGTACCATTATCGACAAGTTGCGGGAAGCCTTTCTAACACGAGCACAAATTTCAATTTTGCTGGTTACGAAGCTACCAAAAACATGGTGAAACTGGTACATCAAAAATTCCCCGAACAGCTTCCTTTTGCGTTGTATGGACAAATGAGAAGTATGGTGAGCCTTTATGATCAGGCTCTTGTCACGGGGCATGCTAAAGAACAGCAATGGCGAGATTTCGCAGAAGACACTCGCACTTTCGTCAATCAAAACATGAAAGCTGTTACTGAATCCGTGACGCTCCCTCGTGGGCGTCGCCTGCAGCTCAAACTCATGGCCATCTCTCCAACGCTTTATGGCGTGTTTTTCTTACTTCATAAACGTATTCATCCGGAACGGAGCAAGTGAAAAATGAGCATTAAACAACTTGCGATGCGGTTAGTTTATGGTCACAAGGCTTCATCGGAGCAATACATATCATGGCTCCGAAGCCAGGGAGTACACGTGGGACAGCATGTGCATCTATATACGCCATGGTCCATCAGAATCGATACTCAGAGACCTTGGATGATTGAAATCGGCGATAACGTACATATCACCGCAGATTGCTCTATTTTGCAGCATGACTATAGCTGGGCAGTAATACAACGCCTTACGGGTGAAGTGCTGGGATCATGCGGAACGGTTCGTATTGGCAATAATGTTTTTGTCGGTCAGAAGTCGTTGATTCTCAAAGGAGCTGAGATCGGAGACAACACCATCATCGGAGCTGGCAGCGTGGTGACAGGCCGTTTGGATGGGAACGCTGTATATGCCGGTGCTCCGGCAAAGAAAATCTCTTCCTTGGAAGCGTATATCGACAAACGCCGCAAACTTCAATTAAATGAAGCCGTGTTATTAGTACGTGAGTACGAGCAGACATATGGAAAGCGGCCGCCAAAAAAGCTACTTCGGGAATTCTTCTGGCTGTTTGAGCCTAGGAACACTCAGCTGGATGAGGTATTCCAAAAGGTTTTCCAGCTTGATAACAATACCGAACGTTCACAGCAAGCGTTTGTTCAAAGCGAACCTATGTTTAGCAGCTATGAGGCATTCCTCAAATACGTTGAATCAAATTCTTAACAGCTAGCACAGAGAAAGAGGCTTCTATGAAAGACTCAATTACTTCTTACACCATTACCTGCAGCAGACCAACTAATTATGGCGCTGTTCTGCAAACTTACGGCCTGAACGCCGCTCTACGCAAGATGGGTGTGGACGCCAAGGTGCTGGATTACAACCCCAAATACTACTACACGTCTACGCGGCCGCTGCCTATTCGCATGCTTCGCGCCATCGTACGCTTCCCTGATTTGGTCAAGGGGCGCAAAGTGTTCGGCAAATTCCTTGAGGACTACATACCTATGAGCGCCAAAACTTACCGTACGCTTGCCGAGATTGAGGCTGACACCCCCCAATCCGACGTCTATATTTGTGGCAGCGACCAAATTTGGAACTGTAAGAACAAGCTTAATGGTAAAGATGATGCGTTCTTCCTGTCATTTGCGCCTGCGGGCGCTCGCAAAGTAGCGTATGCTGCCAGCATTGCCATGCCTGAAATTCCTGACGATCAGAAGGATCGTTATCGTCGGTTGATTTCCAATTTCGATGCTGTGTCTGTGCGCGAACCGTCGTCGGTGCCCATGCTTGAAGATCTCGGCATTAGTAATGTTCAATCCGTTATTGACCCAGTATTTCTGCTTGAGAAGGATCATTGGAACGTAATCGCCGATGCCAGCGATTTCACTCCTACTGAAGATTACGTACTGGTGTATGGCTATAACCGCCAGAAAGATGTATACGCTTATGCACGTCGGCTTGCCAAGAAGCTAGGCGTGAAAGTCTATACCATCGGTACTGCCATCGAAGATTACACACTTGATCAGGACCGTTATTTTTGGAATGCTTCTCCTAACACTTTTGTGAACCTGATTCGCAATGCGAAAGCCGTGGTGACAAATTCATTCCATGGCACTGTGTTCTCTATTGTGTACAACAAACCATTCCACTTCTTTACAGTTAAGCAGACCACAAATTCACGCATGCTCGACCTGCTGGATTCGCTGGCGTTAAAAGACAGACATGTTACCAGTGGCGACCTGCTGAGCAACCACATCGACTATACGCAGCCGAATACTCTACTCGCTTCATTACGTAAACAGTCATTAGCTTATTTACACAGCAGCGTATCGGAACCACTAAATCAGCATTAATCAAGAGTCCAAAGGAATGTCATTATGAATTGGAAGAGCACTGTAGAACAGTGGATGCCAAAACCGCTTATCGCTCCTCTCAAGAATCTGCGTCAAAGCATTCATCTATATCAAGATTCGTGGGCACAAGCCAAGAGGTTTAATCGTAGCTACTCTCGCATTATGCCCCATGAACGAGTAAGAATCGAGACACGAGTGATGTTTCTCAGCCATCAAATTGAAAAGGGTCTGAGCCATCACAATTTTCGCTATGGGTTTGGGAAAAAAGTTTTTAACGAGCTTCCGACCCTGCTTACACGTCTGGAACAAGCAGATCTGAATTTCGCTAATAACACTGTGTACAAAGAAAGTCTTGCTGCGCTTCATGAGTACATGCAGCGTCATCTCGATGCGGAGAAAGATATTTCTTGGCAGCAATCGTTATTCACTACAGATCAGTGGCAACACATTATGAATGCCGAATCAAACGATGGTGGAAGCATTTCTATCCGTAAAAGTGACAAGCTCAATAACAAAGATCTTTCCTTTGCTGCGTTAAGTGAAAATAGACATTCAGTTCGTGAATTTGCTGATGAGCCGGTATCCCTAGACGAACTTAACCAGGCAATTCAGATGGCCATGCGCACTCCATCAGTGTGTAACAGGCAACCCACCAGAGTGCATGTCATTCTCGACAAGGAAGTTATCGCAAAGGCTTTGCACATTCAAGGTGGTGTTAAATGGATATCCAGCCCCTCCCGCATTGCTGATGATTACTTCTGACTTGCGCGCGTTTATGACATCTTATGAGCGCAATGAGGGATATACCGACGGTGGCCTGTTCGGAATGTCACTACTATTATCTTTGGAATCTTTGGGAATTGGAGCTTGTCCGCTCAATACCATGTTTACGGCAACTGCAGAAAAGAAAACCCGCAAACTTTTGCATTTGCCTGATAACGAAGTACCCGTCATGTATATCGAAGTTGGACATTTCTTGGACGAAACACGTACCTGTCGGTCCACTCGATTCCAAGGCTCAGATATTACCTCGGTCTTGCAGTAACCACAGACTGATATTCCCGTTCGCGTACTTGCATCTGCGTGATCAGATAGTCGCATAATCAGCAAGGAGTCTTCCATGGATGCACTCTCTGTTTTCGTCACTACATCATTGCTCAAAGCTGGAGCGCAAGTTGCCGGATTGCCATTGACGCTGAATTTGCTACTTACTGCATATGTAATTCTTCGTCATCCAAACCGAACTTTATTGATGATGAAGAGGTTTCGCGGATTGGCCGTGGCTTACGGAGCTCTGTTTGCGTCTGGTCTGCCATACATGTCTCAAGGGCGGATGTCTTTAGACATGTATGGCAATGGTTTATGAAGCGTTAGTCGTATTTGATCAACTGGCTATGCTGTTTGTTCTATGGGATGAATTTTCTTGAACAAAACCCCTTTTTGTGAATATAAAACATCAAAATAAGGAAAAGAATGTTTATTTATATAACATCTGTTTTCTGCTGCATACTTTTGGTATGTGTTGCAGATAAATTAAATAAAAAAGCAGAGGTTTTACCTTTTGCTATTGTTTTTTTGATTTTATTTACAATATCTGGATTCCGATATGGAGTTGGAACAGATTATTTTTTTACATATGTTCCAACTTATAAACAGATATATAATGGCACACCTCCACCAACGGAGCCAATATTTCTATGGCTTAACAAGCTATGCATTGATTTTGCAGGTAGTTGGTATCAGTCTATATTTATTATTACAAGCTTTATATTCATAGGTTTAATATATATTGTTATATATAATATGCCATGTTCAAAAGTTCTACTGACTGTTTCTTTTTTGTGTGGTGGGTATTTCTTATACTCATTTAATGTGGTTCGCCAGACAATAGCTACCGCACTGTTCTGTTGTGCATTATTGTTTGTTGAAAGAAATATGGATGGCAAAAAACGATTACAGAGTCTTTTTGCAGCTTTTTTCTTGGTTGCGATAGCGGTAGGTTTTCATTATTCCGCTCTAATTTATTTTGTTGTTATCACTCTCCTCTATCTAAAGCTTGACAAAAAAATATATTTGTCCCTTTTTTTCGCTTCGGCTGTTCTCGTACCTACTTTCGTTGCAGTTATTGGCATTTTGCTCAAAGGGACAAAGTATGAGAATTATATATCCGGCTACTGGCCAGATCCCAGCAAAGCATTTTCATTATCATCTTTACTATTTGTAGGTTTCTTCTTTGTTTATTTGTTTACGGAATCTAAAGAGGATGATCATTGGTTTAATATTTTTAGAAATTTA
>ENA-OQCT01000026-OQCT01000026.1-human-gut-metagenome-genome-assembly--contig:-NODE-26-length-12184-cov-0.791573_pt1 | contig 12184 bp, 18 predicted proteins | sample MGYA00242764_ERZ504591 | MGnify/ENA primary metagenome ERZ504591 (study PRJEB26092, sample SAMD00036299) | human gut metagenome | host: Homo sapiens | study: EMG produced TPA metagenomics assembly of...
TTATCTTTTCGATATAATTAATATATCTCAATTTATAATCAATGTCAATAGTCTTGTTTATTTTTGACTTTTTTCTATAATTTTTTGGCATTGGCGTTTGTGCATTTCTTCTTTTTTTTATTGTTTTTTCGTTTTAATTCTTTAGATATTAAAATCGTTTTCGTTATAATTACATAAAAAATATAATTTTAATAGTTCCAAAAATTCAGTCATTTTACACTAACCACAACGCAAAAAAGACCCCCCGGAGAATCTCCGGGAGTCTTAAATTGCTAAAATCTATTATGCTAATTTCATCGGGTTGATCTTCACACCAGGTCCCATTGTCGGAGTAATAACAACGCTCTTTAAATACTGACCTTTCAGTGTGCTTGGTCTAGCCTTAACGATAGCATCGATCAGCGTCTGGAAGTTGTCGCTTAACTGTTCCTCTGTAAAGGATGCTTTACCAACCGGAACATGAATGATGTTGGTTTTATCAAGACGGTACTCAATCTTACCTGCTTTGATATCGTGAACTGCTTTAGTAACGTCCATTGTTACTGTACCAGCTTTCGGGTTTGGCATTAAACCTTTCGGTCCAAGTACACGACCAAGACGACCTACAACACCCATCATATCTGGAGTTGCAACAACAACGTCAAAGTCTAACCATCCTTCGTTCTGGATCTTCGGAATAAGGTCCTCAGCTCCTACGAATTCAGCACCTGCTGCTTTTGCTTCTTCAGCTTTAGCATCTTTAGCGAAGACTAAAACACGAACTTTTTTACCAGTACCATGTGGCAGAACTACTGCACCACGGATCTGCTGGTCTGCATGACGTCCATCGCAGCCTGTACGGATATGAACTTCGATAGTTTCGTCAAATTTAGCAACTGCAGCTTTTTTTAACTAAGCTGATAGCTTCTGCGGTATCATATAATGTAGCGCGGTCTACTGCTTTAGCAGCTTCCACGTATTTCTTTCCTCGTTTCATTTCTATACCTCCTGTGGTATTTGCGGGGAACGCCCTCCCACTTGCTATTTAATATTAAAATTAATCAACTACTTCGATTCCCATACTTCTTGCAGTACCAGCGATCATGCTCATAGCTGCTTCGAGGGATGCTGCATTTAAGTCTTTCATCTTAAGTTCAGCGATTTCCTGAACCTGAGCTTTAGTAACCTTAGCAACTTTTGTCTTGTTCGGTACGCCGGAACCGGATTTGATCTTAGCAGCTTTCTTAAGAAGAACTGCAGCCGGCGGAGTTTTGGTTATGAAGCTGAAACTTCTGTCTGCATAAACAGTGATAACTACAGGAATGATTAAGTCTCCCTGATCTGCTGTTCTTGCATTGAACTCTTTTGTGAACTGAACGATATTTACACCGTGCTGTCCAAGAGCTGGACCTACAGGTGGTGCTGGAGTTGCTTTACCAGCCGGAATCTGTAATTTGATATATCCTGTTACTTTCTTTGCCATTTTTCGGCACCTCCTATGTGGTATTGGCGGGGGTTTATGGTCCCTCCCACGATATTGTTACCTTTGCTTGTTACATCTGTTTGATTTCTGCGAAACTAATTTCTACCGGCGTTTCGCGGCCGAAAAGTTCAACATTGATCGTTGCTGTCTGTTTCTGCACATTAAGGGCAGTGATAACACCAACGGTATCTTTCCATGCACCGCCTGTGACAACAACTGTATCACCCTCTGCGAAATCGACCTGAATTTCCTCTTTCTTGATACCAAGAGGAAGCATCTCTTCATCGGTCAACGGTACCGGCTTGGACCCTGGCCCAACGAAGCCTGTCACACCTCTGGTATTACGGACAACATACCATGTATCGTCATTCATAACCATGTTGAGAAGTACATAGCCAGGAAACATTTTCTTCTGAACCTGTTTCAGAGCCCCGTTTTTCAGCTCAGCCACTTCCTGCAGCGGAACACGAACTTCAAGGATCTGGTCTTCCAGGTGTCTGTTTTCGATGGTCTTTTCAATGTCGACTTTTACTTTGTTCTCATACCCGGAATAAGTATGGACAACATACCATTTCGCTTCTGACATACAATCACCTTATCCTTATTTCATTAAAAGATTAATGCCTTCGAGAATAAATGAATCCATGACGCTGATCAGTACGCAAAGCACGATCGACACGCAAACTACCACGATAGTCTGCTTAATCAGTTCATTGCGGTCTGTCCAGACAATCTTCCTGAATTCTGACTGAAGTCCCTGAAACCAACTCTTCTTCTGGCTCTTGCCAGCAGATTTTTCATTTCCTTGCATAGCCTGACCTCACAATTCTCTGTGAGTAACTGTTTCGTCCAGTTACCTTGGATTACTTTGTTTCCTTATGCAGAGTGTGTTTGCGGCAGAACTTACAATATTTCTGAGTTTCCATTCTCTCAGGATGGTTCTTTTTCTCCTTAGTCATATTGTAGTTACGCTGCTTGCACTCGGTACATGCTAATGTAATCTTAACGCGCACAACTTCCACCTCCAGTGTTTTCATTTGCATGGTCATTTTCCTCATGCCGGACGATGTATCCGTCATCTTTTCGGGCATAAAAAAAAAAGACCTAACTTCCATGTCGCTTGTCAAGTTTATCACATATGACATGCCTAAGTCAAGTCTTTTCTTATTATTTATGCTTATATTTCATCGCATATTTTTTACAGGAAACGCATCTATCCGACACCGTATGGTATTTCTTCTGTTGAACTTTATCAGAAATAATCATACCCGCCATGGATGTCCACAATACTTCCATTCATGTAGTTATTGGTAAGTATACTGTACGCCATATCTGCCACGTCTTTGATCTCACCGAATCTGTGCAGTGCAATCTTTCGGTTGATGCGTTCGTAGCTTTCCGGTGTGCGGTTCTCATGCCAGGCGTCTGGATGAAACCGGGGGCAATGGCATTGACTGTGATGCCTTTTGGCTCAAATTCCTTTACCAGCGATTTGGTAAGGAAGTGGATGGCAGCCTTGGTCACGCCGTATACCAGAGAGGAGGAGTATGCCTGCTGCCCTGCATAGGAACCCATGAAGAGTACTCTTCCGCCCTCTGTCATAACAGGCATAAATTCTTTGACCATAAATACAGGTACAGACAGGTTGGTATTTACGATCTTATTCCATTCCTCGAAAGTGTAATCCTGAAATTTATCGTAAGTGCTGATTCCCGCATTGCTGATCAGCCAGTCTACATGTCCTGCTTTCTCTTTTACTTCTCCGACGAAATTCATCATATCGTCATAGGAAGACATGTCCGCTTTCAGAATAATAAGCTTCTCCTGGTCTTCCGGTTTCAGGCTGTCCCAGAATTCATTTGGGCTTTATATGCATTGTGGGCGTAAGTGGCAAAGATCAGATCATCTTCTGCTGAATTTGCCAGTATCTTCTCCACAATACCGCGTCCGATTCCGGAGGTGCCGCCTGTGATCACTGTTACCTTGCTCATTTTGTATTCCCTCTTTTTATTCATCTATAATACAGACAGATCTGTTCTCTGTCATGCGGGAGTCTCCCCACTTCCATAAAACGGACTGCCTGCAAAAAAATTCCTTCTATATTATATATTCCACATTACCGAAATATATTCTTCACTCCTACAATTCCATCAGTCTGTCATAAACTTCCTTCGGTGCATATGGCTGCTGATTATGGATCGGTTCACCCAGACAGGTCTTGGGATATGCAAAAGTTCCATGCTCCAGCATAACTTCCAGAAGTTTCGGGCCTTCCCCTTCCAGAAATTCCGGTGCTTCTTCTCCTGACTGCATCGCAGAGCATTCTCAGTGCGGGAATGCCGTAAGCCTTTGCCACCTCTGCGAAATTACAGGAAGCAAAACCGCAGCCGTCTGTGGTTCCTGCGAACAGACAGTCAAAATAATCTCTCTGCAGGTGACGGATCATGCCAAGTGCTTCATTATTCATAACCATGATCTTAACAGGAAGATTCTCTCTCTTCACCCACTCCAGTTCCTGGATATTCATCTGGAGTGCACCGTCTCCGCAGATGCAGGCGGTCGGTTTTCCGGTTGCATAATAGGCTCCTATTGCAGCCGGAAGTCCATAGCCCATAGCGCCATGACCGCCGGAGAAAAGAAGCTTCTGTCCTTCATGGTTCTTAAATGACTGATAGCTCCATACCATGTGCTGGCCCACATCAACTGCAATAGCAGATGTATCCTCCAGCATATCACTAAGGTCTGCGATCATACGGTTCGGATATCTTTCTGGTGTGGCATCATCAACTGCCTGAAGATTTTCTTTAATCTCTGTGCAGACATTCAACCAGTCACTGATCCCCTCTGTATCCGGAGCTGCTGCTTTTGCAAGACAATCGATTACTGCACCTGTCTCTGCCTGCAGCTTCACTTCATTGATACCATTCTCATGGATATCTCTCTGAAGATTGTATGGATCAATATCTATACGTATGATCTTTGCACCTCTGGCAAATTCATGTACTTTGGTTCCGATCTGTCTGGTACACAGAGAAATGCCAAAACAGAGAAGCAGATCGCTTTTTTGCATTGGCGATCATATTTGCATAACGGTGTCCATAGGCACCGCCGATGCACCCGAAATTCAGCGGATGGTCGTATCCCAGAACTGATTTCGCCAGAACGCTGGTGATGATCGGAATCTGTCTCTTCTGTGCAAAGCGGATCAGTTTCTGCTGGCTGAAGCTGCTGTCCACGCCATGGCCCAGCATGATCACCGGACGTTTTGCCTGTTCCAGTGCTTCCAGAATCGTATCTGCCGCCTGCTGTGCTGCGACTACATCTGTGTGTTTGTCCTCAAAAGTCATATCATAGACCGGGTTCTCCACTTCACTTCTCTGAATATTCATGGGAAGGTCGATAAGCACCGGTCCTCTGCGTCCTGTGGTTGCAATATGGTATGCTTTATTTAATTCCTCCACAATGTCCTCAGGGTTTCGTATCTGGACAGCATATTTGGTGATCGGTTTCGCCATTGCCACAATATCTGTCTCCTGAAATCCCTGCTGACGCAGCCCCTTGATTCCTGAATACTCATAAGTGTTCAGCTGTCCTGTGAGAAAGATCACAGGCAGGGAATCATAATAGGCATCTGCCACACCGCTCAGAAGGTTGATGGCTCCCGGTCCGCTGGTAGCATAGGCGCAGGCACATTCTTCCTTCGCCTGTGCATATCCGCAGGCTGCGAAAGCTGCCCCCTGTTCATTGTAACTGGAATGATTCTCTGTCTCCGGATTTCTTTCAATGGAATCTACCAGATGTGCGATCATCGTTCCCTGGTATCCAAAGAAATGACGGATTCCTTTTTTCTGTAAAAACGTAACAATATAACTCTGAAAGCTTCATTTTTCCTCCCGTCAGATCAGCGTACCGATCTTACCCCTCTGTACTGTCTTTCCTGTTTTTTCCAGTACGTCTATATAAATATCAAAGATCTCCTCATCCTCTGCAAAGAGTTCGTTTTTCTGCAGACTCTTCTGCATCATCTTAAAGTATGGACGGAATACCTTCTCAAGTGTCATGTAATCTTCATTTTTATACAGGTTTTTGATATAATCCTTCTGCTTTTCATAAGCAACACCCATATTCATGCGTTCCCCACAGAACTCAACATAATCCCAGCATTCATTAAAATAGTCTTTATGTCTTCTGCTTCTTGCAAGCTTGCGGGCATTTTTCATTCGTTCCTTACAATATTTCTCGAAGTTGCCGGCTTCCTTCCAGAACTGTGTATAACTTACTCTCGCACTGACTGCAAGTGCAATAGGTGTAACATAACGAGGCTCTTTTACATCTTTATAATTCTTACCATAGCTTACAGTAAGGTACTCTGCTGTTTTTGCAGGAACCTGAAGTTCTACACCCTCTAACATTACCCGTCTGCTCTCTGCAAAAATCTCCGCAGGGAAAACTGTTGTCTGTTTTCTTCTCTTAAGAATATACTTATCTGCTCCGGGCTGCTGGCAGGATCTGACAAGCCTGTCATACAAATGTGCAGCCTGTCCCTGGCGCCCGGTTATCATGCACTGCAGCCGCATAATTGTACGGTTCACCCTGCTCCTGAAATTTCTATCTGCATAGTTGATATGACAGAGCTCTGTCCATGCATTCTCATCTCTGGATAATCTGCGTTCTGCTTTTACAGAAGCTGCCGGCGTTCTGAGCGGAAAAATACTGACTCCTATTCCCGGGAATGCGTAGTCTCTGGTGTTGTCCAGATTCAGGCACAGAGTATCTGTATTGGTGTATCTCAGATAAAATCCTGAGAACCATTTGTGGCTCTTCATGGATTCCAGTGCTCTCTTTTCCCTTGGATCTTCATCCACAGCCAGACGGAACCGTTCCATATCCGCTGTTTTCATCAGCACAACTCCAAACATGGGATTCTGTGGGAAAGGATGCCCTTCCACTGCGCAGAGTGTCAGTCGTGGAGAGAGGTAATATTCTATTTTATTCCGGCGGCATATTTCATCGATTTCCTGTAATAATGATAAAATCACCTTTTGTTTTTTGTTCAACTCTTTACTCCATTTCTATTGATGTCACTTAACAGTTACAGTCTGCACGATCTTCTTAATATCTTCAATACTTTCATATTTATCAAGCCATTTATCAAGCACAACTGTAATATCCGTCTTCTTTCCAAAGCTTTTCGCCTGTCTGCTGCCATCGTTCAGATCATTGATAAAAATACGGTACAGCTCTGTTCTTACATAAGAAGGCATCTCATATTCCAGTGCTTTCTTATAATTTGCAAAAGCCTCCCTGGTCTGTCCCTGTTTCATCCTGACATCACCCACCAGCTTATAAGCGCAGGCTTTCTCTTCTCTGCGAAACTGACGGTTTCGTACCTGTTCTGCAAGCCACTCCAGTTCGCTCTCCTCACCTGTACAGATGATCTGGGTGCGCAGTTCTGCAAGCTCATTGGAATACCCCAGCCGCTTCCATGCTCTTGTAAGAGCTTTCCTGTACATCTTATGTTCTTCTGAAACTTTAACCTGTATATCCGCCGGCGCTTTAACTTCTTCAGTTTCTGCTGACGGATCTGATACTTTTTTTATTCACATCATCAGCCGATGTTTCATCTGATGTTCTATCTGATTTTATCTGTTTTCTGCTTTTTCCCGAATTTTTCTCCACACTGACTGGCGTGATCATCTGTGTGCCGATCACAGCCCGGATTTCACCGATTTCTTTCTCTATCTCGCTCTGCGTACGTGCACACACTGTTTTTGCCAGATATAATGCTCCCTGGATATCATCATCCTCAGGTATCAGACGACTCCACAGCTCCATCAATGCGAGAGCCTCCTTCTTGTTGTGGTTTGCAATAAGCTCTTCACAGCTTTTCAGGATTTCAGATTTGTATCCTCTGAAGAATCTGTCCATCTCCATCCATACAATTCCGTTAGTTGTCTTATTCTTTACCTGAAGATAAAGCTCTGCCGCTTTCTGCATCTCGCCATCCATCCAGAGGATATCTGCCTTATATTTCAGGAAATAACCATCCTCAGGAAACATCTTAAGAGCTTTATCAAGAAAACGTTCTGCTTCGATCCGGTTCTCTCCCGCATCCTCCATCAGGAACCTGCACTTAAATTTCATAAATCCCGGATGTCCCGGATATTTCTTCAGAAGCTCATTGACGATCTGTTCTGCCTCCTTTATCCGATGGAATTCATAATGATCCGCAGCTTTCCTGAAAAACTCAATATCTTCTTTCAGTCCCTCCATCTCAGGACTCAGATGGTCAAGCTGCTGACGGACCTGCATCATCCGATATGCCTTTGACACACGTTCTGTATAAAACAGAGTAAGCATTGCCGCATAGAATACATCGTCAGGTATCTCCACAAGTGTTGGATGATAAAAAGCATAAATGTTGGTATAGTCTTCTCTTCCGATAAAGTCAGCACTAAGCTGATTCTTATAATAAGAGCCAAAAAGTGCACTCAGCTTACGGAAAGATCTGCTTTCCACCAGCTCACTGATCTTAAGTCCTGATTCATCGATCGCTCTCTGCAGGTCCAGTGCAACAGCGCGGGCTTTCATTGCAAGCCCATCCTGGCGGACCTTATGGCTTTTTTTTCGCAATGCGCATATTGTAGAACTTTCGGAACACACTGTCCCAGCGCAATCTTTCCTTATTGATCTTCGGCATGTATTCTTCACGTAGCTCCTGATAAGGAAGATCATCTACACACACTGCTACATGACCCTCCCTCTTATCATGAGGAGGCATATATGACCACTCGTCTCCATAATGCCAGATCAGATAGTCACTGCACTTATTTGGGATCATTGCCTTTTTCCCTCAAAGATGCCATCCTTTACAGGGAACATCATATCCTTATCAAAAAGAAACGGGCAGCCGCCCCAACGCATGGCATAACGGTCACATTCCTCTTCTTTATAAGAGAACATGATCTTCTCAAGCTTTGCCAGTGTTCTTTTTTTACCAAGAAAAATATAAGAAAGAAGATACTTCAGATACATGGATGCAGGTATCTCCCAGCGGTCACTGTAGCCTACAGAAATATTGATAAGATCTGAGTAGATCATCATGTGTGTTCTATATTTCTCGTATTCTTTGTCGTCAGCCGGACAGGATCCAGTGTAAGAATGTCTATGATTTCTCCGCCGCAGTCCTTCCCGATAATCTGGCTCTTATGAATGGCACAGGTATTGGTGGATGCGTAGCGCGGAAATGAATTTGTATAGTTTCTGTCCACCTCCGAACACTGTATCTCTCTGTCAGGCGGGAGTTCTGTTTTGCATATCTCTATGAATTTCTCCCAGTCCGGACGTGGCATATAAAGGTCTACATCATCATCCCAGGGAACAAATCCCTCATGTCTGAGAGCTCCGATCAGGGAGCCTCCTGCCAGCACGTATCTGAGGTTATGTTCTCTGCAGATTTCATCAACCTCCCTGAAAAGCTTCAGGAGGTATTTCTGTTTCTCCGTCATGAATTGTCCTTTCTGTTGATTGTTTCCAAAATTTCTATTATTCTTACCGACTCATCATAGAAAAGCCGGGTACATTCTGTCCGTTTGTCTCTGATCATAATCATCAGCTCCTGCAGCAGATAGCGGAAACCATTTCCCTCGAAGTTTAAAGCTGTACCTTTTCAGAAATTCTTTTCCTGAAATATTGGCTTCAAAGTATCCGGTGTTCCACCAGTCATTAGGGATAGTTACCCTGCCGTTGCTTCCGATGATCACAAGTTCATTCTCAATGTCAACCGTTGTTCCGATCTCAATAGTCGCCAGTGCACCGGCGTATTTCATGGAAATCATATCATATACAAAACGGCCTTCCTGATTGCGGACCGCATTGGTGTTGATATCCTGGCATTTTTTTCCCAGCAGTTTCAGTACTGCGCAGATAGCTGTGCAGACCGTCTCATTAAAAAGTCCTGCCGCCCTCAAAATCATCCTGGGAGATTGCACATTTGACACTTACCAGATCTCCCACCAGGTTACTGTGTACCAGCCATACCAGCTGATTAAACGCCCGCAGGTAGACCAGTGTGGTCCGTTCAATGAGAACCACATTGTTCTCCCTTGCCACCTGAAACAGGTAGCGCAGTTTCTCTGAGGAAAGTGTCATGGGCGAATCACTGATCACATATTTTCCTTTTTTTCAGCGCTCGCTCGATATATTCTGCTCTCCGGTTCAGCGATGTCTTGATATAAACAATATCTACATCTGCCAGAAATTCATCATAGCTGTTCCAGCAGGAACCTAACTCATATTTATCACAGAATCTCTGTGCAGTCTCGTGATCCTCGCTGAATACACGTTCCACATGAACTCCGCTTACATATTTGGATTCCTCCACAAAATCATTATCCCGGATGTCATCCGTCACGATTCCCATATTAAAGATAACACCTTCACTGCGAAGCTTGTACTGGAAATATTCTTGGTCCTTTCCAGATAAACTACATCACAGTAGTTCTTAAGGTAATCGAATTTCCCTCTCCAGTCAGATCCTACCACCAGGACATCAATATCATACTTAATGATGTCATTGACCTTCTGTCCCTGATATTCTTCAATGATGATCTCATCTGCCAGCCCCGTCCTTCGCACATTCTCGATTCTCTTAATTGAGGCTGTCCCGCACATTGAGTTTGCCCCGCTCAATGTCAAAGCTCTCACTTGTGACACCTACGATCAGATAATCACCAAGTGCTTTTGCTCTTTTGATAATATTGTAGTGGCCTTTATGAAAAAGATCAAAAGTGCCATATGTGATTACTCTCTTCATTCTTCTGTCATAACTCCCCTGAAAAAAAATATTCTTATTTTGCCGAACAGTTTTCCTGCTCCATACGTTACTGTTCACTCCGTTCACAGTAACCTCCATACGATAGATACTTTGATTATATCATACTTCCCAACTTCCGTCACCTGTCCGTTACAAAAAATGTTAAATTCGCATTAACTTTACAAAAAGAAGAGTTTTGAAATACTGTTTTTGTATCTCAAAACTCTTCCTTTGTGTTTATGGTTCTTTATTGTTGTCCATCGTTCTGGTAGTAGCTTCCAGTTCCTGGATCAGGTCTTCCAGCGAAAGCTCCTCTTCCCCTTTGATCAGTTCATCAGGGATATCATCCAGATTATCTTCTTCAATCTCCAGCTCCATGCCGGCCACATTGCTGAAGCCTTCATGCCTGTCGGAAGAAGTATGATCCGGTGTATCCTCGTCCATATTTACTTTCTCCACATGTCCGTCCTGCTCACTCTCTGAATCAAGCGTTGCCGCAAGCTCTGCGATGGCTTTCTTTCTTCTGAGAAGTTCATATTTCATCATATTCGCTGTCATACTCTTCTTCCAGACCTTCATCTCTGACTGTCTTATCCTTCTTGATCAGGATAAATGCGATCAGATTCAGAACACCCGTATAAAGCAGATCCACAGGCAGACTTCCCAGTACAAGTACAAATACCAGTGATACTCCCAGAAGCACCCATATATTGTTCATTGCAGGAAGCATCAGGATGTATAAACCATTCATAATGATCATGATCGGATAATGGAAGAAATAAATTCCCATTGTATGTCGTCCCACATAGGTGAGTGGTAGTTTGATGTCCGGCACTAACGCAAGCATCGTATAGACAACTACGAAAGATACCAGATACATCAGCAGTCTGAGGATCACTCCCTGAGGATCCGTCAGGCCACAGAGCTGATATCCATGATTACCTCGGAAAATAGCAATTCCCATTTCATTTGGGATCATATAATTCGGTATCGCCCACAAAAGGACTCCGGAGATTGCCACCAGGATCCATTTTCCCTTAAATTTACGGATCGCTGTGATATATTCACTCTTCCAGAGATACCCCGCAACAAAGAACGGGAAAAATACCACGATTCTTGATGATGACAGGAATGTGGTAAATTCCGGTCTGGTTCCTGCCCATAATGCAAACAGGATACTAAGCAGAACAATAAATCTGATCTTACCCAGGGCCTCAATGGTAAGGCGGTAAATAAACAGTGCCAGTATATACCACATGACACTTCCGGTAGGACGCAGTATCTCATAATCTACAGATCTGCCCAGCCATATCTGTGAATACCAGGTTAAGGTATATCCCAGAACATAAGGGATCAGCAGGTTCTTAAAATTCTTCAGCACATTCTGAGGTTTCTTTGACAGGTATCCTGAAATAAAAACAAATGCAGGCATGTGAAAAATCGTAATCGCATACCACACATATCTCACTACAGTGTCTACCTTTTACAAGGTTAAATGCAATAATATGGTTAAATACTACCAGAAAGATAAGCAAAACTTTAATGTTATCGATCAGGCAGGAGTACGGCACCGCCGCTCTCTCTTTTTTTATTTTCATGTTTAAGTACTATCCTCTAATCATATTTCTGACTTCTGCTGTGTGAACATACAACCCCCATTCTGCCAGATTCTTCAGATGACCGGCAGACAAAAAACGCACAGCAATGTAACGGGCAATTAACCGCAAAGTCATATTTACTGCAACAAGCATAACATATTTTTTACGATTTATGGAATAGAAACTTAACATTTCGGTCAATGGAAATATTTTGTTACTGTTCACACACCACTATCCCGCGAGGTGTTTTGGCATGAATATGCCAAAATCCCGAGACATACAAGCCAAAATTCCATTGCCGCAGGCAAT
>ENA-OQCT01000027-OQCT01000027.1-human-gut-metagenome-genome-assembly--contig:-NODE-27-length-12077-cov-0.654393_pt1 | contig 12077 bp, 17 predicted proteins | sample MGYA00242764_ERZ504591 | MGnify/ENA primary metagenome ERZ504591 (study PRJEB26092, sample SAMD00036299) | human gut metagenome | host: Homo sapiens | study: EMG produced TPA metagenomics assembly of...
AGCAGAAGTAATTCATGATGAATAAATGCACTCATCTCTCACCGGAACATCCTTCTAAATAAGGATTCATCCCTGTTATCTGTATTCTTTGACAGATAGGTAAGACTGTCCACTTTTCCCTCCAGATCTACTTCTCCCTTTTCCAGATCAAGCTGCTTCACATGAAGCTGTTCTCCCTTTATTACAAGTTTCCCTGCCTGTGTAAAAAGCAGGATTTCTTTTTCATCAAAGGATTTAATATCCTTTACCCCGGTAATTCTCCCGTTCTGACGGTTTTCCAGCATCAGGCTGTGAGTTGAAAGTATCTTCTTCTCTTCCACAGACGCCTCCCGGTCACAGCCTCCGGAAACTATGACCTGCCAATCTATTACTTATCAGTAGTTTATGTGCCGGAAAATGGAAATAGACAATAAAATGTTAAAAAATTTATATGTTCCCACTGCACAAATGCCAAAAGCTGCAAATTACCATCCGGAATCAAAGATATTTGTACATACTCTCTACATCTTCTTTTTTGACAGTTTCTTTTACATCCAGTACTTCTACTTTGACATTCTTACTTCCGAACTGGATTTCAATGGTATCTCCCGTCTTTACCTGTACAGATGCCTTGGCAGGCTTATCGTTGACAAGAACTCTTCCTGCATCACACGCTTCGTTTGCCACTGTACGGCGTTTGATCAGACGTGACACCTTTAAGTATTTATCTAATCTCATATTCTACTCCTGTAAATGTTCTGTAATGGATACTCACGAATTACTCCTCCGGAGTATCAAAAAAGGGGGAACTTTCGTTCCCCCCGGTTATCGCCTTTATTATTTACCGTTAACCATATCTTTTAATGCTTTTCCAGCTTTGAATTTCGGTGATTTAGAAGCTTCGATTTTCATAGTTTCACCAGTCTGAGGATTTCTTCCCTCGCGAGCAGCTCTTTCACTTACTTCAAATGTACCAAATCCTACTAACTGGATTTTTCCGCCATTTTTCAGTTCTTTAGAAACGACATCAACGAAAGATTTCAGAACGTTCTTCTAGTCCTTCTTGGATAAGTTTGTCTCTTTCGCCATAGCTGCTACTAATTCTGTTTTATTCATGGTGTTTCCTCCTCTAATGATCTCTTTCTTGTTTGGTGGCATCTGCCAAAAGCGACAGAGCTCTATCCTCTATATATATACCTTTTTTCCCATATTGTCAAGGTTTTTCGTAACTGTTCAGCTCTGTTCAGCTCTGTGTTACTGAAGATAATCCCTGAAACATTCCTCTGCAAAATTCTCCCAGATTTCTCTCTGTCTGATAAGATTCTGAAGCTTTTCCACATTTTTCTCTGAAATCCACACCTTTTTGTGTGAATAATAATAATTTGCCAGTTTCCAGTATTTTTCAGGATAAGTGAAACGTACACGCAGATTTTTCCACTCTTCTGCCGAGATTGGACGGATTTTATGATATTCCCTGAGCATTTCCCCTGCCAGTTCCAGATTCCAGTTATATTTCTCCAGTATTTTTCTCATAAAACGATAACAAATCTGCTACCTGAATATCAAAACTCCAGTGACCAAAATTTGTGACTGCCGTCCCCAAATGATCACCTTTCAGCATCAGAATATTATGCTGATTATATTCTCCATGACATACCTGTCCTTCCCGCCATGCCCTTTCCCTGAGATCATCATAATCCGTCTCGTCCAGAAGCTTTACTGCATACTGTGCCCTTTCAAGAAACTGCTCCACACTTGCCAGATAATTTTTCTCAAATACATTGGATGCTCCTTTGTTCCGTATAAATTTGCGTATCTTACGAAGCTCCTGATTATGCCGGAGATATTCTTCCCTGAGAGATCTTTCCCTGTATTCCTCCACAGGTTCCATTTTCATTAAAATATGTAACCTTGCCAGTGTCCGGACACTTTTTAAAATATTCTTCCCGGGATTTTGTGTCACACTCTTTTCCTTCATACCAGTGCTGGAGTGTAAACCTTTGTTCAGTCTTATCTTTACTGACCAGACTTTCCTGATTATTCCGCAGAAAATAATCGGTATTTATACCATTTTCCTGAAGTTTCATCAAAAGCTCCTGCTGTTTTTCCAGCTTTTTTTCAGAACCGTGAAATTCCCTCAGGATCAGAAGTCCCTGAGCTGTATAGCAGAGTAAAGCTCCTCTTGTCCTTGCAGAACGGTCTGCTGTCAGCTCATACTGAGCCAAAGTGCCAAGTCCGTAATCATACAATGACATATCCCCCTCTTAATCATCTTAATTCTTTCTATACATATGAAGAAAATCCGGTGGATATACCCCCGGATTTTAGTTATTTACTATATTCTGATATACTGACCATTCCATAAAACTGCACTATTTCTCATCAAGCAGACCCAATAATATCTCTTTCTGATTCTTCTGTGGATCGGCAAGCACTACTTCCAGAAGACGGTTCAGCGTTTCTCCTATTTCACGCCCCGGCTTATAACCGGCTTCAATCAGATCTTTCCCTGTCACTGCCAGAGTTTTTAAAGATACACACTGATGTTCATTAATGATCGTCTCATAAGCCTCTTTCACCTTATCCAGACGTTCCTGCTTCTCTGTGCGTCTGTAATCACTCTGTGCCAGCATATCTGCCTGCTGCACTTCCAGATAATATGGGAAGAGATCCTCACCGATACGGTTCACTGCCCTGCGCACTGCCTTTGTCGTTCCATCCGGTCTGTCATCATGCCATTTTACCAGACGGGTTACCTTGCGGATCGTATCATTATCGAATTTCAGCCTGCGCAGGATCTGTGCAAGAACTCTTTCCTCATCTGCTTCGAACTTATCTTCTTCTTTCAGGAAATTATCCGGATATTCTTCGTCTTTTTCATTCTTAACAGTAACACCTGTGATAACTTTACCTGTAAGATTTTTCAATTTTACAGAAAAAACACCCTCTGTGTCCTCTTCCGGTTTTTCACCAATTGTCTTTAAATCTTCTTTCTCTTCATCAGCTTTATCTGCATCTTCTGCTACATCTTTATCTTCAGATTCTGTGGCATCCTTATCCGCATCTTCTGAAGTTTCTGTTTTTGCTGTAGTATCTGCTGCCATCACTGCCTGACTGAATACAAGACTGCTTCCAAGTGCTGCCATCATAAATGCTGTTACAACTTTTTTCTTCATTGTCTTTAAATCCTTTCTGGTCATTCTTTATAGTTCTTGTTTGCCTTACTGTTAAACAGATAAAATCATTCACTTCGTTACTTGCTCGTAACCAAAGTCAAAAACATTTCAATGCTTAGTTAACTCTCTTATAATTTACATATTTCAGAGTACGTTTCGCACCATATGTAAGTTTATAACCATTCAGTTTGTATTCCTTCTGAAAATTCGGATCATACACATAAGTTTTCTTTTTACCATTCACCTTCTGATCTATTTCAACCCACGCATGTGCTCCCTTCTTACCACCGGATTTCTGGAAATATCCTTTTACAATAATGAGCATCATATCCTGCAACTTTAGCCATCCAGTAGAAAGTAGCTGCCATTACATAACAATCGCCACTGCCTGTTTTAAATCCATATAAACCATATTCTGTAGGTGTTTTTTTAGAAACCTTTACATTGCCTGCATACTGCAGAGAAACAGACCAGTTGAATGCCTTCTTCAGATTTCCTTTACACTTCTGAAGTCGGACTGCAGCCATAGTTTCTACTGCTGACAGCTTTGTTGCCTGTCCATTCTTTTTAATCTTATAATAAGTCTTTGCATTAACCTTATAATACGGTTTATTAGTCACAAGTTTTCCGGTTTTATCAAAACAATACGTATATTTACCGATCTTCTCTACCTTGTTTGTAATTTTCTCACCATTTACATAATAATATTTAACTCCATCAACAGTTTCCCATCCTTCCTTCTTCTCCGGAAGTGGTGTCGGAGTTACATCTGGTGTCTCAACTGTACTATCAGTTGTTCCATCCACATAATCAATGATCGTTGACTGTTCTGCCATAGCCGGCATTGCAGGTGTAAATGCCATTACTGAGCTAAGTAATAATGCTGTGATTTTTTTTCCTGTTCATAACTCTGTTCCTTTCTTTTTTTGTTAACTTACTATCTGCAAATTGCTTCAGCTGCTTTATAATTTTTCACAGCCGAAGCAACCGATTAACCTGGATAATTATCGTCTTACCGTGATACTCGCAACAACTTCTGCGCTGCTTCCTTTTCCTGTAGGACGCACAACATTTAACTGTACATAATCGTATGTGTAGGTGACATCCTTGCCGTTTCCATCAAGCATACAGGTATTGCCTTTACTTATTGTACACTTTTTATATTTTCCCAGAACCTTCTTAATCTTTGACGCATTGTTCTGTTTTGCCAGAGTAGATGTTGCCGCATATTTTCTGTATAAAGACGTCTTCTTTTTATCTACAGCTCCTGTTTTTGGATTAAAGTAATACAGCTTCGGAATCTCATACATGCTGACACTTCCTACACGTATTCCCTTTACTGTGTGACCACTTACATCAAACCCATAGTACTTACCATTAATCTTCTTCATCAGAATACCATACTTACCAACCATATCCTGATCAGCCTGATAAGCAGCTCCATTTTTTCCGAAATAATAACGGAAACCCTTTGCTGTTACTCCCCACTGCTGAGTGACTTTCTGGTTATTCTCATCATATCCATATCTCTTTCCTGTCTTTTTGTCCAGTTTTACCTTAACAGTCTGCGGCTCTGCTGCCTGTACTGTCACTGTTTCTGCTACAACAGCCAACGGTGTCAGCATAAGAAGCATACAAAGTACAACTGCAAGGAATCTCTTTGTTTTCTTCATTCTCCATACTCCTTTTCTTAAAATTTAATTTTATGTTCTATTGTATATGCAGGACGTGTAGCTGCGCCAAACAACGTTCCGTACATATTATCATAATAGAGCCCGTTAATCATAACAAAGCTGTGTCCATCCGGAATTGTAATAACATAGGGTTCATATCCCAGTTCCTTCGCGATTGCAGCCACACTGCTGGCAATTCCATAACAGTTTCCTGTAAGACCGTTCTGGAACATCTGAAGGGAATATTTATAAACCCAATCTTTTGTCTTAAACTCCTGAGGTGTAGGATCCATGTATCCTACAAAGTTTGTATAGGCCATAATATAATAAAAAGCAGGAACGGAATTTTTCATAATTACTTGCATTGGCATTACTGTGACGTGCAATAAAGTTCCTTGCCGCAAGCTTGCATCTCGCCTGTGTCAGATTTGAAGCATATCCGTTCTTATTAAATCTTATTCCACCTATAGTTTCATTTGTTGCACATTTACCGTTCTTATGCACATAGTACATTCTACCATTAAACTCATTCCATCCTGTAACAGGTCTTCCCTTGGCATCAACAAAATACTTTACACCATTAACCTTTACAATTGATTTCTTACCCGGAATTATTCTCTGTGCATTCTTATTAAACAGATAAAAAACTCCTTTAATCTTGTAATGTCCATCATGAGCTGCAACTCCATTGGATTTAAACCAGTAGTATTTACCATTAATCTTTTTTCCATTTATTTCTGACTGGTTTATTATTTACGTAATAGCGATATACTTTCCCTTCCTTCAACAGTCCATTTTTAGGCACTGGCGTCGGTGTCGGTAATGGCAGTTCCGGCGTTATCTCCGGTGAGGGTGTTATTGTAACTGTCGGCTCACTTCCACCCTCCTGTGACAGGTCAACCGCATAAGCACTTCCTGCTCCAGATGTAAGTGCTGCCGTCAACATCATCGCTGTGAGTGTAACCTTCAGTGCTGTAAATCTTTTCCTCTTCATTTTCTATTCCTCCTGAGAAATTTTGCTCGAAGTTTCCTCCCTTCCCTTTTGAAATATACTCTCAGAGTACATTTTGAATTTTATACTACAATTATAGTATATTGAAGAGTTCATTTCAATTAATACGACGACTTTTATACAAAAACTTCCAGTTTTTTATAATCAACCTTTCACAAGATTCCACCACTTTTTTTCTCTGTCTTTGTACAATTCTTCCATTGGCGCTAACTCCCTTTCAAGATATATCATAGTCCTGTGTGGGATCTTTACCTGTCCGCATATGCAGCTACTTTCCATAACGGAATCGTTGATCTTCACCAGATTCTTATGATCAAAGGAATTAATAATAATCTGCCAATGACACGCTGATACTAATTTACTAACAACTTACTAAAAAAGAGGCTTCGTTACCACAAAGTTTAACGAAACCTCTTTTTTATATTGCCAAACGTATATTCTCAATCGCCGCATCCATCCTGTCACAGTAACAGTCGCAGACTTCTTTCATTTTGGAAATATTCTTCCTGTTTTCTTCATCATAGACACCAATAACCACAAATCCTGCTTTTTTTTGCAGTTTTCGCTGCGTGAAGCGCATCCTCAAATACAAGTGTCTCATTCGGTTCTGCCTGCATAGATTCTGCTGCCTTCAGGTAGATCAACGGTTCATCTTTTCCTGCACCTGTTTCTGTACAGGTGTAAATCTGCTCAAAATAATCCAGAATCCCGTTTCTCGCAAGTGCTGCTTCTGTCAGTTCCCGGTTTCCAGATGTTGCAACTGTCATCTGTATATTTCTCTCTTTAAACCATTCCAGAGTTTTCTTCACTCCTGGTTTCAACGGTGCTTCAAACCGGTAAAAATCACTTACAATTTTCAGAACCTCTTCTATAATCTGTGAAATGGACTTATCCAACTGATATTTTTCTTTCATCCAGGCGGCTCCCTGCTCCAGACTCATGGTGCGCAGAGCAGCCCGGAGATTTTTCTCCGCTGTGATATTCTGACTCGCAAGATAACGTTCTCCAATATCCTCCCACACAGACATAGAATCCAGCAGCGTTCCATCTACATCAAAAATCGCTGCCTTCATCAGTCTTCCATCATATGAATCGCATCTACTGTATTATTGTACTGCTCTTCCACTTTTGCCAGAAGTTCTTCACAGCCTTCAGTATCTCTTCCTCTGAGCTTCTCTGTAATATCAAAGCTTGCCTTATACAGATTATCAAATCCAAGGTTCTGGCATACACCTTTTAAGGTATGAGCTGCACGAAAAGCTTCTTCCCCATTTTTCTGTGCCAGATTATCCTTCAGACTCCGGAAACTTCCATCATCCAGAAATTTCTTTGCAAATTTCTTAATAAGAACCTCACTTCTCAGTCTTCCAAGTACACCTTCATAATCTGCACCCATCTGTTCATAACATTCTTTTACTGTCATATTTTTCTCCTCTTTATCCCCATCTGCACTGTTAAACCTGCGTTTTCGCAATGATATCATTATATCACGCCATATAGCTGTTCTCAAGTGCTCTTTCACAAAAGCACCTTAGAATCTTTGTTACTGTTCACATACCACTATAATATAATCAACCCGCCGCAGTGTGATCCTGCCCGGAGGGCTTTATTATGCTATAAGAATATTATGGAATGGTTTCCCATAGCATAATAAAGCACTTTCACATGTAATTCTCTCACATATGAAAGTGCTGATATCAGGCAGATGAAATCATCCGCATCACTACACACTATCACAGATTTTATATCCGGATATCATATAATTTTATTTTCTGCCGGTATTATCTGAAAAATCCCTGATTCTCAAAGTACTGGATAAATGGATTCTCACTTTCCTCTGTATCATCGGAGTCCATACTATCCTCACTGTCTGTATCTTCGTCTACATCTTCATCAGCATCTTTTGAGGATTTCTTAGAATCCTTTTTAGATTTCTTACTGTCTTTATCGTTATCATCACTGTCATCAGCATCTGTATTCTCATCCAGAGTTACTTTAACAGTCTCTTCTTTATAACTTGTTCCATGAGGAACCTGCACAGTCAGCTCTACCTCTTCATCTGGTTCATAATAGGAAAGATATTCGATCAGCTGATCACTACTTGAAACAGCTTTTCCATTAAATTCAGTAATAACGCTGTTTGCTTTCAGACCTGCTTTATCAGCAGCTCCACCTTCTGTTACTTTTTTTACAAAAACTCCTGCCGGAATGCCATACATCTGAACTGCCTCAGAACTTACAGAAGAACCTTCGATTCCAAGTACACCATGTTCAGAATCATCCAGTTTATCTCTTGATGTCTCATTCATCAGATTCTGAAGAATGTCAGTCACGTCTGAGATTGCAATTGCATAACCCATACCTTCTACTTCAGTAGAAGCAAGTTTTGCAGAGTTGATACCAACAACCTCGCCTTCCATATTCAGAAGAGCACCGCCACTGTTACCAGGGTTGATAGCCGCATCTGTCTGGATCAGGTTTACACCGTCACTGCTGTCATCACTTCCATCTGTTACTGTGTTATTGTCAGAATCCATTCTGCGGTTCTTGGCACTTACGATACCGGTTGTAACAGACTGTCCATATCCAAGAGCATTACCGATTGCAACTACCTGCTCGCCTACCTTCAGATCATCAGAACTGCCAATATTCGCAATTGAAATGGCGTCCATTGTATCATCTTCAACATCATCCAGAGATACAGATACAACTGCAAGATCTCTCTCTTCATCAAATCCCTTTACGGATGCCTCCACTGCATTTCCATCTGTAAATGCAACTGACAATGTATCCGCACCTTCTACTACATGATAATTTGTAGCAATCAGAAGTTCATCATCATTCTTACCAACAATAATACCGGAACCACTGCCCTCTACTTCCTGTTCCTGCTGCTGTGGCGCATATCCATACATTCCATACATTCCGAAGTAATTCTGTACCTCCTGAACTGACTTGGTTGTAATAGATACAATAGATGGAAGTGCTTCTGATACGATTTCAGACACATCAAGGCTTCCTTTTTGCTGTGCTACCTGTATCTTTGCCGGTATCTGATTTGGAATCACTGGCATCTGCATCCTTCTTCTCGGATTTTGCATATGTCAGGGTTGTCTCGTCCTTATTTGAAGCAGCTTCTACCGTTGTGGCTCCACTCCATCCTGCAAGTTTATTTACTCCCTCAAAGCTTCCTGCTGCCAGTCCTCCTGCAAGTACTGCACATAAGCTGAATGTAAGACCTTTCTTTGCAATCTTTCTGATTTTATCATTTCTGTTATCTTTGTTCATCATAATAAAGTCCCTCCATGAATCTATGTCATTTATCTATGTCATTTATTTATCTCTGTTTCCTTTTGATGCTTCTAAGTATAGGAATGATTTGTGTTCTTTGTGTGGGAAAAATGTGTTTAATTTGTGACAATTTTATACATTTCCAATATGACAGCAATTTTTAAAATCAGTCCTGTCTGTCAGTTACATCACTTTCGATACATGGAGGAAATTTTTCCGGTACTATATCCCGGAACCCAGTGATTTCCAGTTTCCAACCTGACTTTTTAGTACCTTTTCTGTATATTTCAGGGAATTGGAACTATCCATATTTTTAAAGACATTATACGCTGTTTTCTTTTTCCCATTGGCATCCTTCAATCCCATTGCCAATCCCTGAGCCACCTCATGGGCTTCATCTTTATAGCTTCTTATAATAAATGCATCAATCATTGGATTGCAGGCAGCCTTATAATAGGCCAGTGCAATTGCTGCTGCCTGATTTGCCTGTCCTCCATAAGTGGAAGAAAATCCCTGTTCCGAAAGAATGATCCTTGTATTGGAACCAAATCTGTTTTTCACATAATCTGTAAGTGTCTGGATATTACGCATAGTGATAAACGTGGTGGTGTTCGCATCACTGGTAAACATGGATGCATTTGCACCTGACCAGAACTGTGAATCTGAAAGCGGCTGATTATATGCATGATATGCCAGATTCCAGTTCACATCTTTCTGCATATCAGAAATCTTCGCCGCAAAGCTTTCCAGAGTTGATCTTGCACTATAGCAGATAGTAAAGGCATTTTTCTGATTCCAGCAATTATCCAGACAGATAAATACTTTGGAACTTCCCCGGCTGCTTTTCACTGCATTGTAAAGGCAGCGAAAAGCTTCACTGTACATGGAGATAAATTTTGAAAAACTGACATTCCCTACATAATAATATCCACTTGCACTGTTTACTTCATTTCCCAGGATCCAGTTACTTATATAACAGTTATTTTTTCCAAACTTCTCTCCCAGATATGCAAACATTGCTTCCATAGTCTGTCTAGTTGTGCTGTTATCTGTGTTCCATCCATAATAAGCTGTTTCTGCATAAGGACTGTTTCCCGTAATAAAGCTCTGCGTACTGGCATTCCTGTCAATACTGATCTGTGCAGTCACCTGGATTCCCTTTGCATTACATTGCTGAACAAGATATACATATCCGTACAGACCATTAAAAATGATATGTTTTCCCATTATATTTATTATGTTTCCACACCACTGTCTTTTCGCATCAGGTCTGAAATATATAAGTTAAAAAAATACTGTTTTGGATTTTGTATCTGTCAGCTCGTTGATATCTGTAGCCTGAATTCCTTTTTTGGTCCCCGGAACAAAAATATGCTGCTGTATTTGTACTGAGTTTCTCCGGATTGCTGACATAGCTTTTCGGACTGATCACACTATACGCAGATTTAGATTTTTTTATCCCTATGGCAAATTTTCCCTGTGCATATTCCGGATGTCCGGAAATGTTCAGCTTAAATGTAATCTTCCCTTTTGCCTTCTCCGGCTTCTTTACTTTACCCACCGTTTTTTTCACTTTACCGGAATTAGAATCTACATACACCAGATAGTAATAACCATCCGAACTTTTCACATAATTTGAAACAGTTGCGGATACAGTGATGGTATTCACCTTTGTTCCTTTTACATAATCCAGTGATGCAGCTTTCGCCGAAGGACTGATTTCCTTTGTCCATTTTGCATATAAAGTAAGGGAACCTTCTGAACCCTTTTCAATCACACTTATCTGATTTTTATACTTACTGTCTGTATACCATCCCACAAAATGATATCCGGAACGCGTCGGCTTTTTAAATTTAATCTCATCTTCTGAAGTATAAGTTTTGGGATTAGCAGTATTATTTTTTTCCTTTATTAAGTTTATATGTGATTTTATATTCGGATGCTTTCTCCCAGATTGCATACAGGGTTATTGCTGTTGTATCTCCTGCTGCAATAGCCTTATCTGTAGATATATCCGGGCTTGTTCCATCATTTTCTGTGTCTGATATCTGCATTTCTGCCTTATCAGTTTTTTTCTTCCCATGATGCGCTGTCCGTCTGTGCCACATCATTTTCTTCCTGCATCACATCTTTTTCTGGTTTTATTTCTTCTCCGGCTTCTGTCCTCTCACTGGTTTCCTGAGCCTGCTTTGCCATATCTGCTGTTTCAGAAGTTTCTTAATAGAATCTCCCGGTTTATAAGTTTCACCGGTTCCATCTTCTTTCGTATTCCACTCTTTAAAAATGTAACCTGTCTTTCCCTTCAGTGCTTCCGGTACTTTAGCAGTATCCGCATCTGCATAGGGTATCACATATGTTTTTTCCAGTTTACCATCACTGTAAAGCAGAATGTTATAACCTTCCGCACTCTGTCCGGCATTTACTGAATCTTCTGTCTCCGACTGTTCCGGTTCCTGATCTTTTAACTCTCCTGTTCCAAACTCATCTCCACTGTTATTCTCATCAGATATTTTATTTCCTGCCTCACTTCCTGTCTCATATTCGGCACCATCTTCAAAAACATCTGCTGCTGATTCAACACTTCCTGCCGAAAACTCTGAAGCCCACAATGTCTGCGGTATACAAGACGGAACTATCATAGATACCGCCAGTCCCATTGCTATAAACTTTTTCCATTTTTTCATATTCGTCTTCCTTTCTCTTTTTACATTTTACGGAATTGTTGTAACTATCCAGCATTCCATTTTCTTCATTTTCCTCCTGTCTTACAGTATAACATTTGAAAAATCCACAGACAACAAAAGACTGTCAAAATCAGGACACTAATATGTGATTTTCCTGATTTTAACAGTCTTTTATAAAATTTCCAAATTACCTGTAACCACCCGGCAGTTTAACCGAATCAAGTAAGTCCCCTGCGGAGGTTGCGACAAGCATAAGCAGTGG
>ENA-OQCT01000028-OQCT01000028.1-human-gut-metagenome-genome-assembly--contig:-NODE-28-length-11968-cov-0.667427_pt1 | contig 11968 bp, 11 predicted proteins | sample MGYA00242764_ERZ504591 | MGnify/ENA primary metagenome ERZ504591 (study PRJEB26092, sample SAMD00036299) | human gut metagenome | host: Homo sapiens | study: EMG produced TPA metagenomics assembly of...
TCAGGTTAGAAACCAGGGACGCCACTGCGGTGAACGCATTGACGATACCGACGAGGGCGTCCGGATCGGCGCCTTCGATGGTCTTGTAGTGCATCGGCAGCAGCACGGCGGAGACGATGCCGAGGCTGACATCCACAGGATGCCGAACACCAGGAAGCCAGCGCCGAAGCGGATGGTGTTGACCTTGCTCAGCGGCTTGCCGGTTTCAGGAGACAGCGACGGATCCTTGTCCGCGGCTGCGATGTTGGCGTTGTACGCCACCAAACGCTCCTCTTTGCTTGCGATTGCTTCACTCATGAAACTCTCTCCTTCGATTCATGTTTCAGTAGTGTTTTTGTTGTGTGACACGGACTGCCCCGCCCAGTCAATTAACTACCAATCAGTAATTAACGTATTTGTTACCGTAAATCATTTCTGCCAAAAGCGCAAGTCAATCGTGTTCGATTTGTTGATTTTGCGAATCCGACACCATGATTCCATGTTTAGTTTTACTCTTAAGCAGAATCTCGGTTTTTATTACCTAGTAACTGCTTAGTTAAAGCGTATTACAATCTCTTTTATCTGTCACTTCTCAGCGTGTTCCAACGTTTCTGCCACACTTCCTCTCCTCCGTACTGTAACTTAGTAAGTACAAGAAAAGGAGAGAGCATGCGCCGCCGAATCGAAGATAAACGCAGGAAACGAATGAGCGCCGAAGATCGCAGAAAAGCGATACTCGAAACCACCGTTTCATTCATCTCCCAATTCGGCTTCTGGGGATTCACCATTCGCGACGTGGCACAAGCTCAGAACATCACCGAAGCAGGCCTCCTTTACTACTTCAAATCCAAAGAACAACTCCTTGAAGAAACCCTCAAATACGCCGACCGCACCAACCAAATCGCCATTGCAGAGCATCTTGGCGTTGAAGGCGTGACCGGCGAAGTTTTGCAAGACGGCATCGCATACCATTGCGCTCTCGGACTCAAGGCCATCTCCACAGGAACCGTGGAAACCAACGCAGACCGACCCGAAATGGTTCGTCTCTACACTCTGCTCGAAAGCGAGGCCCTAAGCAAAGACCATCCGGTGCACAAGTATTTCGAACAGCGCGAAATCAATCTGCTGAAGGAATACACGTTCGCAGCCAAACGAGATGACGTCGCCTATCCGGAACGCACCGCACTGCAGGTGCTATCCGCCATGGAAGGGTTGCAATTGCGGTGGCTCAACGGATCTCGCGATGTCGATTTCGTTGGGGAATGGAAGGCCCTGATCGACCTTCTCATTCCCTAAACGTTCTCTTTGCGGCGATTTCAGCCTGCGATCACCACAACATTCCAGCGGCCGATTGCCAATGGATCACCCTCCTTGACGGCTGTACCCTCCTTCAGTACGACTTCAGCAGTTGCAGCCTCATCAATATTGCCGTCGGTGGCAATGACGACCGGAGCGACCACCACTTCACCTGCAACCGGGCTTGCAACGGTAACTTCGTCGGCGGAATAATTGAGCAGATACGTCACGTTCTCGCCGAGGGCATTCACACCCTGACGAACCGAGATCTGGCCCGCGAGCGCGGTTCCGGCAACGGCAACACCAGCATGTTCCACAGCCTCGCGCATAACCGCACGAATGGAATCGGCGTCAAGCAGCGTAGCAATCCACTCGGCATCGCCCTTGCCGAATGCGTGACGGGTGACTGCGGCGTAATCCTTCCAAGCATAGTGGCCGTAGGATGCGAGCACCTCAGTATCAGCGTCGGCGTTCAACAGTTCGATCAGCGACTGAGCATCGGTGGACGCGGTTTCGGCGAGCGCACCTGCGAATTCCACGGAAACGTGGCCATTCGGGCGGGTGAACTGGCTGTAAGTCATGCCGAACACGTCGGTGAGATTGTGCGGAGCGCGGTCGACCCAAACGGTCACTTCGTCATCGGATACGAAAGAACGCATGGTGGAAACCAAGTGGCCGCCATTTTCAACGAACGTACGCAAGCGATCGTAGTTCCTGAGACGTGCAGTAGAGCGCCGGAGTCACGATCATCTCATACTTGGCGAGACGTTCGGCCGGAGCATCGGACGGCACGAAATCGCATTCGACGTTGATCTCGAACAGCGCGTCGTACACGTTGCGCACCACGTCGTTGTACTTGAGGTTGCCGCCGAACGGGAAGCCCGCTTCGATGAGGAACCAGTCGAGCGCGGTGAGCGACTCGTTGCTGACCATGATGGCCACCCTTGTTCTGCTTCTTCAGGTGAACGAGACGCTCCCCCACTTCCGGCTTGCCGATTTCGTGTCCGAACACGCCTGCCTCGCGGTAGGTCGGGTTCGGTTCGAGGTCGTGGCTCAGCAGACCCTTCCAGTAGGTTTCGAACGAATTGTGGATGGAATGCCAGTGCCAGTATTCCACCATGTCAGCGCCGGAGGCCAAGTGCGAGTAAGCCTGCAGACGAAGCTGTCCCGGGAACGGAACCCAGCCATGCTGACCCTGCGCTTCGGTTTCGAGCACGAGGAAGTTCTTGCCGTCCTTGGTGGAACGGGTCATATCGCCGCCGAATGCGATTTCCTTACCGGTCAGATCGTCTTCGGTCGGATGGTAGATGTCGACGCCGGTGATGTCCACTGCGGTCGCGGCCTTGAAGTGGTCGACGGCCGGCTGCACGCCGAAGGAATAGCCACGCCATTCGAAATCGAAATTGTGGGTGATGAACTGGTCGTCATGAGCGTATTCGCGCACAATATCGGACTGCCACTGCAGGAAGGCACGCACCTGATCGCGACGGAACTTGTCGAATTCGCCGCCGAGGGACTCGTTAATCGTGGCGGTCACATCCGGGAAGTCCTCCCAGGAATTGATGCGGTTCGACCAGTAGTCAAGACCGAAGCGATGGTTCAGCTCGTTCAGATCGCCATCGAACTTCTCATACAGATACTTGATGAATAGGCGCTGCATGTCGTTGGACACGGAATCGTAGTACTTGGTTTCGTTATCGACCTGGTAGCCGATCACTGCCGGATGGTCGGCAACGTGGGAGATCAGCTTGCGGATCACGCGTTCACCGTAGAAACGGTAGGTGGCATTGACGATGTCCATGATCTGGCGTGCGCCATACTTGCCTTCACCGTTCGGGGTGACCGCGAGCACGCTCGGGTCAAGCTTGACGAGCCAGCTCGGCACTGCGTAGGTCGGGGTGCCTACGATGACGTCGATGCCCGCGCGCTGTGCTGCGTCGAGTGCGCGGTCAACGTAAGTGAAGTCGAATACGCCCGGCTGCGGTTCGCAGGTGCTCCACGTGGATTCGGCGATGCGAATGACGTTCAGCCCCGCTTCCTTCATCATCCTCATGTCTTCATCGACGCGGTCGATGCCTTTCATCATGAGGTACTCGTCGTAATATGCGGCACCGAAAAGAATGTGATCTGCCTCGTAACGACTCATGGATCCTCCATCGTCTTCATTGACTTGTTACTAGTTACTACTTGTTGCTACGTCTAAGGTTGTTTTCTTGCGATATCCCCGAGTTTTTTCTCAAGTATCCGTATCTAACAGCCATTAGATATAAGAAATATAAATCTTCCCGATTCAGCTGTCAAGAACTGCAAAATTTCAGGCGTGTCTTACCTAACAACCATTAGATACAGCGTTTCCCCTTGACCAAAACCAACCAATCACCGCAATCCACACAAAAAGCTATCCCAGCGAGCAAATCTTTCCAGCCACTGGAGCAAGCTCCCGCAAATACACCTCCAAAAGTCCTGATTCTTCCAGCTAGTGGAGGAATTGAGACACAAAAGGCCATAGAAACACAGCTCGCAAGAAAACTGCACACGGCTTAGCGGTAGCTGTCCCAGACAGGTGAGGGGAAGATCATCTTTTCGAAGGCAAGCCATTCATCGTAGAAATCGATGGGAGGCTTACGCATCCAACGCAGTTGAATGCCGTCCATCGCTTCCAAGCTTTGACGCACCATCGCACGCATATTCTCCCAACCGCCGATTTCAGGCGGCAATTTCCATGTGTACTGGGAATAGTGTTCCCACACGTATTTTCGGGACGATTCTCGAAATAGTCGTGCAACGGATGATCCTCACTGAACGACTCAGTTTCTAACACCATGTATAGCTGCAGCAAGCTGCGTCGGCTCGCATTGTAACGTACCAAAAAACGCAAGTACGCGGGAAACAGCATGCCTTCCGGATCACTGCCGGGTAGTCCCGACGCAGCGAAATCAGCCGGAGTGCCCTCCTGATCGTAATTGTCGGTGACCAGCAGCGACAGCAACCGTTCCTTGTTGCCGATGTAATGCAGCAATCCAGGCTGGCTCATGCCAATCGCATCAGCAATATCTTTCAACGATGTACCGTAATACCCCTTTTCCCCCGATAAGACGGCTCGCCGCAGCGACGATTTCCCGCTTACGCTCCTCAGGTGTTTTACGAACACGTTTCTTCCCCTCATTAGCCATATGGACAGTGTACTATCTACTACCCATTAGACAGGCGGAAATCATATCAAACCACAACATTCCCACTCGCCACATAAAAACGGGCCGACCTTCAACAGACCAGCCCTGAATTACATTCAAAACCACTTCGAGATCACATTCAGTCAGCCTCGGCCAACCAAAAATATTCGAAAAACAGTTTTACTTCTGGAACACGTCAGGATGCTTCGGATCGCCAGGTTCGTCGGCAAGCACACCTTCGAGCCCTAAGAATTCCTGCCAGAATTCCAGCGAATTGCCATACGGAGCGGCCTGGTGGCCACGCGCCTGCAGGTTCGCCTTCGCCTCAAGCACATCTTCCTCGCGAATGCCGTCGAAATACGATTCGAGACGCTCACGATTCGTCGAGTCATAGAACAGCGATCCGATGATTTCCGTCAACCGTTCCGCACGCGCCACAGGCAGCGAATCCCAATGACGGAATTCAATGAAGTTCTTCAAACGCACATCGTTGAAATGCGTGGAAATCACATGATTGATTTCGTATGCGTTGAGTTCTCGATCAGGATACACGTCGTTCGCGTTCTCATAGAATGCAGGATGATGCAGATCAGTTCCGGGAGTTTCCAACGCTTCCGGAGTGTGCGTCAGAGTCAGCGAACATCATCGGCGTGCTCAGCACGTCAACCGCATAATCTTCCCAACCGAAGCGAGGATCAAACAGTCCCGGAATAACGTTCGTACGCTGGAAATCCAAATAATCCCACATGCGCTGGCGCAGCAGCGGATACGGATTCTCCCGCCCCTCGAAGTACGGGGTGTTACGGAAGAACCATGCAAGAATCGGACCGATCACCGTACCCAAACGCAACTTGGAAATCGCATCCTCTTCCGAAACATAGTCAATGCTGATCTGCGTCGAAGCGGAGCAGCGCATCATGCACGGACCAAACTGGCCGACACGACCCAAATACGCGGTCATCGCCTTGTAACGGTCTTTCGGATTGACGGGAATGTCGGCATAGCCGGACTTCGGCTGGTATCCGTAATTAACCAAGCGGAAGCCAAGCTCGTCAAGCACCGGATCGACTTCGCGGCGGAACGCTCCGTAAATCGTGCGCAGATCCTCCGGCTTGTGCAGAATACCCAGCGAACATTCCAGCTGGCCACCCGGCTCAAGCGACACGGAAATACCTTCGCGCCCAAGGCCAACAAGCCTGCCGTTCTCCCAGTATTCCTTGCTTTCGTCGTAATACGGGCGAATGCGGTTCAGCAACGCCTCGATGCCGTTCTCCTCGTAATAGTTCACGGCGGTATCATCGCTGTTATGCACCGGCAGATGCTCGATTTCCACGCCGAAACCGCCGGTTCCGCGCTCTTGGCAGCCTGATTCGAAGAATTTGACCAGACTTTCCACATGCTTCGGATTCGGCTCGGTAAGCAGGTGTGCGTAAGAAATTCGTGGTGCTGTCATGTTGGCAATCCTACCGAAACTCATTGATGAGCACGGCGCGATTGCTATACGAAAAACTGATAGCCAACTCTTGCGTATCCCGAATCGAGTACACATTTTCAATTACAACAGACATGCTCTGCAAGACCGACCAATAATAATTAACAGCTGTCAATAAAGTCAGAAGCAATTACCACTATTTGGAGAATTGTTTGTATATATCAATAAAAATACCGACGCTGAAGATGTTGTCCGCGCCGGTATTTTGGTCAATTCCAGTCAGTGCTTATTGATTTATCTGCCTATGATCAGGCAGCTTTTTTCGCTTTGCGTCGTCTCACCCTGTTGCGCGGCCTTGTGAGCCTTCTTGGCGGCTGCGATCATCAGTTTGATGCGGTTGAGCTGGTTCGCTTCGGATGCTCCCGGATCGTAATCGATGGACACGATGTTGGCTTCCGGATGCAGTCGGCGGATCTTGCCGAACATGCCTCGGCCGGTCACGTGGTTCGGCAGGCAGGCGAACGGCTGCGCACAAATCACGTTCGGACAGCCGGATTCGATGAGCTCAAGGATTTCCGCAGTCAGCAGCCAGCCTTCACCAGCCTGCACACCCACGGAAGTGACCTCGTCGGCCTTCTTCACGAGTTCCGGCATCGGCAGGTCCTGGGAGAACTTGCCGTGTGCTAAATCGATCGCCTTGTGCACAGGAGCGTTGTACATGTCAAGCGCCTTGCGCATCAGCGCGTAGCCAAGCTTGTTGCCGCCCATGCCGAGGTAATGCTCGTTCCAGTCGGAAATGTATGGGCGGGTGGTCATGAATTCCATGATGCCCGGCACCACAGCCTCGCAATTCTGCGATTCAATCACGTCGACCACATGGTTGTTGGCGTCCGGCTGGTACTTGACGAGGATTTCGCCCACCACACCGACGCGCACCTTGCGCGGCTCGTCCTTCAACGGCAGCGCGTCGAAGGATTTCACAATCTCCTTAACGAGCGTCTGATACGGCAGATACCCCTTGCCGATGAACTTGCGTGCCGTCTTGGAATGGCCGTGGTGTTCGAGCGCTTCACGCACGATGGTGTCCCACGTGTGGTACAGCTGATTCGCACTGCCTGGCGTCACCTCGTACGGGCGTACGCGATACAGGCATTTCATCAGCAGATCACCGATAATCAGCGCCTTGATGACACGATGCAACAATGCCGGAGTGGCGGTGAAGCCCGGATTGTCTTCGATGCCCTGCGTGGAAATGGCGATCACTGGAATCTGCGGATAGCCAGCATCGACCAATGCCTTGCGGATCAGGCCGAAATAGTTTGTGGCTCGGCACATGCCGCCGGTCTGTGTGATGGCGAGCGCGGTGTGTTCCGGATCGTATTTGCCGTCCAAAATCGCGTCCACGAGCTGACCGATAACCATGATGGCCGGGTAGCAGGCGTCGTTGTTGACGTATTTCAGACCGGTTTCCACGTTTTCGCGGCTGGCGTGTTCGAGAATGTCGAACTTGTAACCGCCGGAACGGATCACGGATTCCACCAAGGAGAAGTGGATCGGGCTCATCTGCGGAGCCACGATGGTGTAGTCCTTCATGTCTTTGCCGAATGGCACGCGGTTGGCGTACTTCGACATGGTGGCGGAATTGTGCGCGGATTTCTTCGCTTCGCCGATGCCGTTTTCCGCGGCACGCCTGGATGCGGCTTTGACGGCTTCGGTAAGTTTCGGATTGGCTTTCATCACGGTGTCAAGCATGACTTGAGTCCCGGAGTCGGCGCCTCAGACCCGGTCTTGCGGAATTCGCCCTGCTTGTTAGGCGCACTGTCTTGCTTGTTGGGCATGACTGCGGCGATTCCGCGCTGCTTGTTGCGTTCGCGTTCTTCGACGGCTGCCTTGAGCGAGCGCAGTCGGATTTTTGCCGCTCCCAAGTTGGAGACTTCGTCGATCTTCAGCATGGTGTACACGTCGGCCTTGTCGGCGAGGATTTCGCCCACCTGGTCGGTGGTGATGGCGTCGAGACCGCAGCCGAAGGAGTTGAGCTGTACGAGTTCAAGTCCCGGATAGGAGGCCACGAAGTTTGCCGCCGAGTATAGGCGTGCGTGGTAGGCCCACTGATTGGTGACTCGCAACGGCATTTTGGTGACTTTGCGGTCTTCCACATGACGGAAGCCGTCCGCGTTCTTCTTGCGCGGATCGTCTTCGTCCGCGGCGAGGAAATCACTCAAGTTGAGCTTCTCCCCCGGCTGCAGTTCGCAGATCGAATCTTCAGACAATACCACCATGCCGAGCGAGCAGATGGTTTCCGGAATGCCATGGTTGACTTCCGGATCGATGTGGTACGGGCGGCCTGCGAGCACGATGCCTCGGCAGTCGTGTTCCTTCATGTAGGCGAGTGCCTTGAGGCCTTCCATCTGCACATCGTGCTTGAAGACTTCGTTTTCGGCATAGGCCGCTTTGACTGCGGTTTCGGCTTCTTCACGGGTCACGTTGGCCCAAGCGAATTCTTCGACGATACGGTCGACCATGAGTTCATGGTTGGCCATGTTGAAGTATGGGCGCATGTAACGGATGCCCTCTTCGCGCAGTTCCGGCATGTTTGCGCCGATGACCACGGGATAGTTGGCTACTACCGGGCAGTTGTAGTGGTTGTCGGTGTTGGGTACCAGGTTCTCTTCGTAGCTGACGCACGGATAGAAGATGGTTTTCACACCCTTGCTCAGCAGCCATTTGATGTGTCCGTGCACAAGTTTGGCCGGATAGCAGATGTTTTCGGATGCGATGGATTCGATGCCTGTTTCGAACAGTTCATGCGAGCTTCGTCCGGAAATCATCACTTTGAAGCCCAGCGAGGTGAGCAGTGTGAACCAGAACGGATAGTTTTCGTACATGTTGAGTACGCGCGGAATGCCGATTTCGCCGCGGGTTGCGTTTTTGTCGGTGAGTCTGCGGTAGGCGAAGCAACGCTTGTACTTGTAATCGTAGAGGTTCGGGCGATCGGAACGCTTCTTTTTCGCGTCTCCGCCTCGTTCGCAGCGGTTGCCGGTCACGTAACGGGATCCGTCTTGGAAGGTGGTGATGGTGAGCTTGCAGTGGTTTTGGCACAGCTTGCACACGTCTCGTTCGGAGGTCATCGACAGGTTGTCGAGTTCTTCGCCGCTCAAAATGTTCGACGCGGTGTGGCGTACGCCTGCGATCACCGCCTCTTTGGTGTCGGTGGTATCGACGTCTTCGTCTTCCGCTTCGTCGGCATAGTGCATGCGTGCGGTCAGTGCGGCACCGTATGCGCCCATGAGTCCTGCGATGTTCGGTCGGGTCACTTCACGTTCTGTGAGCAGTTCGAATGCGCGAAGCACGGCGTCGTTGAGGAACGTGCCGCCCTGCACTACCACGGTGTCGCCAAGTTCGCCGGAATCACGCAGCTTGATTACCTTGTAGAGGGCGTTGCGCACTACGGAATAGCACAGGCCTGCGGCGATGTCTTCGATGGACGCGCCTTCCTTTTGCGCCTGCTTCACGGACGAGTTCATGAACACGGTGCATCGGGAGCCCAAATCGACCGGATGGGTGGAGTTGAGCGCCGCTTGGGTGAATTCCTGAATGGTCAGGCCCATGGAAATGGCGAACGTTTGCAGGAACGATCCGCAGCCGGACGAGCATGCTTCGTTCACTGCGATGGAGTCGATCACGCCATCGTTGATGGCGGAGATATTTCATGTCTTGGCCGCCGATATCGATGACGGCGGTAACGCCCGGCTTACCATTTCGGCACCGCGATAGTGAGCCATGGTTTCCACTACGCCTTCGTCGAGGTGCAGGCCGGTGGTGATGAGGCCTTCGCCGTAGCCGGTCGCACAGGATCGTGCGATCCATGCGCCTTCAGGTAGTTCGGCTTGGATTTTTTTAACGATTTGTACGGCTGCCGTCAGCGGGCTGCCTTCGTTGGTCGCATAAGAGGACCATACGATTTCTCGATCGTCGTTCACCAACGTCGCTTTGATGGTGGTGGAACCGGCGTCTATGCCCAGGAAGTGCGGTCCTTGGGCTCCTTCGAGCGTGCCTTGATGGATATGCTCGCGATGATGTCGTTCGTTGAATGCGGTGCGATCCGCTTCGGTAGCGAACAGCGGAGGCATGGTCGGAGTGTTGGACGGCAGGTTTTCCAGTTCGTCCAGTCGTGCCAGAAGGTCGGCGCAGGTTCGTGCTTCGTAATGCTTAGTCAAGGTCGTCACCATCCTGATCGGCCTGCAATGCGGCACCGTATGCCACATACAGGTGAGCGTCGGTCGGAACAATGAATTCGTCCACTTTGCCGTCGAGCGCCCGCTTGAACGCGGCTCGCAGTTCGGACATGAAGAACAACGGACCACCCAGGAAGATCACGGTTCCGTGAATCGGGCGTCCGGAGGCAAGGCCTGCAATGGTCTGCGTGGCCACTGCGGTGAAGATCGATGCAGCCAGATCCGGCTTGGCCGCACCATCGTTGATAAGCGGCTGCAAATCGGTTTTGGCGAACACGCCGCAACGTGATGCGATCGGATATAGGGTTTCGTATTGCGCGGCCATTTCGTTCAGACCAGCGGCGTCGGTGTCGAGCAGTGTTGCCATCTGATCGATGAATGCGCCGGTACCACCTGCGCAGGAACCATTCATACGCTGTTCCGGAGTCGGCTTGAGATACGTGATTTTCGCATCCTCACCACCAAGCTCGATGATCACGTCAGCCTGCGGATATTCCTTGTCGATGGCTTCGGTTTCGGCGATGACCTCCTGAACGAAGGGCACGTCGAGGCTGTCTGCAAGGGCAAGACCGCCTGAACCGGTGATGGCCAGGCGAATCGGCTCGTCGCCTCGGCCAAGCTTTTCCAGCTCCTGGTGGATGTCGGCCAATAGTCCGGCCACGGTGGCGCGCACGTTCGCGTGGTGACGCCGATAATCGGAGAACAGCGCGTCCGCGAGCGCGTCGGACTGATCGAGCACCACCGCCTTCACAGTAGTGGAACCGATATCAAGACCTACACGCAACGGCTTTGTGCCGTGCGTTTCGGTCACGGCTTCTGCTGCTTCAACCATGTCTCAACCTCTATCGTTCTATCCGCCGGGCTGCATTCCATGGCAGGCATGGAAGCCCCTACCCCGGGTTATCCAATCATGTAATCGTAGTCTGTGCCCACGCCTAAGTGCTTTGTAAATGCTCGCAATCAGCATAAAATGCACGACACAGCGCACAAATTAGACAACTAATCCAGTCAACGTGCCTAATTATGTATCTGGACGCTCGACGAATGTCGAGATCGCAAACCCTTCCAAGCATTTCCATGTCAGGATGCGCTGCCTTCCCCTGCAGAACGGTCTTTGCCGTATATTTCGGGAATGAATCGTGTTTGATCATGTAATTTCGGCCAAATCACCACTTGTCCGCTTTCCAGTGATTTCGGTACGTCGATGATGCGTTGGTTGCTGCTTCCGCGGAATTGCAGCAGGGAATCATGTAATTCTTTGATATAACGGCCATCCACGAGAATGTCGATCAGTTCGAGCAGCTCGCGCTTGTCGGGCTTTCGCCTTCGCGCATGAGCTCTTCCCACGTGTAGCCGGTCCAGCACCAAATATCTTTGGTATTACCGAACCGTTCGCGTATTTTGCGCGCAAGGGGCAACAGCACGCCCGTGTTGAGCAATGGTTCGCCTCCGAGGAAGGTGATGCCTTGCACATACGATTGGCTTAAGTCATCCATGATTTGCGCTTCGAGCTTGTCGTTGTATTCGTGGCCGGCTTGGAAATCCCAGATTGACGTGTTGTAGCATTCCTCGCAATGGAACGGGCAGCCGGACACGTACAGCGAGCATCGGATGCCTTCTCCATCGGTCATGAGGAACCGTTTGTAGTCGGCGATCATATTGCGGCTCATGCGGTTGGTCCATTGCCCTGCTTTGGGATTGTTGGAACGAGTTGTGGGGATGAAAGGTCCGCGATTGGTTTCGTCCGCCGCAAAGTCACGACGTTGAATTGCTGGATTCGCGCTGCTGATCATACGTTGTCCCTTCACGTTTTGCCGTTACGTCGCGTTTTTTGCGATTGCTGCTTGCCTCAT
>ENA-OQCT01000032-OQCT01000032.1-human-gut-metagenome-genome-assembly--contig:-NODE-32-length-11544-cov-0.771656_pt1 | contig 11544 bp, 11 predicted proteins | sample MGYA00242764_ERZ504591 | MGnify/ENA primary metagenome ERZ504591 (study PRJEB26092, sample SAMD00036299) | human gut metagenome | host: Homo sapiens | study: EMG produced TPA metagenomics assembly of...
GACTCGTCCGTCGTCGTCGTCGTTCCGATCGCGATGACCGTGACTACGATCGCGATGATCGTCGTTCCGACCGTCGTCGCAGCAGCCGCCGCGACGACCGCAATCCGCGTTACGCAGCCGACGAGAACTACGACGGAGTACCGTGCCGATCGCGAAGAGCGTTCCGAGCGTCCTCGCCGCCGCGTCCGCCGCGACTTTGATCCTTTTTGAGGACTGACGCCTCAAAAGGATCCCTCGCAGCATAGCTGACTGACTGAAGTGCCCTGTACCGGAAGGTACGGGGCACTTTTGCGTTTCCATGCAGATTGCATGAAAATGAGACACGGGGGGCATGAGTTTTGTCATAACGTACCTGGGCGCATGCAAGAATGGTGTGAAGAGCCATTAACGAAGGAGTCGTCATGGTCGTTGGCATTATCATTGCCGTCATCGTTGTACTTATTGTGCTTTGGGCCGTCAGCGCCTACAACGGGCTGGTCACGCTACGTAATCGTGTGAAGAACGGTTGGGCGCAGATCGACGTGCAGCTCAAGCAGCGTACCGATCTTATTCCGAACCTGGTGGAAACGGTCAAAGGTTATGCGGCCCACGAATCCCAAGTGTTCACGCAGGTCACGCAGGCCCGTGCCGGCGTGGTGCAGGCCGCGCAAAGCGGTGACGTGGCACAGCGCATCGCTGCGGAAAACCAGCTGAGCCGCCGCACTTGTCAATCTGCAGGCCGTATCCGAAAACTATCCGCAGCTGCAGGCCAATACGAATTTCATGGATTTGCAGAATCAGCTGAAATCGTTGGAAGAGAAGATCGCCTACGCACGCCAGTTCTACAACGATGTCGTGCAGAAGTACAATACCCAGACCGAGGTTGTGCCGACCAATATTATCGCCGGCTTGTTCCATTTCGAACAGGCCCCTTACTTCCAGGTGGACGAAGCGGATCGTCAGGTTCCGCAAGTTAAGTTCTGACATGCATGTAAAGCCCCGTCCGATGACGATGGGGCTTTACTGTTCAATTCGGCTTGTACGACCATCTGTTGTACGGCCATCTGAGGGAAGAAGAAGCGAGAAAGAGGGATTATGACGGCCAAACAGCATGCGTCGCGAGCGGTGCGCAGCTCGGTATCGCGATCGTCGTCACCGTTGGCGTTGTAGCGGCCATATTGCTGGCCATCGCATTGGATGACGGTGGGGCCGATCTGAGCTACAAAACGCTCGACTACGATGTGCAGGTGCAAAGCAATGGCGATTTGAAAATCACCCAACACATCGATATGAAACTCGCCGACCGCAGCGATGACGACGGCGACCATCCGTGGAAGCAGCTGTACCAGCAGTACACGCTGAAGGAAAGCAACCTGGCCAATATCACCGATATCAGCGTGCGCAACGCGACGACGGGAGAGACCTACCAGCAGGGTGATATCGCAATCCCAAGCAGCTATAGCACCGACGAATGGAATCGAGAACATGCGGGGCAGTGGTATATCGCCGATGTTTCGCAAGGTGACAGCAATCCGCAGCCGTTCGATCCCGCAAAAGACGGTCTTGTTGCCGACAATACCGACGATCGTTCCAAGAAAATCGAAATCGGCTGGAATATTCCCGCCACCACGTCGGCGAGCAGCCTGAAATTCGATGTGACCATGACCATGCAGGGCGTGGCCACCGCCTATCAAGACGTGGCCACGTTCCAATGGGAGCCGCTCGGCGTGAGCAATCAGATTCCCATCGGCAAAGTCACCGGAACCGTCACGTTCCCGGATGGCATTACGGCGGATAATTCATGGGCCTGGCTGCACACCGAACGTACGTCAACCACCGAACGTGGTGATAAGGGGTCGTTGCAGTTCACCGTGCACGACGTTCGTGCCGGCGACTATGTTGACGTGGTCGCCATGTTCGACGTCGGTGCGACCAGCGGTGTGGCACGCACTCGTGATACCACCATCAAAAACGGCATTATGGAAAGCGAGGCCCAACAGGAGCAGCGGTGGCGTGACCGGCAGCGCACAAAAGCGCGTATCCGCCTGATCACGTGGATCGCCATTGCCGTGGCCGGGCTGATCTTGTGTGTGATCGCCGTTGTGCTCGCATTGCACAGTTTCGATCGTTCGCAATACCACGGTGACATCGAGTATTGGCGTGACGAGCCGGAAATGAGCCCCGCCAGCGCTGCGGAACTGCTGCATATCGTTGACAACAAGCATTCGAAAACACTGTCGAGCCGAAAAAATGTCGGCTTCCGTGCTCTCGCTCGCTTCGCGTGGAGCAATCGCCATTTACCCGGGGCCGGCGCCATGTATCGGGGCATTGATATGAGTCGGTCTCGCAATGCCGATATCGCGCAGCTGATTTCCAATGATCCAGCTCGTGCGCGTGATGCAGGCAAAACCAGCACCATCGTGATACTGCCGGTGGTGTTCGATAACCCGCAGTCATTGGCGCTGAGCCAGAGCGAACGTACCGCGCTCGACCTGCTGGTGAAGGCGTCCGAACGCATTGGTTCTCCGGTGTTCGATCTGAAACAGATGGACAAGAATTTCTCCGATTGGTCGAAGGGCTACAAGTATCAGGAAAAGTTTACGAATGCGTGCAGTAGCGAATTCTCCATGTTGGGTGCCACTTCGTCATGCGGCGGGGGAGCGTTCGCCGCAGGCATCTGCGCCGCGATCCTGGCGTTCCTTTCCATAGTGTATTTTGGCGTGATCGGCAATCTTGCGTTGGTCGTGCTGATTTCCGCGCCGATGATGTTCGCGTCCGTGTTTGCGCTGAGCTACCTCAAATTGAAGGGGCTTAACGACAATGGTCAGCGTCTTGCCGGTCAGGTGGTCGGTTTGAAACGGTATATGGAGGATTTCAGCGACTTCCGTGATCGTGGTGTGGCTGATCTGACGTTGTGGGGTCGCTACATGGTGTACGCCACCGCGTTCGGCATTTCCGAAAAGGCGATGAAGCAGCTGCTCAAGGCGTACCCGCAGCTTGCCGACCCGAATTGGCTTGATGCCAACGCTTCCGATTCGCTGCTTTACTGGAGTTACCGTTCATGGTATTTCAATCATCATTACGCCGGTCCTGCTTCGTTTGATACGAATTCGATGGATTTCTCGCCGAGCGCCAATTTTGGTGATATTGGCGCGCAGTTGGAATCAGGTTTTGCTGATATTCAATCGACGATTGCCGCGGCATCTCCGTCCAGCAGTTACGGTGGTTCCGGTGGTAGCTTCTCCGGCGGTGGTTTCGGCGGTTCCTCCGGTGGTTCCGGCGGCGGCAGCTTCGGTGGTCGCTGATCTGCGGCATTACGCGCATGTTTGGTGGGTTTGTTGTCTGCTGAGGCGGGTCGGCTGGTAAGGTTGCATTCGGAAAGACACTCTGTACGTTGTTGAAGGAGATCGGGATGGCTTTGTTCCGTAATCTTGGACCGTTCCGCACCACGGCCATCGGCCATGGTGAAATGCCGTTGACCATTGAAAACAATCGTGGTCACGATGTCGGTATCGAAACATTGCACGCCTCGTTGGATGCCGGATGCCGTCACATCGACACCGCTTGGGCGTACTACACGCCGGGCGAAGAGGAACAGACCGGCGAAAAGCTGGTGCGTGAGGCGCTTGACTCGTGGAAGGGCCCGCGTGAGGAAGTCACCGTGGCCACCAAGGTGGGCTTGCGCCGCGCTTGGGAGGGTGACAAGCCGGTTTGGCCGCGTGACGGCAAGCCGGAGCATCTGATCGAATACGGCAAGCAGTCCGCGATGGCGCTTGGCGTTGACAGCATCGATCTGCTGTACCTGCACCGTCATGATCCGGAAGTGCCGTACAACGAGTCCTGCGAAGGCATCAAGGCGCTGCTCGATCAGGGCGTGGCCCAGTGGGCGGGTGTTTCCAACGTGAGCATCGAACAGTTGAAGATCGCGCAGGAGATCCTCGGCGACAAGCTTGTGGCCGTGCAGAACCAGTATTCTCCGATTCATCTGGACACCCAAGATACGCTTGACTATTGCGCCGAGCAGGGTCTGGCGTTCGTGTGCTGGAGTCCGTTGGGCGGCTACCGTCACCCGTACGACGAGCGCCTGTTCGATCCGTTCCGCGAGGTGGCCGAAGCCCGTGGCGTGAGCTACCAGCGTGTGGTGCTCGCATGGGAGCTGGCCAAGGGCGACCACATGTTCGTGATTCCCGGCGCCCATCGACCGGAAACCATTCTCGATTCCCTCAAGGCCGACGAGCTCGAACTCACCGAAGAGGAACTCGCCAAACTCGGCTGAGTGTCAGATTCGCAACGTTTTGCGTCAAGGCGTCCGTCTCCACGATGGACGCCTTTGTTTTTCCGCATGTGTTTTTCCTCGTATGTATTTCCCGGATGCGGCAGAAGTGTCCCGTGAATAGTCGAGAATATAGAGCGGAAAAATCGAGTAAGAGGAACAAGCGTGCAAAGAAGAAACAAGCCTGAAGTATTGGCTCCCGCGGGCAATCTGCGAGGACTGAAAACCGCCGTCGATTACGGTGCGGACGCCGTCTACTGCGGAGGTAAAGCGTTCGGCATGCGTTCGGCGCCGAAAAACCTGAGTTTGGAGGATTTCGAAGAAGGCTCCCGTTACGCGCATGAGCGTGGCGCTCGCGTGTATGTGACCTGCAATGTGTTGCCGCGCAACAATGAAGTCGAAGCGATGCGCGAATACATCGGCCAGCTCAAAGACACCGGCGTGGACGCACTGATCGTTTCCGACATTGGCGTGATGCTCATGGCTCGCGAAGTGGCGCCGAACCTGGAACTGCATGTGAGCACGCAGGCGGGAGTCACCAACTATCAGGCAGCGAACGCCTTCTACCAGTTGGGTGCACGTCGTGTGGTGCTTGCCCGTGAAATGGATCTGCAGGCCGTGCGAGACATTCGCGCACGCATTCCCGACGATCTTGACATCGAATGCTTCGTGCATGGCGCGATGTGCATGGCGTTCTCCGGTCGTTGTCTGTTCTCCAATTATCTGACCGGACGTGACGGCAATCATGGCGAATGCGCTCAACCGTGCCGCTGGAAGTATTCCATCGTCGAAGAAAAGCGTCCCGGCCAGTATTTTCCGATAGAACAGACTAAGGAAGGCGCGTATCTGTTCAATTCGCAGGATATGAACATGCTTGCGCATATCGACGATCTGCTTGATTCGGGTGCGACCAGTCTGAAAATCGAAGGACGTTCCAAGAGCGCCTACTATATTGCGGCGATGACGAACGCTTACAAGACCGCCGTTGACGCATACATGGTGCAACGCGGTTTTGAAGACGAGGATGGCACTGTGCTGAAGCCATTCCATGACCGTGTGATTCGCCCGTCTGATCCGGATTACGGCAAGCCGGAAACCACCGATTTGATTATGGAACATGCGGATGGCGCGTTCGCGGGGAAGCCGGATATTGCAACCGTTCCAGTCGCTTCCGCCGGCGAACCGGATGATCTGAGCTACCATGCGCGTAGTACGAGGCGTAAGTCGAACACGGCTGCGGAAATCCTGCCGGAAGGCTGGTATCACACCGGAGTGCGCCCGGCGGAACACGTGTCCCTGCCTGACTGGTTGCTGGACGAGCCAGACAAGGTGGCGCACCGCGACTATTCCACCGGCTTCTACTATCCGGAACACAAAGTGCAGCAAAGCACCGACCGTTCCGCGTATTTCCGCGCTTGGCTGGTGGTTGGCGAAGTGCTCTCGTGGAGTGAAGAAGACGGCGGCCGTGTGACCATTATGAGCCGCAACAAAATCGAAGCCGGTCAGGAAGTCGAATTCGTGCTACCGGGCGCGGCGCCGCTCGCCTACACCGTTCCCGCAGGCGGATTCCGTGACGCTGACGGACATTGGGTCGAATCCATCAACAATCCGGCGCATGTCTTCTCCATGCCATGCCCGCAGGAAGTGCCCGTGAACGCAGCCATCCGATCTCGTACCAAAAAGCCGACGCTCAAAGCGGAATAATTGCGAAAAACATCGTGTAGACGCAGAAAATCAGCAGAAATAAGTTGAAATAATCGTAGAACAATCAAGGAAAACAAAAAAATGACTGACAAGCAGTATGACGACGCGATTCTTGACAGCAATGCGATCGACCCGACCGACGTGGACGGCAATCCAATCCCGGTGACCATTCCGATCATGCTTGCGCCGGGCGTCAAAGTCGTGTACACCACGCGACTTGGTGGCACCAGCGAAGGCGATTATGCGCACTGCAATCTCGGAGGCAAGTCCGGCGATGATCCGAACCATGTGCTCGCCAATCGTGTGGCGCTCTCCAATGCCATCGACGCGAAGCTGAGCTTGGTCAGCCAGGTGCATTCCGGCGTTGCCGTCGATGTGGACGAATTGTTCGTCATGAACCGTCCGTTCGGTTTCGACGTGTCTGGCGGCAAGGGCGAAACCGCTCAGCAGGTGGGCGAAACCGCGGATGAGCCGGCAGTGGTTGAAGCGGACGGCCAGGTGACCGCTCAGAAGAACGTGGCGCTCGGCATGTTCGCGGCCGACTGCCTGCCGGTGCTCATGGCCGATCCGGAAGCTGGCGTGATCGGCGCCGCGCATTGCGGCCGTCGTGGCCTGCAGAACGGTGTGATCGGCGCCACCATCGAAAAGATGGTGTCCAAGGGAGCCAGGCCGGAGCGTATTGTCGCCACGCTGGGCCCGTGCGATCTGCGGCGACTGCTACGAGGTGGGCGGAGACATTGCCGACGATTCGACGCGCCAGTTCCCTGGAACCTTCACGCTGAGCCGTTTCGGCCAGCCGGGCATCGATATTGCGGCCGCCGCGCTGCAGGAGCTTGCCAAAGCCGGTGTTCCGGCTGATAACGTCGTTTCCTCCCGCGCCCGCGTCAACGCAGCCACCCAGTATCTTTCCGAAGACGAGGAATTGGCGGAAATCTGCCAGCCGATGGCGAAGGCGAACCGCAGCTCGCGGAACGTTTCAAGAAAATCCGCCGTAGCCTGTGCACGCTGGAAAATCCGCTCTGGTTCTCGCATCGCCGTGCCACCATCGCAGGCAAAGCGCACGAAGGTCGTATGCTTGCGCTGATCGTGCGCGAATAGTGGGAGAGCGGCGCGCTATTGCGGATTGCGTGCAGAACGTAAGGCAAAACGCGCTGCAAACCGATTCGGGGGTTTACGGTGGGACGTATGAGTGAGAGAGAGCAGATGCAGGAACAGAAGATGCCGGTTGTGGCCGTGGTGTTGGCGGCCGGTTTCGGCACGCGATTCGATGAGACCAATCCCAAGCAGTTGGTTTCGGTGGGGGATAAGCCAATCGTCTGCTGGAGCATCGAGGCGTTCGAACGCAACGATCGCGTGAGCGACATCATCGTCGTGGTCAACGAGCGTGTCAGCAATATGGTGAACATGCTCATCGACGAAGCCGGTTATACCAAGGTGCGTGCCGTGATTCCGGGTGGCTCCGAGCGTGTGGACAGCACCCGCGCCGCGCTTGACCTGCTCAAGCAGGCAGGCATTCCCGATGGCGCGAAAATCCTCATCCACGATTCCGTGCGACCGTTCGTCGAACAGCAATCCATCGACGGCTGCATCGACAGCCTCGACCAGTTCAACGCGGCGACCGTGGCATACGCGTCCACCGACACGATTCTACTGACCGAAGATCTTGGAGAGCGCAAGGTGGTGCGCTCCGTGCCCGATCGTACGAACGCATTCCGCGCGCAAACCCCACAGGCCTTCCGTTTCGGTACCATCACCAAAGCCTACGAGCTTGCCACCGCAGATCCCGACTTCCACCCGACCGACGACACCCGCGTGGTGGTGGACTATCTGCCGAACGAGCCGGTCGCCATCGTCGCCGGATCCGAAACGAATCTCAAAATCACCACGCAGGCCGACATGCCGATCGCCGAGAACATCGCGCGCAGCCTCGACCCGGAACATGCCAAACAAGAAGCGAAAGCGCGCATGCACGCGGTGTTCGCCGAAGCATTCTCACAAATGCATAAGCACTGATCGTAAACGAACCCACCTTTCGACCACGTACACTGGAACACATGCAGCAGATCAACATCGTCATCTCAGGTTTCACCCCGTACGACGGCATCGACGTGAATCCGGCCGTACTGGTTCCCGTGGCGCTCGCCGAATATTGGAATGATCCATCTCAATCCGTGGCGCTGTCCGACGATCTTCTGCAGGATGTTGCCATGAGCGTGACGACGGTGACGCTTCCGGTCAGTTTCGCCAATGCCTGGCCCATGTTGCTGAACGCCATCGAACAGGCGAATCCCGATATTGTCATCGCTACCGGTTTGAAGCGTTCGGCCCGCGGCGTGCTGTTGGAGCGATGCGCCACGAATCTGATGGACGCGGCCAAGCCTGACGCCGACAATGTGATTCCGCCTCGCCGTCCGATCAATCCGGAAGGGCCTGCGGCATATTGGACGCGCCTGCCGTTGCGTTCGATTCTGCGCGATTTCGCCAAACATGAGATTCCCGCCGCGCTGAGTTCGGATGCGGGCACGTTCGTCTGCAATTCGCTGTTCTACCATTTGCTCGACTGGTCTGCAGCGCAGGAAAAGCGCATTCTGTCGGGTTTCGTAAGCCTGCCGATCGTCAACGAGCAGCCACATCCGCAACATGGACTGTCAATCGCGCAGCAAATCGCCGCAGGTAACGATGTGATCCGCGAATCGGTGCGTTATTATCTGCAGCCATCCTCAAGTGAGATTCTGCTCGGCTGAACGGCGTCGGCGTTTCCTCGAACGATTTCTGTGCTCTCTGTGAGAATTATGCGACTGCCGTGTGCCGAACGTTTGTTCTGCGCTAAAGTTCAAAACGGATAGGCGCGGGCAAGATGCGCGATGGAAGGGAATTCGTGAAAGGAATACCATGGTTGAGCAGTTCCCAATCGTGTTGAGGGGGTACGACAAGGAAAGGGTCGATGAGGCGTTCGCTTCGGCTCAGGAGACGGTGGACCGTCTGCGTGAGCAGGTCAAGGCCGACGATCAGACCATCCTTGAACTGCAGGCACAGCTGCAGGAAGAGAAAAACAAGAAGGCCAACCCGAATTCGTTCGCATCTCTGGGCGCCAACGCGCAGCAGATGCTCGCCAGCGCGGAACAGACCAGCGCCGAGCTGCTCGACCGTGCCAAGAAAGACGCTTCCGCGGCACGCGCCACGGTGCAGCTTCAGGCCGAAACCCTGCTGAACAACGCCAAGCTCGACGCCAAGCGCATTCTCGACGAGGCCAACGCCAAGGCCGAAGCGGTGCTATCGAGGCCAATAATGATGCCGACACGTTGAAGTCCAACGCCCAGCGCGAAGCGGACCAGCTGCGTGGCGAAGCACAGAAGGCCGTGGTAGCGCAACGCCAGACCGTCGATCTGGAATTGACGAACTCCCGTGAGGAGCACGACAAGCGTCTCGCATCGGAGCGCGCCACGCAGGAGCGTGAGCTCTCCGATCTGCGCGCCGAAGCCACCGAGCAGATCGCGGCGCAGCGCAAGAACGCCAATGACGAGATCAACCGCATGAAAAGCGAGACCAACGACCAGATCGAATCCGCGTTGGCCGAAGCCAACAAGAAGCTGGCCGACGTGCGTGAGCAGGTGTCCAAGATGATGACGGACGCGCAGCGCCGTGCCTCGGAAATCACGGATACCGCCAAAGCCAAGGCACAGGAGATCACCGACGAGGCCGAAGTGCATCGCACCAAGACCATCAGCCAGGTCAATGCCGAGGTGGAGCAGATCCGCGCCGACATTTCCGCCCAGCAGGGATGAGGCTACGAAGAAGGTCAACGAGCTGCTCGCCGACCTGAACGAACGCCGTGAAATCGCCAAGAAGCAGTCCGACGAGCTGATTTCAGAAGCGCAGCATACGCGCGATGAGGCCGAGGCATACGCTTCCGACAAGCGTGAGGCAGCCGACAAGCAGGCTGCCAGCATTCTCAAGCAGGCCACCGAAGAGGCCGACGAGCAGATCAACGAGCGTCGTGAGGCAGCCAAGAGCGAGCTTGAAGGTGTGCAGCAGCGCATCGCCGACCTGCAGACCCGTGAGGCGCAGATCACGCAGCGTGTCAGTGAACTGCGTGCCATGTTTGCCAACGCGTTCTCCGGTTTCGGCGCGAACGGCCTGTCCGTGGTCAATTCCATCGACGGCGAACAGCATGATTCCGCAGCTGAAGCTGAAACTCCGGCGGAATCGCACGACGAGAGTGGCGAAACTGTTGCGGGCGAACCGGAAGTGACCTTCGACGAGGATGTTGTCTCCGACGAACAGCAGAATAATGACGATTTTGAAGAACCGTCCGAAGACGAGCAGTCTGACCAGGGCGAGGAAGCACAGGAGGAACAGAACAATGACTGACATCACGCCGTTGAGCGCTGATGCATTGGCAACGCTGGTTGAGGATTTCGAAGCCAGCGACCACAACCGTATGGCCATGAACGCGGTCACCGCGGCTGGCATCAACAAGGTGGCACGCAACTATGACCGCGCCCGCCTGATGCAGCGCCGATTCTCCACCATTGTCGACAATGGCACCGCCACCCATCAGGATCGTTCCGGCCGTTGCTGGCTGTTCAGCTCGCTGAACGTGGCTCGTTTCGTGGCCAAGAAGAACATGGGGCTGAAGGAATTCGAGTTCTCCCAGAACTATGCCATGTACTACGACAAGCTCGAGCGCGTCAACTACTTCCTGCAGGACGTGGCCGAACTGGTGAAGGCCGGCGAGCCGTCCGACTCCCGCCTGATCCAGCATCTGCTCGCCGACGTGATGGGCGACGGCGGCCAGTGGACCATGGCCATGAACGTGTACAAGAAGTACGGTGCCGTTCCGAAGGATCTGTTCCCGGAAACCGAATCCTCCAAGAACACCGGCGAAATGAACGTGCAATTGCGTCGCCTGCTGCATACGGCCGTCGCGCACATGTATGCTGATCCGGCTTCGATCGATCGGTAATCGCCGAAGCGACCGCCGCCGGACACCGCATTCTGACGATTCACTTGGGCGAGCCGCCGAAGAGCTTCGACTGGGAGTGGACCGACAAGGACGGCGAGTTCCACCGCGATGGTGAGGTCACGCCTGTGGAATTCTGGCAGAAGTACGTCGGTTCCGCTGATTTGGAAAGCTACGTGTGCCTGGTCGACGATCCTCGTCAGGAGCATGCGAAGGGCAAGAAGATCGGTATCGAGCACTTGGGTAATGTGGCCGGGGGAGACCCGACCGAATACCTGAACGTGCCGAACCAGTTCATGAAGGATTGCGTGCGTCAGATTCTCGAAGAGCAGGGCATTCCAGTATGGTTCGGTGCTGACTGCCACCCGATGATGGATCGTGAAAACGGCGCTTGGGCCACTGATCTGTTTGAATACGGCAAGGTGTATGGCGTCGACTTCGATCTGAACAAGGAAGATCGCGTGCGTTTCGCCGATTCCGCGATGAACCACGCTATGGCGTTCGTCGGCGTGGACGTGGCCGAAGACGGCACGACCACCCGTCGTTGGCGTGTGGAGAACTCTTGGGGCGACAAGATCGCAGACAAGGGGCTACTTCACTATGAGCGACGACTGGTTCACCGAAT
>ENA-OQCT01000033-OQCT01000033.1-human-gut-metagenome-genome-assembly--contig:-NODE-33-length-11537-cov-0.728659_pt1 | contig 11537 bp, 9 predicted proteins | sample MGYA00242764_ERZ504591 | MGnify/ENA primary metagenome ERZ504591 (study PRJEB26092, sample SAMD00036299) | human gut metagenome | host: Homo sapiens | study: EMG produced TPA metagenomics assembly of the...
CAGTAAGGATAAAAAACTTATGAATCCATTTGCAACAATTCTTTTTTGTGAAAAGTGTGGAGCAGTAATGAAGCGGAATGTTCCGGCGAAGACCCAAAACACTTCTCCATGGTACAGATGTCCAACTCGTGGATGTAATTGTCGGACTATAAAATGTGATTTTCTTGAAGCAGAAGTGGTGAAAGCCATGTCTCAATGGTGGGGTGAGTACACTATTAAAATAAAGGAAGATAAGGTAGCACAAACGGACTCTACGGAGACGGCATTGAGTATTGTAAGAGAGCAACTTACAGAGCTTCAGTTACAGCAGGATAAGATATGTGAATATCTGGAGAAGGGTATTTATACAATAGAAATGTTTACAAAGCGAAATGATACCTTAACCAGAGAAATACATAAAGTTCAGGCAGCTGAAAATGAGTTGCTGAAAAAACAGGGGGCTCAAAAAGATATTCATGATGTAGAGAAAGAAATAATTCCGACAACACAGCACATTCTCGACAGCTATCCACAGCTTTCTGTTGAAGAAAAGAATCGTTTATGGAAGATTGTTATGGAACGGATCACTGCTTACCGTACACCAGGTGGAGAAGTTAGCATTCACATCTATCCTAAACTTCCTATGCGATAAGTTTATATTGAACCGAGTGCAACAGCATCTCGACCAACGCCTCCTTTTGTGGTATAATTCAATATTATGCCATCAGAAGGGAGGCGTTTTTATGGGCGAACAGAAGCCTGAAAAAACGAAAAAACATATATGTGCTGGTCTGTTGGCCCATGTAGATGCAGGTAAGACTACGTTGTCGGAGGGGATTTTATATTTAACGGGAAAAATCCGTAAGCTGGGGCGTGTGGATCATAAGGATGCTTATTTGGACACTTATAACCTGGAGAGGGAGCGCGGAATCACGATTTTTTCTAAGCAGGCGGAGTTTGAATTGGGGAACAGGGGGATAACTCTGCTGGATACGCCGGGGCATGTGGATTTCTCAGCGGAAATGGAGAGGACACTGCAGGTTCTGGATTATGCCATCCTTGTAATCAATGGAGCGGATGGTGTGCAGGGGCATACTATGACCTTATGGAGACTTCTGGCAAGATACCAGATCCCGACGTTCCTGTTTATAAATAAAATGGACCAGGATGGAACTGATAAAGAGAAACTTTTGGCAGAATTAAAGAAGCGATTAAGTGATAATTGCGTTGATTTCACCTGGGAAAAATCAGCTCTGCAGTCTCAGTTTCTGGAAGATGTTTCTGTCTGCGATGAGGAACTGCTTGAAAAATACCTGGAAACAGAGAAAATATCAACATCAGATATCCAAAAAGTAATCAAAGAGCGAAAACTTTTCCCATGTTTCTTTGGCTCTGCGCTGAAAATGACAGGTGTAGAAGAATTCCTCCATGGACTGGAAAAATACTGCGAGACACCGACATATCCATCTGAGTTCGGGGCAAAAGTATTCAAGATTGCCAGAGACGATCAGGGCAATCGTTTAAGTTATATGAAAATCACCGGAGGAACCCTGAAGGTAAAGGAACTTCTCACAGATACAGAGAAGGCAGATCAGATCCGTATCTATTCCGGTGCGAAATTTGAGCTTGCAAAGGAGGCTCCTGCAGGAACCATCTGTGCAGTAACCGGTCTTTCTCAGACACATCCGGGACAGGGCTTTGGGATTGAACGGGAATCCGAAATGCCGGTTCTGGAACCTGTATTAAATTACAGGATTCTGCTTCCCGAGGACTGTGATATTCACCAGATGCTTAAGAAACTCAAAGAGCTGGGAAGAGGAGGAACCGGAGCTTCACATTGTATGGAACGAGCAGCTTGGAGAAATCCATGCCATGCTGATGGGTGAGGTTCAGATTGAGATATTAAAGCATCTGATCTGGGAGCGTTTTCATGTGGCAGTAGAGTTTGGCACAGGAAATATCGTATATAAAGAAACAATCGCAGAGCCGGTAGAAGGTGTAGGTCATTTTGAGCCGCTGCGTCATTATGCAGAAGTACACTTGCTTCTGGAACCGGGAGAGCCGGGAAGCGGACTGCAGTTTTTTACTGCATGCAGTGAGGATGTGTTGGACCGTAACTGGCAGCGACTGATCCTGACTCATCTGGAAGAAAGGGAGCACCCGGGAGTACTGACCGGTTCTCCGATTACGGATATGCAGATTACGCTGATCACAGGGCGAGCCCATCTGAAACACACAGAGGGCGGCGATTTCCGGCAGGCAACGTACCGGGCTGTGCGTCAGGGATTAAAGAAAGCAAAAAGCGTTCTGCTTGAGCCATATTATGAGTTCAGACTTGAGATTCCGGGAGATATGATCGGGCGTGCCATGACTGACATTCAGAAAATGAATGGAACCTTCCAGCAGCCGGAAGCAGATGAGGATGACATGATGGTGTTGAAGGGGAGTGCACCTGTATCAATGATGCGAGATTATCAGACACAGGTAACTTCCTATACAAAGGGACGTGGCAGATTATTCTGTTCGCTGAAAGGATATGCCCCATGTCAGAATCAGGATGAGATTGTAGAGGAGTTTGGATATGATTCCGAACGTGATCTGGACAATCCCACAGGTTCTGTATTCTGTGCTCATGGAGCCGGATTTGTGGTGCCATGGTATGAAGTAGAGGATTATATGCACCTGGAGGGAGTGGGCGACTCTGAACTGAGCAGCCGTATATCCGATGGAGAAAAATACGGATCAGGAAATGGAGAAACAGGAGCTGATAGTGGATTTTCTTATGTTTCAGGGAGTGCAGGACAGGGAAAAAACAGGAACAGTAACAATCAGACAGATTCGGGTTATCGTCCACCCAGGAATGCCGGCATAGGAAGCTATGAGGATGAAGAAGAGCTGAAAGCTATTTTCGAGCGCACATTCGGGCCGGTCAAGCGTTACAAAGAACCACAGTTTAAGAGAACATTTTCTTCAAAATCTGACAACGGCAGCTATTACCGCAACAGTTCCTCTGCCAAGAAGAAAGAAAAAGAATTATCTCCTTGTAGATGGATATAACATCATTTATGCCTGGGAAGATTTAAAAGAGCTGGCAGATGCAAATCTCCATGCAGCCCAGACAAAACTGATGGATATTCTGAGTAATTATCAGGGCTTTAAGAAATGTACGTTAATTCTTGTATTTGACGCTTACAAGATAGAGGGCCATGCAGAGGAAGTGATCACCTATCATAACATTCATGTAGTCTACACCAAAGAAGCTGAGACAGCGGATCAGTACATTGAGAAAACGGTTCATAAGATCGGCAGGGAAAACCAGGTAACGGTAGCAACATCCGATGGACTGGAGCAGATTATTATCATGGGACAGGGTGCTCACCGTATGTCTGCCAGAGGTCTTTGTGACGAAATAAAAGCTACAGAAAACCAGATCCGCCAGCAATGGCATGAGAAACGTCAGAGCAGTAAGAATTATCTGATCGACAATATTTCTGATGAAATGGCACAATATATGCAAGAGAAAAGACTGGAAAAATAAGAAGGACTGGCTTTTAAGCCAGTCCCTTTTCTTCTAACCAGTCATAAAGTGTTTCCTTGTTCGCTTTACGCTGATGTGCCATATGATTAAACTGCAGGATTGTAAGCAGAGTAAATACTACGATCAATCCGATCAGTACATAAACTGACTGACGGATACTTGTGCCGCCTGCAATTGTACTTCTGAATGCATTTACTGTATAGGTAAATGGTACATAAGAGTGGATTTTGGATACAAATTCCGGAGAAATTTCTACCGGATAAGTACCAGCGGAGCCTGCAAGCTGGATTACCATGAATACCAGCATAAGGAAACTTCCAACCTTACCAAAGGTAATATTAAAGAAATACATGATAGATGTAAATGCCATTGCTGTCAGGCAGGCAAATAATACTGTCTTTGTCATCTCTATAGGTGTAAATCCATTGAATACATGAAGCAGAATGATCAGGAGAAGTCCCTGGAGGATTGCTACCGGATAAAGAATGGAAGCTTTGCTTGCCCACCATGCAAATCCTGATTTCAGTTTGCCTTTGTATGTAGTCAGAGGATACATCAGACAGAAGGCCAGTGCACCGACCCAGAGACCGACAGACATCATGTATGGTGCCATTGCATGACCGTTGTTTTCTACGGTTGTGATCTGGGTTTCCTCATCTTCGATCGGTGTTGCGAACATGCTGACAGTTGTATCACTGGATTTCGTGTTCTTTACCTGATCTGCACCTTCACTGAGGCTGGATGACAGTGTAGAGGATCCATCCTTTAATTTTGTCATGCCATCTCCAAGTTCTTTGGAACCATCATAGAGCTGAGAGGAACCACTCTGAATCTGGGAAGCACCGTCTGCAAGTTTCCGGGCACCGCTGGTCAGTGAATCATTATTGGCAACCAGCTTCGCTGTTCCACTTGCCAGAGTTTTTTGTGCCATTACTGAGGGTATCAGCGCCACTTGCCAGAGTTTTGGCACCATCGGCAAGCTGTCCGGTTCCACTTGTCAGTGCTTCATTGTTAGAAGCGAGAGTGGACACACCATCCGTGTACTCTTTGATTCCATCATTAAGTGTAGAGGCTCCTTCTGATAACTGAGAAGCACCTGAGGAAATCTGAGGTACAGCAGCAGTAAGTTTCTTACCTGCTGATTTCAGGCTTGCAGCACCGTCTGTAAGTGTTGTGTCATTGGAAGTCAGAGTTTTGAATCCGTCATTTAATGCTTTCACACCTGCGGCTGCCTGTGGGAAAGATGCCGTGCTGTTTTCCAGTGTAGTCAGTGCAGAAGAAACAGACTGAGTTCCTGCATTTACTGCCTGAGCACCTGCATAGAGCTGTTTTACGGCAGCAGTCACAGAGCTGAATGCATTACCGGAAACATCCGGGATCTGACCTGCACCTGCATTCATCTGATCTGCACCTGCAGACATATTCTGTGCGCCGTTACTTAAAGTGGAAGCACCGTCAGAAAGCTGACCTGCAACTGCATTCATCTGTTCAGCTGCGGAATTCAGTTCAGAAACCCTGGAAGAAAGTTCAGAGGACATACTGCTTACGGCGTTGCTGATCTCACTGGAATACTGTGCTGCGAAAGAACCATCCACACCTTCCAGATCTGTAACAGAAGAGTAAAGTGCATCAGAAAGTCCGGCAATAGAATCAGCGGAGATCATACCATTTTCATCTGCAGAAGCTGCGGCATTATCCAGAGCTGCTGCGACATTCTGCATTGCCTGCATGGCGGTCTGAGCAGAAGCAATCTCGCTGTTGGCTGTTTCGAGTGCGGAAGAAGTAGCCTGAGTATACTCACCAAGTGCAGAACCAATACTTTCTGCTGCGGAAGATGCCTGAGAAGCTGCATCCTGAAGTCCCGGTACAAGAGTATCGGAGATCTGGCTGCTTACCTGGCTGATCGCATCGGAGGCATTGGAGATTCCGGTTGCTGCGGAGGTCATCCCTTCACTGGCATTTTCCATTCCTGTTTTTGCCTGGCTCAGTCCGGTGGTAAGTTTGTCAACGGAAGCAGCGGATGCACTGTTCTGTAAAGCTGACAACTGTGTGTAGAGTTGTCCCAGACCATCCTCAAGCTGCTGGGTTCCGTCTTTTAATGCAGCGGAGGAATTACTTCCTTTGGAAACTGCTGCATTTTAACTGAGAAATACCGCTGGATACCTGACCGAGATTTTCCAGCCCGCTTAACTGAGAAGCACCGGCTGCTAACTGCTCGGCACCTTTTACATAAGCGGTGGTTCCGTCTGCGAGAGAATTTGCACCGTCAATATACTGAGTAGCTCCATCTGCCAGGGTTGTCACACCTGCGCTAAGGGAATTAATTCCTGATTCCAGGGCACTTGCACCCTCTTTTAATTTCTCAGAGTTTTCATTGAGCTTTGCAACACCGTCTGTGTAACTTTTAACACCGCTGTTGAGAGCATCGATTCCGGATGTAAGTTCTGGTACTTTTTGCTGTCAGTGTGCTGACACCGTCATCAAGTTGTCTGGCACCATCATTTACCTGGGAGACACCATCTGTGTATTCCTGAATACCTTTTGTAAGGGTTTCGGCGCCATCTGCGAAGGTCAGTGTGCTGGAAGAGAGTTTTTTCAGATTCTGGGTGATGGTCTGGTTTCCTTTGGCAGCAGATTCGATACCGTCTTTAAGTTCACCGGAACCATCGGCTGCATCCTGCATACCGTCTCCGACTTTGGCTATCTGGTCAAAAACTGTCTGTGTATAGGTTTCTGTTACTTTGGTGGCAACTGCATCCTTGATCTTCAGCAGTGCGGTTTCACTTAATTTGGAAGCAATGTAGTTGGTTCCGGGGTTGGTTTCGTATTTCAGCTCCATTTTCTTAGGTTCATCGTCCATAAGTGTGGCAGCATTTGCGGAAAAGTCTTCCGGAATGGTAATTACCATATAGTAAGTACCGTTTTCCAGACCATCCTCAGCTGTACGACTGTCTACGAAATTAAATGCCATAGAATCATTTTCATGTAATTCTTCTACCATGTCCTTTCCTACACTTAGCGTGGTGCCATCGTAGTCTACAGGTTTGTCTTCATTGACAACGGCTACAGGAAGATGGTCAACATTTCCGTATGGATCCCACATGGATTTCAGAAACAGTCCTGCGTAAATGATCGGGATTGCGATAATTGCAATTACCACAACGAACATGATCTTATTATGCAGTAGATTTTTCCATTCGTTTTTGATCATACCTTATCCCTTTCTTTCTATATTTAGTTGTAGTGAAAACTGTTCGGTTTACAGCTGGTGTGCCTGCAAGATTGTTACAAGAATCAACTTGTCGGCACACTAATGAACTGTAGTGGAACAGTAGAGTGCTGATAAACAGCAGCTTGAATAATCAAAACATAATCGATTAACAGTTATAAAAACTATTAATCAACAAAGTGTTGATTTTTTCTATGGATGGTATTATACTAAAACTAAAAATAAGATACAACCATTAAATTTGCTATTTGACGTATATTAATAGACATATTTGTTTAAAATGACTATTTTTACACGGAATCTACATTTAGGATAAAATATACAAAAACATGAGAATAAAATTGGTGATATTTACAATTAAGCCAATTGAGAAGGTTGTGAAAAGCAATAAGCATTTACCCAGGCCAAAGGCAGAAGACGGAATGACATAACAGAGATGTCTGGGCGTTTTATGGAATTGCTATAGAATGTGAAATAAAGAACAGGGGGAAATGTTAATGGCAGAAAAAGTAGACAGAAGAGTACGAAAAACCAAAGCACAGCTTCGGGCAGGTCTTGCACGACTGATGCAGAAGAAGAGCATCAAGGAAATTACAGTTAAGGAACTGGTGGATGAGGTAGATATTAACAGGTCTACGTTTTATCTTCATTACAGTGATATTTATCAAATGTTGGAGAGTATTGAGAATGAGCTGATGGATGAGATTGCCAGGTAATTGAGGAGCATCCTCTGGATCTGGTACAAAATGGAAGTTCTTATCCGATGATTGAGCATATTTTTACAATTCTCGATAACAATAAGGATATTTGTATTGCTCTGTTGGGAAGCAATGGAGATATGGGGTTTGTGAGCAGGATGGAGAAGATGGTTGCAGATACGGTTCTCCGGCAGTTGTCCGGGAAATTTGCAGCAGATAACCATGACGTGGAATATGTTTATGCATTTTGCCTTAATGGGTGTGTGGGAATGATCAAAGCATGGCTTTCTTCGGAACACCGGGAATCAACCAAACATATTGCAGAACTGACTAACAGAATGATCGAGAATACGACGCATGATTTTCTGCGGCAGATACCAAATGCATAAATCCTGCGCATCGTGAAGTATGTTACCGGGTGCGGAGTGAATAGTAATGATTTGACAAAATGATGCCCTTCTGCTATGGTTAAGCCAATATAAAGCAGGAATAGAAAACAGAAGTAGTAAAAGGGAGATGCAGTCATGAAAGAAAAGCTGACACAAAAAGATGTTGAGAAAATCCAGCAGGAGATCGATCACCGCAAGCTGGTTGTACGAAAAGAGGCAATCGAAGCTGTAAAAGAAGCAAGAGCCCAGGGGGATCTGAGTGAGAACTTTGAGTATTATGCGGCAAAGAAGCACAAAAACCAGAATGAAAGCCGCATCCGCTACCTTGAGAATATGCTGAAAACAGCAACCATTGTTTCTGATGATTCCAAAGACGATGAAGTTGGAATGGATGATATTGTAGAGGTATATTTCGAGGAAGACGATGAGATTGAGAAATACAAACTGGTTACTTCCATAAGAGGAAACTCCATGGAAAACCGCATCAGCATTGAATCTCCCATTGGTATGGCTCTGAAAGGTCACAAGGTTGGAGACAGAGTGGAAGTAAAGGTAAATGATAACTACAGTTATTTCCTGGAAATCCGTTCTATTGATAAGACTGGTTCCGAGGATGAAGAAATCCGCGGATTCTGATAATAATACTGTCGAAATACAGGATCCGGATTGACGAAAGAACTATTGTAAGAGATGAACACCGGTTAGTGTCATATCTCCTGCAATGGTTCTTTTTATTTTTATATCAAAAATACGGATGGATTTATGGGAACCTTACACAGAATGAATATGATGACTGGAAATTTTACATGGATTTAACATTCTCATGGGGATGATTTTTACAAAGCATGGTTATGATGGGAAACAAGTTAAATAACCATATACTTATGAAAAGGGAAAAGGAGAATAATCATGGATTTATTCAGTATATTAACATTGATCGGAGGCCTTGCATTATTTTTGTATGGTATGAATGCAATGGAGATGGTCTTGCGAAGGTTTCCGGCGGAAAGCTGGAGAAGATTCTTGAAAATCTTACTTCAAATCCGATAAAAGCAGTGCTTTTGGGAGCAGGAGTAACAGCAGTGATCCAGTCATCTTCAGCTACGACTGTTATGGTGGTAGGTTTGTAAATTCAGGGATCATGAAATTATCACAGGCAGTAGGCGTGATCATGGGTGCCAATATCGGTACTACGATCACCTCCTGGATCTTAAGTCTGACAGGAATACAGAGTGACAATTTTATTATTCAGATGTTTAAACCAACATCATTTTCCCCTGTGCTTGCGATCATTGGTGTGATCTTCATTCTGTTTATCAATGATTCAAAGAAAAAAGATATCGGAACAATTTTTATAGGTTTTGCAATCCTGATGTACGGTATGGATATGATGAGTTCTGCTGTAAAACCCCTTGCAGAAGTACCGGAATTTACAAATCTGTTACTTAAATTCTCAAATCCGTTGTTAGGTGTTGTAGCAGGTGCACTTCTTACAGCAGTGATCCAGTCATCTTCTGCATCCGTAGGTATTCTGCAGGCTCTGTGTCTTACAGGTGCAGTACCGTTCAGTGCAGCAATCCCGATCATTATGGGACAGAACATCGGAACCTGTATTACTGCAATCCTTTCTGCAATCGGAGCCAAGAAGAATGCAAAACGTGCAGCAGCAGTACATCTGTATTTCAACCTGATCGGTACGGTTATCTTTATGACTGTATTCTATCTTATAAATGCAGTTGTTGGATTTTCTTTCTTCCATCAGGCAGCAACACCGGCAGGAATTGCTGTTATCCACAGTGTATTTAATGTTACTGCAACGATCATTCTCCTTCCTTTTGCAAAGGGACTGGAGAAACTTGCCTGTCTTACAATCCGGGACAAAAAAGAGGATGTTGTTGTTTCAGCAGAGGACAGAGAGTTTATGATCCTGGAGCCTCGTTTCCTGGAGAAACCGGCATTTGCAGTAGAGCAGAGCCGCAATGCAGCAAGAAAAATGGCAGAAGAATCCCACAATGCACTGTTTACAGCACTGAGTCTGGTGGATAAATACAGTGAAGAAGGCGTAGAACGTGTGGAAAACATGGAATCCAAGGTTGACCGCTATGAAGATGAACTGGGAACTTATCTGGTGAAGCTGAGCCACAAAGATATCTCAGAAGCAGACAGTCACAGCCTTTCCATTATGCTTCACTGTATCGGGGATTTTGAACGTATTTCCGACCATGCTGTAAATATTATGGAATCAGCACAGGAGCTTTATGAAAAAGGACTGAAATTTTCCGAAAATGCAAAGAAAGATCTGGAAGTGCTGGGACAGGCAGTAGAAGATATCGTAAATACGGCATATGAAGTTTTTGACAAACAGGATATGAAGCTTGCGGAGAAAATTGAACCACTGGAAGAAGTGATTGATGAACTTTCCAAAGAAGTAAAACGTCGTCATGTACAGAGACTGAGAAACGGTGAATGTACAATAGAGATGGGATTTATCCTTTCGGACATTACAACCTGTCTGGAACGTGTGGCAGACCATTGTTCCAATATTGGAGTCTGTGTGACGCAGGTGAATGAAGATCTGTATGATACTCACAGTCATCTGAATATCGTCAAGAGCCATCCGGACGAAACATTTTATCATGAACTGGAAGACGCACGAATCAAATATCAGCTTTCATAAAAATAAACAGGTAGATGATGGTTAGTGTACACATGCCATTATCCCGCGAGGTGTTTTGGCATGAATTTTGGCAACGTTACTGAGAACGAAGTGAACAGTAACGGATGATGTTATTTGCATGATCAGGAAATCCGGGCACTCTGAAGTATCTGAGAGAGATATTTCAGAGAAAATGGCCGGATTTTTGCTTTAAAGAAATGAAGCAGATACCGGATATTTACTTGTACAGGGATAAAAAAATAAGTATACTGAAAAAAGAAATACACTTGTGACGACAAAGCAGGTGATAAATAAAGGGGAGGCAAAGCAGAATGATCTATTGTGTAGAAGATGAGCGGAATATCAGGGAGCTTCTTATTTATACACTGGAAACAACAGGATTTAAAGCCAGGGGGTTTGGCAATGGCAATGAACTGATGAAAGCGCTGAAAGAAGAGATACCGGAGCTGATCCTGCTGGATATCATGCTTCCGGGAGATGATGGCTATACCATTCTGGAACAGCTGAAAAGTATGCCATCTGTAAAGGATGTGCCGGTAATTATGGTTACTGCAAAAGAAGCGGAATTTGACAAAGTAAAAGGTCTGGAAGGCGGAGCGGATGATTACATTACCAAGCCTTTCGGTATGATGGAATTTGTTGCCAGAGTAAAAGCAGTTCTCAGACGAAGTGCCCGTCAGAATGAAGACAAGGAACTGCATTACGACGAGCTTTATCTGAATGTAGGACGTCATGAGGTGCATTACCGGGAAGAAAAGGTCGATCTTACCCGAAAAGAATTTGAACTTCTTCAGTATCTGCTGGAGAATAAAAGGACTTGTTATGACAAGAAATCAGATCCTCTGCCATGTATGGGGGATATGACTTTGACGGTGAAACCAGAACTGTGGATGTCCATGTGAGAACCCTGCGTCAGAAACTTGGAGAGGCAGGAAATCTGATCGAAACGGTCCGGGGTGTAGGATACAGAATCGGCGCATAACAGATAAAACAGGCGAAAACAGGAGTGGAAAAATGAGCATAAAAT
>ENA-OQCT01000034-OQCT01000034.1-human-gut-metagenome-genome-assembly--contig:-NODE-34-length-11504-cov-0.789575_pt1 | contig 11504 bp, 8 predicted proteins | sample MGYA00242764_ERZ504591 | MGnify/ENA primary metagenome ERZ504591 (study PRJEB26092, sample SAMD00036299) | human gut metagenome | host: Homo sapiens | study: EMG produced TPA metagenomics assembly of the...
CAGCCGCTGAGACCACTCACATCGATGTTCCGCCGGCAACGGCCGCATATCCTCCGGTTCCCATGCCCGCGCCATCAAGCCTACAGCTAGACATGCAGTCCGGAACGCAATCTGATCCGCAAGCCAATGATTGCAAGAACCGCAAGAAGCCAATCATCATCGCAATTATTGTAATTATTGCGGTGATAGCGTTAATCGCGGGATTTGTTGTATGGAAATCAACCAATCGTAATAGCGGTGACGATTCGGCGCAAAACGGTTCTTCGACGGCGCAAAACGCGGATGAGCAATCCAACAAAACCAAGCAGAACGATGCGGCCAAGCAAACCAAGGATTGCGCGACAACGCCCGACGCGGGCTTGGAGAGTGTCGAGAAAAACGGAACCACGATGATTGCGACCGTCGCGTTCTCTGCACACGCCTGCGGTGACACCGCGTGGAAAGGCGAAGACGTCACAATCTCCATCAAGGATTCCAGCAATGAGGTGATCGCGTCCGCGGTGTACGACTTCGCATCCGATCCGATGCAGTTCACAAGCGGCACAGCGACGCTCGAGCTGGCGTACGCGATAGGGCAGTACTGGCGTGCGTCCGACCAGATCGAAACCAAGTCGACCAGCATGGTGGTGCAGAAGGGTGCGACGCCGAACGGTAATGCGGTTGCGAGTGTGGGAGACGCAAGGGGTGGTGCGAACATTGCCGACTCCGATGCGGAACGCTATGCGCAGCTGGCGTTGAGCTGGCAGCTGTCTCATGACCGGTCGGCGGTTTCCGGACTGTACGACATTCCGACAACGCAGCTGTTCAGTCGTAAATACGGTATGGAAGTCGACGGCAAAACCCAGCAATACCGCGATATTTACGCGCAGTATCTTACATTGCGCGCTTCATGGCCGAAGGCGGTGTTGGCGTGGGCCGCGGACTACAGCTACTACACGCGGTATGGGCATGAGGCCGATTATTACGTGCTTCTTTCCGGGGAGGAGTTCGGTTCGGTGGCTGATGCGCGTGCATGGTGTTCGGACAATGGATTCGGGGGAGAATGATTGCATGGCCGTGCAAATAAATTAGCGAAATGAATTGGCGGAAGTGTTTGGGGCGATTGGATTACGCGGAACGACAGTTGTGAAGAAATTGTGATTTCCTGCCTTGATTGTGCTCTTTAGGTAGGAAATATGATGGTTGAATCGCGTTTTCTGCGATTTTCGTAATCTGTCGAAATCGTTGAAAAATAGCGGTTTTACAACCGCGACACGCCGAAAGTTGCATTCTTCTCGATTCTGAGTATATTTACTTCTCGTGCTCAGCGAGAACAAAACCTCGCAAGACCAACGCCCCTTTAGCTCAGTTGGTTAGAGCAGCTGACTCTTAATCAGCGTGTCCAGGGTTCGAATCCTGAGGGGGCACAGACAAAACCTTGGAACTCCGGTTCCAAGGTTTTTTTGTTTTCTGATGCTCGCATGTCTACTCCCACATCCACTGCAGTTTGCGTAGAAACTGTTTCTCGGGCCTATCCTCCTCGTACTCCGCATCCGTACTATCGGCAAGGTTCTCCAGCGTCCTGATTCCTCCAGTCAGTGGAGGAATCTTCCCGTTTGTAAGCATCCCAGAGTCCGAAAACATCCAATCGGTGGAGGGATCTTCCCGGAAGTGGGCCTTTCAGCGGGCGAAACATCCAGTCGGTGGGGGAAGCTTCCCGCTGGCGCACGCTTCAGCATCTTGATTCCTCCAGTGACTGGGGGAATTTACCCGGAAAGCAAGCCTTCCAGCGGGGCGAAACATCCAGTCGGTGGAGGAATCCACCATCGACTGGCGTCTCAGCGTCCTGATTCTTCCAGCCGGTGGGGAAATCTACCCGCTGGCGCACGCTTCGGAGTCCTGATTCCTCCAGTGACTGGGGGAATCTACCCGGAGCAAGCTTCCAGCGGGCAAAACGTCCAGCGGGTGGAGGAAATGGGATGCTAAGGAAAAGGCTTTGCGATGAATTCCCGTGGATGGACTTACGTACCGGCCCTACTGGCTTCCCGCGACGGACTCACTATGGCTCCCGCACGTCGGCCGACGCCTCATCACTCCATGAAGACACGCGTTCCAGGTTCAATCTCCCCCCCCCCCCCGGCGCGTCCACCCTGGTAATAACTTCCGAGGGTATAGACAATAACTTTGGTTCCTATATGCTCAAAGGCCCACGTGCGTCCGATCATCGATTTGCTTCTTTGTCTGAGAATAATGACGTGTTACTCTGATTGCAGAAGACAAGATCGTGGGCACTCTTGGCAAGGGCAGGTCGACAGGCTCCAACGCGCAGTACGACATCTCTAATCTTCATTTCTACAGGGATGGCGAAGACATCGGTATTGCAGAGTTCTTCGGAGTGGATTCATCATCTATAGATAAAGCCAGCACTATGGTTGTGGCCACGCTGACCACACCGAAGAAGGCTGCGAAAGGCAATCTCATTGGCACATGGGGATTCTCTGCCAAGGCGGCAGGTCTGACCATTACCGAAATGCAGATGACTATGCAGACTGGCGGTACGTGGACCGGCAGCATGAAATCCGCAGGTGACGACAAAGCCGAACAATTCGGCGGTACTTGGGTCAGCCAAGGCGGATCCGCATACCATATCAACGAAACGCAATCGTATAATTCCGAATTCGATGTGACGCTGCCCAGCGGTCGGCAGTACTGACGATAATGGTGGAACTGGCGAAACCGCGGTTTGCCGAATCAAACTACGAGTGCAATATCCAACATATGAAACCAGCGCTATGACGTCATACCTAGTGGCATACTGACTTCCAGTGCGGGGAGTAGTGTTGGACGCTGTTGTCCGCCGAGAGCGGAATCGACATCAATCTGATTCTTATTGAGAAGAAGCAATAGAGGAAACAGCAGTGGAATACTCGACTTTTGTCAAACTTGCGGCCGAATTCTTCGGTACCGCCATTCTGATGATCTTCGGCAACGGCGCTGTCGCGAACGTTGAACTGAAGAACACCAAGGGCCACCATGCGGGCTGGCTGAACATCGCCATGGGCTACGGCTTCGGCGTGATGATCCCGGTGCTCATGTTCGGTGCCGTCTCCGGCGCGCACATCAACCCGGCCATGACCATCGCCCAGGCTGTGAACGGCCTGTTCGACTGGAGCCTCGTGCTGCCGTACATCATCGCCCAGCTGCTTGGTGCCGCCGCAGGTCAGCTCGTGGTGTACATCACCTACTACCCGCACTATAAGGACACCGAAAACGCCAACGCCATCCTCGGCACCTTCTGCACCACCGACGCCCACAACGACCGCATCAACTACTTCGTCAACGAGTTCTTCGGCACCCTCGTGCTCGTGTTCGGCGCCCTGTGCTGCCTGTCCATGCCGTGGGGCGAAGCGGACCACGCTGCCGCTTCCATCGTGGTCGGCTTCATTGTGTGGGGTCTCGTGACTTCCATGGGCGGCCCGACCGGTCCTGGCCTGAACCCGGCCCGTGATCTCATGCCGCGACTGCTGCACGCCATCCTGCCGATCCCGTCCAAGGGCTCCTCCCGCTGGGGCGAGGCTTGGATTCCGGTTGTCGCCCCGATTCTGGGCGCTATCGTGGGTGCGTTCGTGTTCAAGTTGTTCGCCTGATCGCATTCAATCATTCGTGACTTATTTGCCTGACCGTCGCATAAGTTGCGTTTGATATATGAGAACTGTTGCATAAAGCCTGTTTTCCTCGGAAAATTTCCGGTACGGGGGAAGCGGGCTTTTTGCATGCCTACTGTTGGCTGGTAGTGTTGCCGCGGAAGAGATATGCTGCCACCTGCGTGACGGCAGGGTTATAAGGAGGCCGGATTGAAGCGAATTCGTACCATTCTGCGTGCGCTCGATCCGAAAGCGGCCGCCACCATGAGCCGCCGGGAACGGACGGAAGCGTTCCGCATCCGCAGAAGCGTCGTGGCTTGGATTCTTGCATTATGCGTCATCGTGTCATGTACGTCGTGCAGCGTGCATGCCGTGCTGGTCAACGCGGTACTGAACGGACATGCGAAAACGGCGCAGATCGGCAATTCCGGAACACATTCAGAAAAAACGGATCAATCCGCGAAATCCGAAAAGAAATCGCAACAATCAGAGAAGAAAACCTAGGAATCGTCGGAAACGAAAGACGCAAAGGCCTCAGCGGAGGAAACGGCGGAACCGCAGGAAGACGCCGTCACCAAAGCGCTTCGCGAGCAGTCGGCCGCGCTGATGGACGATCAGAAAAGCGAAATACTTGCGAAAGCGCAGCAAACGGCGCAAAACAGCGGATATGGCATGGTGCAATATCATTACTGTGTGGTCACCAATGGTGAAGTCGGATCAGTCGAAGATTTTTCGAATGCCGTGTTTCGTATTCTGAACAGCGAACATGGATGGGCGCGCAGGCGCGATTTTCGAACCTTCTACGGACGGCAATTGCGATTTCAATATCGTGCTCGCCCAAGCGTCGACCTTGCCGACGTTCTCGTCGGTATGTTCGGAGCAATACAGCTGCCGTGTGGGCAACAATGTGATTATCAACGATGATCGTTGGAATTCCGGCACGGACGTGTGGATGTCGGGAGGCGGCGACTTGGCGCGATATCGCACGATGGTGATCAATCATGAGGTCGGGCACCGGTTGGGGCATATCGACAATGAGATGACGTGCGCACGGGGGCTGGCCAAGCGGCACCGCTTATGCAGGAGCAGTCCATATTTTTGGATGGCTGTGCGATCAACGAATATCCGCTTGATTCGGAATTATGGATTGGCTGAACGCGATTGCGGAATAGAGCTGCAGAATAAAACTGCAGAATAAAACTGCAGAATAGGGCCTACAGTCCGAAATATGCGTTGAACTCGCCTTGATCGAGCGTGCGGTCTGACGTGTTGGCGCGAACGGCATCCCAACTGAATACGCCAAGCGCTTCGTCGGCGCTCATAGGCTGCGGTTTGGTGTGTTTCAGGTCTCCCTGCAATCCGAGCAGCCATGCGCAATAGCCGATGATCTGTTGCGCGGTGGCGCCGTGTGCCGTGAGTATGCCGAGATCGAGCGAGCGCTCGCGTTTGGCAAGGCGTTGGCCGGCTGCGTTGTCGATGAGGGGCAGATGCGCGTATGAGATGGTCACATCGTCAGGTTTATTGGAACCGTCGGCAGGATGGAAAGGCTGTGTCGGTTCGGAAGGCTTGAATCCCGCGTTGATAAGGGCTTTGCGAATGTAGATTTGCAAAGCGTTGGAGCGAAGCAGATCACGGCCGCGCACAATGTCGGTGATGCCCATGTCGAGGTCGTCCACGGTGACGGCCAGCTGGTAGGAGTAGATGCCGTCCGAGCGGCGCACGATGATGTCGCCGATGTCGTGGGCGAGGTTGTATTGCTGGGTGCCGAATACTTCGTCGTGGAAGGTGATGGTGGTGTCGGCGGTGGCGATGCGCATCGAGTGGCGGTCGTTGTTGGCGAGGCGTTGTTTCGCACGCTGCGGTTCGCTGGGCGATGAGGCGTCGGCATGTTCCTGGGTACACGGTGAAACGATCGCCTTCCTGTGGTGCAGAGGCGGCGCGGATGTCGGCGCGCGAGCAGAAGCAGGGGTAGATGAGCGGTGTTGCCTCAGAGGTGGCTGCTTCGTTGCCTGCTGTAGTGCTGCAGGGCTTGGAATCGTTGAAACCAGTACTGATAATATCGCTGATTTCGTCAAAGCTTAGCTTGCTGAGAAGCTCAAGCGCTTCCTGGTATAGGGCGTGTCGCGACGACTGGAATACCGGTTCGTCATCCCAACCGAGACCAAGCCATTCGAGATCGCGCATCATGGTTTCGGCGGCGCCGGGAACCACTCGTGGCTCGTCGATGTCTTCGATGCGCAGCCGTATGGAATCACCCGATTTGCGGGCGGAAAGCCATGCTCCGAGTATGGCGTAAACGTTGCCGATGTGCATGCGTCCTGATGGGGTTGGTGCGAATCGGCCGGTCATGGCTGCTCCTTTGGTGGGTTGACTGTGGCAGTACGCAACTGTACCCGTTGGGGTTTAGCTAGGTTTAGCGTAGGGCGATTCAGGTGGCGTGAGCCCCCATAGCCTTACGTTAAAAGTGGTAGTATATGCCGTTCGGGTACGTTCGTTTTGTGATGGTAATCTACGAGCACGAGAATGGTATTCCGTTTTGTCGGATGAATGGGGTCGATATGACGAAAAGGCAGTTTAGTAACACGGAGGTCGAGTATCTTCGTGCGTTGCCGGCGGTTGAGTCGGTTACGGAAAATCGGATCACGTATTCGCGTGATTTTCAGATCAGTTGCATGCGCCGATATTTGGATGGAGAGCGGCCGAGCACGATTTTCACGTCGGCTGGGTTGAGCCCTGCGATCATCGGGCGCAAGCGTGTGGAACGTAATATCGCACGTTGGAAAGTGGATCTGGATATTATGGCGGCCGCAAGAAGCAATTCCACGACGGGCGCCTTGTCTTCCGACACCAGGGAACGATTGGTGACTGTGCAGTTGGGGCAGATTCGATCGCTGACGTGTCAGGTGCTTGCGTTGAAGGAACGCGTTGATGCTTTGGAACGCAAATTAGACGAATCGCAAGGCTGAATTTGAGTTCGCTGAGAAAATTTTTTTTGAAGAAAAAAGTTTTTTCGGCGCGTGTTTAGTAAATCTTGCATATAGTTGCTGTCGGACGGAGTCTTTGAAGTTCCCCCTTCTACTGCCGTCTGTTTTATTAGCCCGTACGGATATCGGTCGCTTTATCGCTTCACTTCAGACCGTCGTACGGGCTTCTTCTTACTCTGGTAGAGGTAGTTGGGATTGAACGCAAGAGGCTGAACATGACTGCATATATGGACCATAAGAATCTTGCCAATGAGGTGATCGACGGTGTGCGTGCCGTGCAGATCGCCGATGGCGTGCACCGTGTGCTGGACCGCATCGCATCGGCGGAGCAGCATGCCGGGCGTGACGCAGGTTCCGTACGCCTGCTTGCCGCCACGAAAACGCGCGACGTGGGTGAGATCATGGCTGCGATCGACGCTGGCGTGCGTATGATCGGCGAGAATCGTCCGCAGGAAGTGATGGCGAAGGCCGAAGGATTGATGGCACGTTGCGGGGAGCGCGGATTCGCGTTGGGCGTTGCCGACGATGCCGGCGCTTCCACTATTGCGGGTGAGCATATTCCGTTCCATCTGATCGGCCAGCTGCAAAGCAATAAGATCGGCAAAGTGCTGCCGGTCGTCAACACCATCGAATCGGTTGATTCCCTTGACTTGGCGGAGAAAATCTCGCGCAGGGCCGTGGCGCGCGGCATCACCGTGGGCGTGCTGCTGGAAGTCAACGAATCGGGTGAGGCGTCGAAATCCGGCTGCGATCCCTCGCATGCCATCCGCATCGCGCAAAAAATCGGTACATTGGACGGACTTGAATTGCAGGGCTGATGACCATCGGCGCGCATGTCGACGACGAAACCGCCATCCGCAAGGGATTCGAGCACCTGCGCAAAACCCGCGACCATATTCTCGAATCCGGCGAGCCGGGCACGCAATCCTGCCGCGAACTGTCGATGGGCATGACCGGCGACATGGAACTTGCGGTTGCGGAAGGATCCACCATCGTGCGCGTCGGTACCGCGATTTCGGCGAGCGTGCTTTTATCTGACGTTTTCTTCCTGTGACGGGCCTTCGCATGATTGTGATGGCCCGTTTTTTTTTCGATGTTTTTGATTGTCGGGCGTTGCATGTCGATGATATGGACGATTCGACGATTGTTGCGGGTAGACTGGCAGACATGAGAATCGCACGTTTTTCGCATAATGATGTACCGCAATACGCTTTCGTGCAGACCGACGAAAGCGACGGCAAGGACTATCTCGTAGCGCTTGAGGGGCATCCTCTGGCCGGTGCCGGTGTGAAGCCGACCGGCGAGCGTTTTCCGGTGGATGGCGATGGCATTCGTCTGCTCTCTCCGGTGATCCCGTCGAAGGTATACGGGCTGGCCAAGAATTATGAGGCGCACGCGCAGTTCATGCATGAAGCAGGCCATTCCGACATCAAGCACGCTCCGGAAGACATGGTGATCTTCTCCAAGCCGAGCACGTCGGTGATCGGCCCGGACGATCCGATCGTGATCCCGTCGTACTCGAACGATATGAATTTCGAGCCGGAAGTGGCCGTGGTGATGGGGCGCATCGCCAAGAACGTGACGGTCGAACAGGCCATGGATTACGTGCTCGGCTTCACTTGCGTGAACGATGTGACATTGCGTGACCTGCAGGGACTTGACCCGATGTGGACGCGTGCGAAAGGCTTCGACACCTCCTGCCCGCTCGGCCCGTGATCGTGACCCGCGACGATTTGGATTGGAAGGACGCGAAGATCTCCTTCACGCTGAACGGTGAGGATGTCGAGCTGGCTTCCGGCACCACGGCGAATCTGATTCACGGCATTCCGGAGCAGATCGCGGCGATTTCCAGCTTCACGACGCTGCTGCCGGGCGACGTGATTCTGACGGGCACGCCGAACGCTTCCGGCCATCTTGATCCGGGCGACGAGGCGATCGTGCACGTCGAAGGCATCGGCAGCCTGCGCAACGTGGTGGTGCGCGGCTGATTGCCGATTGCTGATTGACATATTGAAGATATGAAGGCCGTCACCTTTCGTGGGTGACGGCCTTTGTGCTGCGTTGTTCGCGATTTCCCGTTTAGTGAACAAAAGTTGAGTGTTGCAGGCTCAACTTTTGGGAATAGAATGGTGGTGAAGTCGGTTGAGCATATCAGACAACGACATATGCGTCGGCGCGGCCGTGCGAAAAAACGAACGATCGGCGCGAACCATGGAGGATGATATGGAACAGAAGTTCACCACAATGGCGCAGGAAGCCATTTCCGACGCCGTACAGAACGCGTCGGCAGCAGGCAACGCGCAAGTCGAAACCCTGCACCTGCTTGACGCGCTGCTGCGCCAGGAAAACGGCGTGATCCGCGGTCTGATCGAAGCCGCGGGCGGCAACGCGCAAAACATCAGCGCCGCCGTGCACCAAGCGCAGGACGCGCTGCCAAGCGCCAGCGGATCGACCACCGCGCAACCGCAAGTCAGCAGGCAACTATCCGCAGTACTTGCGCAAGCCGGCAAGGAAATGCAGCAGATGGGCGACGAATACGTATCCACCGAACATCTGCTCATCGCCATCGCGGCGGCAAAGCCGAATCAGAGCGCGCAAATCATGGAACAATACGGCGTGACCGCCGACGCGCTACGCAAAGCCGTGCCAACGATCCGAGGAGGCGCGAAAGTGACCAGTCCCGACGCCGAAGGCTCCTACAAAGCCCTCGAAAAGTATTCGACCGACCTGACGGCAGCCGCGAAAGAAGGCAAGCTCGACCCCGTGATCGGCCGCGATCAGGAAATCCGCCGAGTCATCCAGATCCTGAGCCGCCGCACCAAGAACAATCCGGTGCTGATCGGCGAGCCTGGCGTGGGCAAAACCGCCGTGGTGGAAGGCCTCGCGCAGCGTATCGTCGCCGGCGATGTGCCGACCACCCTGCAAAACAAGAAGCTCATCTCGCTTGATCTGGGCTCCATGGTGGCAGGTTCGAAATACCGTGGCGAGTTCGAGGAACGCCTGAAGAGCGTGCTGCAGGAAATCAAGAACGCAGACGGGCAGATCATCACGTTCATCGATGAGATCCATACCATCGTCGGCGCGGGCGCGGCCGAAGGATCCATGGACGCAGGCAACATGCTCAAACCCATGCTCGCGCGAGGCGAACTGCGCCTGATCGGTGCCACCACACTCGACGAATACCGTGAGAACATCGAAAAGGATCCGGCATTGGAACGCCGTTTCCAGCAGGTGTTCGTAGGAGAGCCGAGCGTGGAAGACACCATCGCCATCCTGCGTGGCATCGCACCGAAATACGAAGCCCACCACAAGGTGACCATCGGAGACGATGCGCTCGTGGCCGCGGCGACGCTGTCGAACCGGTATATTTCCGGCCGTCAGCTGCCGGACAAAGCCATCGATCTGGTTGACGAGGCCGCATCGCACCTGCGCATGGAACTCGACTCCTCGCCTGAGGAAATCGATGAACTGCAGCGTCAGGTCGACCGTCTCAAGATGGAAAAATCGTACCTGCTTGGCAATCCGAAAGACGATGCCGACGCGCAGAAAGCGGAAAACGAGCTTGATGAAAGCGCCAAGGAACGTCTCGACGACCTCAACAAGGAAATCGCCGACAAAAGCGAGAAACTCAACGGTCTGAAAGCACGCTGGGACGCCGAAAAGAACGGGCACAACCGCATCGGCGACCTGCGCAAGAAGCTCGACGAACTACGCACCCAAGCCGAACGGTATGAACGCGAAGGCGATCTGGCGAAATCCTCCGCCATCAACTATGGCGAAATTCCGGCCATCCAGAAGGAGATCGCGCAAGCCGAACAAAACGAGGCGGCGGCCAAGAACAGTGCGGCAGGCGGTGCTGACGGTGGCTTGGGTGGCGATATTCCGATGGTGCCGGACCGCGTTGACGCCGACTCCGTGGCCGAAATCGTGTCCGACTGGACGGGCATTCCCGTCGGACGCCTCATGCAAGGCGAAAACGAGAAGCTGCTGACCATGGAAGACTATCTCGGCAAACGTGTGATCGGCCAGAAGGAAGCCATTCAAGCGGTTTCCGATGCGGTACGTCGTTCGCGTGCGGGCATTTCCGACCCGAACCGCCCAACCGGCTCGTTCCTGTTCCTCGGCCCGACCGGCGTGGGCAAGACCGAGCTCGCCAAGGCGCTCGCCGACTTCCTGTTCGACGATGAAAAGGCCATGGTGCGCATTGACATGAGCGAGTACATGGAGAAGGCCTCCGTGTCTCGTCTAATCGGTGCTGCGCCAGGCTACATCGGCTATGAGGAGGGTGGCCAGCTGACTGAAGCCGTGCGTCGCCGCCCATATTCGGTGGTGCTGTTCGATGAGGTTGAAAAGGCCAATCCTGAAGTATTCGACGTGCTGTTGCAGGTGCTCGACGACGGCCGTTTGACCGACGGGCAGGGCAGGACCGTGGACTTCAAGAACACGATTCTGATCATGACCTCCAACCTTGGCTCGCAGTTCCTGGTGAACACCGAACTGGATGACGAAGCCAAGAAGAAGGCCGTGATGGACGCCGTGCATATGCAGTTCAAGCCGGAATTCATCAACCGCTTGGATGAACTGGTTATGTTCCACCCGCTTACGCGCGAAGAGCTCGGCGGCATCGTGGACATTCAGGTGGCGCAGGTTTCGGCCCGCTTGGCGGATCGCCGCATCAAGCTGGATGTTACCGATTCGGCGCGCGATTGGCTCGCCAACACCGGTTACGACCCGGCGTATGGCGCTCGCCCGCTGCGTCGTTTGGTACAAACCGAAGTCGGCGACCAGTTGGCGCGCATGCTGCTGGCCGGCGAAGTGCACGACGGCGACACCGTGCTTGTGGATCAGACCGGCGGCGACCATTTGGAGCTTTCCTCGTGGGCACCGGGGCAGATTG
>ENA-OQCT01000035-OQCT01000035.1-human-gut-metagenome-genome-assembly--contig:-NODE-35-length-11310-cov-0.795583_pt1 | contig 11310 bp, 15 predicted proteins | sample MGYA00242764_ERZ504591 | MGnify/ENA primary metagenome ERZ504591 (study PRJEB26092, sample SAMD00036299) | human gut metagenome | host: Homo sapiens | study: EMG produced TPA metagenomics assembly of...
TGTGCCTGTAGCTCCAGATGGGCGATTCATGGCTGACTACGATGATTTGCTCGCCGGGATGCTCCCCCACTTTTTCGAGGGCGAACGCTTGCACACGATGCGCGATCGACTGGTAGCTTTCACCCCAGCTTGGCTTCCACAGGTTGCGTACCAGCTCCAGTTGCCGTTTTTCCAGAGTGCGCCTTCGCCGTAGCCGATGCGCGTGCCGCGGAATTCGTTGCGCGCTTCGATGATGCGCTCGTCGGTGGTGAGTTCCAGCGGCTCCTCGCCACGGGTTTCACGCACTTCGTTGAGTGCGGTGAGGATTTCGCCGGCCGTTTCGCGCGTGCGTTCCAGCGGCGACGAGTAGATGGCGGAAACTGTGTTGAGTCGTGGATTGACGGCAATGTAGTGCGCGGTCGCCTGCGCCATGCGCACACCCACTTCCGACAGGTGGAATCCGGGCAGTCGTTCGTAGAGCAAATGCCCTGGATTTTCGACTTTGCCGTGACGTACGAAATGGATGGTTGTTGCGGGCATCCCTACCGCCTTTCCGCAAGATGCTGCCGGACTGCTGACGTTGACCGATGGAACGAAAATTCTGCAATCGCAAGCTTTGGAAGCGTTGCGCAACCATTTTGCAACAACCGTCTTTCGCCCGCCGGACATCTTTTCGTCCACCAAGTGAACGTGTGGTGAGTACTTACAAAATAGCCAATCGAATTATGTCTGCCAACCTCAATGCACCGCGTGTTGCGACAGTACCTCCGCATAAAGTTGTCTAGTTCAAGAAAATGGCACACAACCAGTCTCCACCCCCTATGCAACACGCTTGAACGTCAATCGATTGACGTTCAAGCAAGGTTGAAGTGAGAGACTGGGGCTGGAGAGCAAACAATCAAGACAGAACAAGGGTATATCAAGCGGTCCGCGGCAACGCAACGCAGCGGACGCAAGCACCAACCGTGAGCAGAAAGGGGCGGCAAAACATGACCAATTCAGTCCTCGCCGGCGCCAAAAGCATCGGCCAACATCTTTTCGGAGGGTACGCGGAGCTTCTTCGCATACCGCACACCGCCCGATTTTCGGTCGGTTCAGTGATCGCATGCATGCCGTTCCCGATGGTCGGCATGACGATTACGATTTCCGTGCAGCATTATTACGGCAATTATTCGCTGGCAGGCGCGCTGACGGCCGTGCAGGCGATCGCGCTGGCCGTTGCGAGCCCGGTGCTCGGCAAGCTGGTTGACAAGTTCGGCCAGCGTCAGGTGTCGATTCCGACAATCATCGTGTGGATGATTGCGGCGACCGCACTGGTTTCCTGCATCACCGCCCGAGTGCCGTCGTGGATTCTGTTCTGTATCGTACCGTTCATGGCGGCGATTCCGCCGTGGGGCGCGATGAGCCGTCAGCGTTGGACCACGCTGCTTAAAGGTGACACGGAGAAAACCAACCGCGCGCTTTCGCTTTCCGGCGTGTTCGACGAATGCATGTGGGTGATCGGCAATCCGCTCGCCTCCACACTGGCCGTGATTTCCGGGCTGTTGGCATTCTCATTCACTGGCGTGTGTGTGGTGGTCGGCGCGCTCATGTTCCTCACCGAACTTTCCACCGAGCCGAAATCGCAGACGCAGCTGGCTCGCGAAGCGGGCATGACCCGCAAGGAATACCGTGAGCGCGAAGCCGCCCGTTCCAAGGCGTTGCAGGCGGAAGCGGCCATTGAGTACGCTCGCGATCGCGCACGTTCCGAAGGCAAAACGGCTGCGGAAGTGCAGGCCGCCATGGATCAGGCCGCCGCCGATGTGAATGCCGGGCGCAAGGAGTCGATTTGGGGGGCCGGGCCTCATCGCCGTATGCGTGACGTGGTTCGGTTTGGGCGCGTTCCAGTCGGCCGCCAGCATTTCGATCGTCGCGTTCGCCACGGAAGCGAATATGAAGCAGTACACCGGTTTCGTGTTCGCCTGCTTCTCGTTCAGCTCGCTGATCGGCGCACTCGTGTATGGTGCGAAGAATTGGACGATTCCGCTGTGGAAGCGTTTCTACTTCTGCCTTGCCGTGGTCGATCTGGGCATCGGCTCGTTCATGTTCGCCAAACATCTGTGGGTGATCATGATCATCTACCTGTTCATCGGCGTATGCCAGGCACCGACGTGGGTGAACGGCAACCAGCTGATGCTGCACTTGGTGCCGCCCACACGCTTCACCGAGGCATGGCCTGGATGGGTGCGATGAACTCAATCGGCGGTTCCGTCGGCTCGGCGATTGCCGGCCAGTTCATCGACCGTATGGGATCGCACGGTGGTTTCATTGTGGTGACGGCTCTGGCGCTCACCTCGCTGGCGATCGCCCTGTTCGGCTTCAAGCAGATCAAGGACTCCACCGAGCAGCCCATGCTCACCACCGTAAGCGTGTGACCTTTCGCACGTAAAGCAATGCAGAGCATATGAAAAGGCGGTGCCTTACCTTTATAGGTGTAAGGCACCGCCTTTTCATATTCAGGACTGTCCGGCCGTCTGCGCGAGTCGGGAATCAGGGCAGATTTGATCAGGGCAGATTTCCGGGTTGTGCAGGCAGATTTTCCGAATTCAGGACTACTTGGGCCAGCCGTTGGGAGTGTGTTCCAGCGACCATACACCGAGCCTGTGCGAGAAGCTGTTCTGCCACTTGGCTTCCAGCTCTTCCGGCGTGAGGCGGTTGTCAGCCTTGCGCAAACGGTTCATGGCGTTGGTATGCGTATCGTCGAGCAACCATTTGCGTGTCAGGAAATTCCACACCATCACCACGGCGGTGGCGATGAGCTTGCCGACGTTGGTGCGGATCAGGTATTCGGTGCTCTGCGACACGTAGGCATCATGGTTCATGCCATACGTGGAGATCCAGATAATGGCGTCGTTCATGAACAGGCCGATGACCGCGCCGACCACGAAAATGAGGATTTCCATCCAACGAGCCATGTCATCACGGTGCTTGAACACCAGTTTCATGCTGGCAATGTAGTTGAAAATCAGGGAAATAATGAACGAGATGGTTGCGGCGAGCACGTTGTGCATATGGAACACGCCGACGAGAAGATTCAGAATGCCCCAGTCGATAATGAAGGCGATCACGCCAACGAGGCCAAATTTCATAAGCTGTTCAATCAGTTTTCTCACAACGAATATTTAACACGCGCACGCAGACCACCTTGGCGGATACCAGACAAAGCCCAAAATTTCTCACACAGCCACCACGTCTGAGCCGTTTGACGCCTAGACTGGAGATGAACACGCAAAGGCTGATTCCAACAATCCAAGGAGAGCATCATGCCAGTCATCCACACTCATGTTTCCGTGTCCACCACCGCCGAGCAGCGCGAGGCGCTGAAGTCCGCATACGGCAAGGCGATCACCGCCGTTCCCGGCAAGTCCGAAGGCTGGCTGATGTGCCCGTTTGAAGACAATATGCCGATTTATTTCAGCGGCGACGATTCCAAGCCGGCCGCATACGTCGAGGTGAACGTGTTCGGCCGTTCCGTGCCCGGTTCCGCCTGGGAGAAGCTGACCGAGCAGATCATGGCCGCGTTGGAGAAGGAACTGGGCATCCCGGCCGACCGCACGTACATCCGCTACACCGCCACCACCGACTGGGGCTGGAACGGCGGCAACTTCTGACGAAGTTTCCACCGTTCCTTCGAGGTTCGCCCATATTGCGAACCTCTCACCTCACCTACGGAAAACACACCGTGTTCCCCGCCTCACGGTTCGGGGGCGACAACTTCTGACGAAGTTTCTACCGTTCCTTCGAGGTCATGGCGTTGCGACGTTCGCTAGAAACCGCCGAAATTAAGGTGCAAAAAAGGCGGTCACCTACGCATATACGCAAGTGACCGCCCTAAAACGTTGCGATCAGAACGCTATGACTCGTTTATCACACGATCTTCGGCATAGGGGTGGTCAGCGAAACGGTGAGATTCACATGCACCAAACCGGCACCGGAATGCACTTCAACCTTCTTCAACGTCACCGTACGCTCCTCTGCCGGAGCGGAATCGTTGTCAGTCATCGTGGCCGGAGACTTCACCGCAACCAGCGCGAGCGAACCGAAATCAATACCGGCGCTGGCGCACAGGTCCACCGCCTTATTAAGCGATTCAGCAAAACCGTCCTTCAGGATCACGCGATCTGCCGGCACACCGTACGCATTTTCGGCAACCCAACGCACGTTCTCCACCAAAGCCATACCCTTGTGGCTGTGCGGCGTGGCCGGCATGGAACCATTCACCACCGCGTCAACGAACGCGTCAAGCTGCGGGGCGAGCGCATCGCCGCCATCGCGATACAGGTTGCCGATAATCGGCTCGCGGAACTCCAGATCCTTGGCGGTCTGCTGCAACGCCGGAATTTGATCGTCTTCGCCATCCCACAGGTTAATCAGCGGGAACGTAGGAATATCAAGACCTTCCAAACGCTGCACGTGGAACGGGTAACGCCAGGCAAGCGCCGGATCGTCACGCCAGGTGGAAGCGCGGGTCACCACAATCGCGGCGGACGGCCACTGTGCGCCATACTCGCGGCAAGCAATGTCAAGCCACTTCTGAGCGCCCGCGTCAGCACCGTAACCGGCCTCGACGATCACCACATCATGCAGGGCGCACGCCATTTCCACGGAGACCAGCGTCGGAATGCCGATCGACACGTTCGCGAACGGACCGCCGTGCACATACACGGGAGAACCATTCACCGTTTCCGTCTTCGCCGGCTTCACCGCATCGGAAAGAATGCCGGTAATGCGCCACAAATCAACGAATTCACCGAACGTAACGGCCTTGCCGTCCTTCGTGCCGGCAATCATCTTGGCAACGCGCTCGGCGATCTCATCCATGGAACGGGAGAGCACCACGATCTGCATGAGCTCGCAGGTCGGAGTGAGCACCACACGCTCGGCCACATTGCCCTTGCCGCGGTCCACCGCGATCTGACGCAGCGAACGGGACGGCACTTCGGAAACGCGCGGCACGGCGATATCGTCGAGCTTGCCGTCGTCGATGGCCTTCTCAGCGAAGGAACCAGCAGGTTCTGGGCCGCTTCGATAGCGCCCATTCGCCGCACAGACCCAGTCGATCAGCTCAGGGTGGGTCAGGGAAGCCTTGCCGCCGCCCGAAGCGCCACCCCTTGGAACCGGCAGCGGTAATGCCCATGCTCGGCTGACGGAGCACTGCGGCCGCATCAATGCCACGCTCACGCAACGCGTCGATCAGCGCGATCGTGGTGGTGGTCTTGCCCTCGCCGCGAGACGCCTTCAGCGGAGTATCGGCGGTGACGAGCACGACCTTGCCATGCTTGCGTGGAGCATCCGGATCATTCTTCAAATAATCGAGATAGCCGAACGCATCAATCTTCTGCACCAAGCCGTACTGGCTGGTGAAATCCTCAATGCTGGTCACTGGGGTTCCTTTCTTCAAATTGGAATGCACGTCATTCTAACGATGTTGCATTGCGGAAAATAATTGGCTCCCGCAACGTGGTCACGAGAGCCGAATAGTGAGATTTTAGAAGTCCGACATGTGGAAGCCGTTCTTCATGTTCATGCTGGCGGTGTACAGCACGGAATCAAGAAGCTTGTCGGTTTCCTCCTTGAGCTGCGCGGCCATGGTCTCGTTGGCTGCGGCAAGGATTTCACGGGCTCGCCGTTGCGCACGGCTTCGATGATTGCATCCGGTTCCATAGGCTGAACATCGCCGATTTCGTCTTCCGCATCGAATTCGTCGGTCACGTCACCCACCAAACGTTCGATCTGCTCGTCGGTAGAGGCAACCATGCGGTGGCCCATCGCGCCGGTCTTCTCCTGATAGCGTTCCACGGCGTTGGCGGTGTCGGCGAAGCTGGAATCGCACAGGGCCGCGATGATGCGGTTCTCCCAATAGAAGTTTTCGGACGTGACGCGCGTGGTGGTGTCTTCCAAATACTTCGGCGTGGAGTTGACGTTCGGGAAGAACGGCACGAGCGTGTTGAACGGATTGGAACCATAGGCGATCCACTGGATCGCACGGCTCACCTGCGGGCGGTACGGGCGGATCTGCATCACCGCAAGCTGGCTCTGACGGTTGATGCCGATCGGGCGGAACATGTGGCGGGTGCGCTGGTCGCCAAGCTTTCCATACGGATCGTACGGAGTGCCCTGATAGTGGGAGCTCAGCACATACTTCACATCTTCGATGGTGATTTTGCGTTCCGGCTGGCGAGCCCACGGAATATCGTCGGAAACCGGCTTATGATCGGCATCCTGACCATCCCACTGCTCGTCGTACGGGTTAAGGAAACGCTGCATGTACCAGGCACGCGGAGTGTTGTACACGTGGTCGGAATCGGAGTGGGAGCCGAACGCGTCACGCGGGTTGAACGGAGTGGAATTCTCCACCGACAGGTCAAGATGGTTGCGTTCGATGAACTCGGCCAGATCGGCGGAGCACATGTGGTCCTCCTGCTCGCCAAACGCATCTTCAAGATCAAATTCGTCAATGCCCAGCTGGTTCGGCATGGTCACATACGCTTCGTCCGGCACACGCTTGGCGATCCAATGATGGCCGCCAACGGTTTCCAGCCACCAGATCTCGTCGACGTCGGAGAAAGCAACGCCGTTCATCTCATACGTGCCATACTCCTCAAGCAGAGCGCCCAAACGTTCCACACCCTCACGGGCGGTGGTGACGTACGGCAGCACGAGAGTAAGGAAATCCTCTTCGCCAATGCCACCGGCGACTTCCGGCTCATAGCCCTCTTCGCCTTCCTTGCCTTTGGCCGGCGTGAGTTCCACGAACGGATCGGCACCGAGCACACGCTCATTGGTGGTGAGCGTTTCGGTGGCGCTCATGGCAACGTTCGCTTCGTTCACGCCAGCTTCGCCCCAAATGCCTTCCTTCAGATCGGCATTCGGCACAGCCGTATACTGCAGCGGATTGTCAGGAAGATCGATTTCAACATGCGAAAGCACGCTCTTGTACTTGCGCGGCTGATCTTCAGGCTTGACTACGATGAAGCGCTTCGGGCAAAACTCACCATTTGCACTATCTTCATTACGGGCGATGATGGTCGATCCGTCATAACTTGCGTCTTTGCCAACCAAAATCGTGGTGCACGCCATAATTATTCAGCAATCCTTTCGATTATTGTCAATACGTTTTCGTCGGATATATTTCTGATTTCCGCATCTTTATATCGTTATATTGCTGCGGAAATCAAATTTCTGGCCTTACTTGAGATCCTCTTTCACAAATCAGGCTTTTCCAGTGAGGAAAATAGCGCCCTGATCAACGATTGTACCGGAAGTACGCAGCGCACGTTCCATTTCGTTGAGCCAGAATCCCTGATTGAGGCCGGCGAGAGGAGCCGTGGTACCCCACACATGCAGATAGTAGTCATGATCCTGATCTGGCGGATATGGACCGTTGTAACGCATCGTCACTGCGGGATCACTGCTGCGGCCCTGCAGCAACGGCGAGGCGGCGGACGTGCGTCCCTGAACCGTTTCATGAATCATCGCGGAAACCGTGCGCGAGAAATCAGCCGGAATCGCGAGCGCGTGAGAATCGTTGAAATCGTACATCAGCGCATCCACGGGCAGGTTCGCGAGGGACCAATGATTCCACTGGAAACCGCATACCGGAATTGAATCCGGATCAACGAATTCCCAATGCAGGAACTGCACTGCAGGATCAAGCGCATCAATGTAGAAGGGGAAGGAAACAATCGGCGTACCGTCGATGCAGTTCTCAGGCGGCGCGCTTGGCAAACGCGTCGGGAATGACGGTGAAATCTGCGGAAATCTTCATGCACCCAGTATCCCTCAAGCGTCTGACTCATACAAGGTTTCAATTGACGGCATAACGAAACATAACGAAACGACCCCTGCGGCGAGCCTGTGGGGCACGCGGGCAGGGGTCGGTCCGGGAAACAGGGCCTATCAGACCTCACATCGCTTGAAAAACAAGGCGTTACAGGCGATAGGCACAGCTAGTACGGCTCAGTTGGCCGGGTGGTAGAAGTCGCCGTTGAGGGCGGCTTCGGCACGGGCCTGAGCCTCTTCGAAGGTGACTTCGGCAAGGGAGGCACGCACGTCGTCGAGTGCCACCGGAGTCATGGACAGGGAGTTCACGCCAAGACCGGCCAGCACTACGGCCAAGTCCGGATCGGCAGCGGCCTCGCCGCACACGCCCACCGGCATGCCCTTGGCGTTGCCCGCGTCGCAGATCATCTTGATGGCACGCAGCACCGCCGGATGCCAGGCGGTCTGATAGTTGGCAACGGAACCGAGCGTACGGTCGGCGGCCAGCGTGTACTGGGTCAGATCGTTGGTGCCGATCGACACGAAGTCGGCCACGTCGGCCACCTTATCGGCCATAAGCGCGATCGACGGCACTTCAGCCATCGCACCCACGAACTTCAGACCGAAGCTCTTGCCAAGCTTCACGAAATAGTCAGCCTCATGCTGGTCGGCAACCATCGGGGCCATGACCCACAGGTTCGCGTCGGTGGCGGCATCGGCTGCGGCGAGCGCCTTGAGCTGGCCTTCGAGCACGTCCATGTGGGCGCGCAGGGTGCGCAGACCGCGCAGGCCGAGAGCCGGATTCGGCTCGTCTTCCGGAGTGAGGAACGGCAGCGGCTTGTCAGCGCCGGCATCGAGCATACGAATCACGACCTTCTTGCCCGGGAACTGGCTCAACAGCTCGGTGTAAGCGCGGGTCTGCTCTTCGACGGTCGGCGGCTCGGAGTTGCCGATGAACAGGAATTCAGTACGGAACAGACCAACGCCTTCAGCGCCATATTCCAGCGCCTTAGCTGCGTCGGCCGGCTTGCCCACGTTGGCGAGCAGCGGAATGAGGTGGCCGTCCTTGGTGGAGCCCGGATTGCCGCGCAGTTCCTTGGCTGCGGCCGCGCGGGACTTGGCGGCTTCGGCTGCGGCGATCTCCTCTTCGGTCGGGTCGACGACCAGTTCGCCCTTGGCCGCATTGACGACCACGGTGGTGCCGTCGGTCAGGATTCTCGGCTTCGGCTGCGGAAACAACCGCCACGATGCCGCGGGCACGGGCCAGGATGGCGGTGTGCGAGGTCGGGCCGCCCTGCGAGGTGACGATGGCGAGGGTCTTGCTCATGTCGAGCGCCGCGGTGTCGGCGGGGGAAAGATCTTCGGCAACGAGCACGAACGGGGTTTCGCTCTGCGGCAGGCCCGGTGCGGGAGCGCCCATAAGGTCGGCGATCACGCGCTGGCCGACATCATGCAGATCGGCGGCACGCTCGGCCTGATATCCACCGATGGCGCGGAACATGTCTTCCACCGCGGCGAAGCCTCGAGCACTGCACGTTCAGCGGTCTTACCCTGCTGAACCAGACCCTTGATGGATTCAGCCAGCGACGGATCGGAAGCGAACATGGCGACGGCCTGCAGAATCGGAGCGGCCTGCTTGGCGCCTTCGTCACCATTGGCGGCCTCTTCGGGCACGACGGTTCAGGTCGGCGTTCACCAGTGCGAGGGACTTTTCCACGCGAGCGATTTCGCTTTCGGCAGCAATGCCTTCCGCACGCGGAGCGTCCGACGGTTCCGGCAGCGGCTGCGCCATACGGATGACCGGGCCGACTGCAACACCGCGACCAATGCCAACACCTTTGATAATCATGTGAACTCCTTTGACCTGTTTCCTTGTTTTGTTGTTTGCCCGCGAAAGGAACGCGAACCGAACGTTTGTTGTTGTGATTTCCGCGCTTGCTTTGCGCGTCGAGTTACTGCGTGATTCCCACCGTCTTTGCCGGTAAATCATTTTCAGCCTGCACACAGTATACACACTTTAAGCCGTAACACACAACCGGTAAACGTTTTCTGCGTTTCGTGAAGAAAGGTGCTATAGTAATTATCAGCGGCGCACCGACGCATTTCGCTCGGCAAGCAGCACGACTTTCAAATAACACAACCAAAAATCAATCAACACACGACTCAAAGGAGTGTCCATCATGGCAACCCGCACCACCGTCATCAACGATCCCGTCGGCATCCACGCCCGTCCGGCCGCACAGTTCACCCAGGCCGTCACCGCCTCCGGCTGCACCGTCACCATCGCCAAGGAAGGCGGCAACCCGGTTCCGGCTAACTCCATCCTGTCCGTCATGGGCCTGGGCATCAAGCAGGGCGATTCCGTGGTCATCGACGTGCAGGGCGCCGACGACGAAACCGTGGCAGACAACCTGCTGAACATCCTCGTCAACGCCGAGTGATCTTCCTCTTGCTGAAGATTTCAGAATTTCGCAAGATATTCAACAATCTTCAGTTGTTGCATCGCAATTATGGAATCGCAATGCAACATGCATGATTGCGATACTTGCGATACTTGCTTTCAGCCACCTGCCGCTTTCGACGGGTGGCTGTTTTATTCTTGAATACGCGATTGAGATACGGCAGTAATTCGAATAATCCGAGTTTTTCGAGCATTTCGAATATTTGTGGTGAGGAGAGCATGGCACGCACAACCGACAATGCTTCGGCTTCGGCAGCTTCGGCGAACAGTTCGATCACGAACGTCGCAGCGCTGGCCAACGTCTCCATCGCCACCGTCTCCCGCGTGCTTTCCGGAAAACGCACCAAAGACGACGACATCGCACGACGTGTGAGAGCCGCCGCGGCACACCTCAACTATTCGGTCAATTATGCGGCGAGCGCATTGCGCAGCACCGTCACCAACACCATCGGACTGGTGATTCCAACCGCCACCGACCCCGTTCTGCGCGCAACTGCTTGACGAAATCGAACCCCGTCATCGACGTGGATTCGCAGCAACTGCTGCTCGGCATCGGCGGCGATCAGGCCACGCAGATCCAACGCATCGAATCGTTGGTGGACCGCCATGTTGACGGGCTGATCGTACTGCCCGCCTGGGGAGCCTACCTTTCCGCGGAGCTTGAACATTACGCCTCCACACTGCCGATCGTGCAAGTGGGCGGACGCCAATGCTCGTTCCGCACATCCATGGTGAGCGTCGACGAAAACGCAGCCATGGAAATCGTGATCGGGCATTTGGCCGAACGTGGCATCGCATCCGTGGCATACATGGCCGGCAAGGAAATCTCCTTCGAATCGGCGGAACTGTTCACCATGTTCCACACTCAGATGCGAGCGCACCATCTTGCCACCGAAACCGAATGGAACAAGTTCGGAGACCGTAGCGTGCAACGCGGATTCGACTGCGCCATGCCGACTGTTCTCCGAACCACTCGTACAGCCGGAGGCAGTGGTGTGCGCCGACGATGCGATCGCATTCGGTGTGATGGTGGCGTTGCATTCGCTCGGGCTTCGCGTGCCTCAAGACGT
>ENA-OQCT01000036-OQCT01000036.1-human-gut-metagenome-genome-assembly--contig:-NODE-36-length-11059-cov-0.699963_pt1 | contig 11059 bp, 12 predicted proteins | sample MGYA00242764_ERZ504591 | MGnify/ENA primary metagenome ERZ504591 (study PRJEB26092, sample SAMD00036299) | human gut metagenome | host: Homo sapiens | study: EMG produced TPA metagenomics assembly of...
CACCTATATATCCGGGGAGTATAATTGCACAGACAAACGAAAAATCAGGCATGATGTGAGGAAAGAAAGATGAAAGAACATTATGATGTCATTATTGTGGGAACAGGGGCAGCCGGACTGTACTGTGCGCTGAACCTTCCGGAGAAAATGAAAATCCTGCTTATCACCAAGCAGGAGGCAGACCAGTCAGATTCATTCCTGGCACAGGGCGGAATCTGTATGCTGCGCGGCGAAGATGACTATGAAAATTATTTTGAAGATACCATGCGGGCAGGACATTATGAGAATAATAAACGGGCAGTAGATCTGATGATCCGCAGCTCCAATGATATTATCAGAGATCTTCTGCGTTATCATGTGGATTTTGCAAGGGATGGTCTGGGAAATCTGGCATTTACCAGAGAGGGAGCACATTCCCAGCCAAGAATTCTTTTTCATGAGGATATTACAGGAAAAGAAATCACACAGACTCTCTTAACTGCTGCAAAAATAAAAGAAAATATTGAAATTTGTGAATATATGACTATGGTAGACCTGATCTCCAAAGACAATACAGTCTGCGGAATCATTGCAATGGACCGGAATGACCAGGCATTTCCTGTTTATTCTCAGTATGTGGTTCTTGCCTGCGGCGGAATCGGCGGGCTTTTTAAAAACTCTACCAACTTTTCGCATATTGCGGGAGATGGTGTGGGAATTGCAATGAAGCACCATGTGGAAATGGAAAATCTGGACTATATCCAGATTCATCCGACAACTCTCTATTCAAAGAAACCCGGACGGCGTTCCTGGTTTCAGAATCAGTCAGAGGAGAAGGTGCTCTTCTGTATGATAAGAACGGACAGCGTTTTACAAACGAATTACAGCCGAGAGATCTGCTGAGCCAGAAGATTTTTGCCCAGATGGAAAAGGATGGAACAGAGTTTGTATGGGAAGATATGCGCCCTCTGGGAGAGAAAACAATTCTGGAACATTTTCCTCATATTTATGAACAATGCGTGGAAGAAGGTTTTGATCCGAGAAAAGAGCCAATCCCGGTTGTTCCGGCACAGCATTATTTTATGGGTGGGATCAAGGTAAATCTGGGAAGCAAAACTTCCATGAAGGGACTTTATGCGTGTGGAGAGACAAGTTGTAATGGTGTTCATGGAAGAAACCGTCTGGCAAGTAATTCTCTTTTGGAATCTCTGGTCTTTGCAAGAAAGGCTGCAGATGATATGATATTTGGACAGACACCGGAATATGTGCGGGCAGATGCAATTGATATGAATATGTATGAAAGCAGAGAAGAACTGCTTAATGCCTGCCACGAAACCGTATTAAAAGAAATTGAAAGGATGAAAAAGAGTCATGAATAGTATTACAATGAAAATGCAGGCAGACAAGCTGATCCGTATGGCGCTTCAGGAGGACATTACCAGTGAGGATGTTTCCACGAATGCAGTGATGCGAAGCGCAGTAAAAGGAACCGTAGATTTGATCGCAAAGGAAGACGGAATCATTGCCGGACTGGATGTATATGCGAGAGTATTCCAGATCCTGGATGAGAAAACAGAGATCAGTTTCAACTTTAAAGACGGTGATGCAGTAAAGAAGGGCGATCTTCTTGGAACAGTAACAGGAGATATCCGGGTGCTTCTTTCCGGAGAGAGAGTTGCCCTGAATTATCTCCAGAGAATGAGTGGTATCGCTACTTATACAAAACAGGTTTCAAAGCTTCTGGAAGGAAGTAAGGTAACACTTCTGGACACCAGAAAGACAACTCCGAACTGCCGTGTTTTTGAAAAATATGCTGTACGCATAGGCGGCGGATGCAACCACAGATATAATCTTTCTGACGGCGTACTGCTTAAGGATAATCATATCGGAGCAGCCGGAAGCGTAGCGAAAGCAGTAGCATGGCAAAAGAATATGCACCATTTGTCCGTAAGATCGAGATTGAAGTAGAGACTATGGAACAGGTAAAAGAAGCAGTAGAAGCAGGAGCAGATATTATTATGCTTGACAATATGACACCGGAAATGATGAAAGAAGCAGTAGAGCTTATCGCAGGCCGGGCACAGACAGAATGCTCCGGAAATATCACAAAGGAAAATATCGCCAAAATCCTGGAAACAGGTGTGGATTTTGTTTCCAGCGGTGCACTGACACATTCTGCTCCAATCCTTGACATTTCCATGAAGAATCTTCATGCAATATAATAACATGGCAGCGAAGCTGTTTTGCAGCGGATAATTTGCTATAGGATTATATCGTGGAGAAAGGATGGGAAAGTATGAATACTGCTCAGAGAAGAACTGAAATTTTAAAGCTCCTTCAGCAGGAAGAAAAACCTGTGGCTGCCAGGGCGATGGCATCACAGTTCGGAGTAAGCAGACAGGTGATCGTGCAGGATATGGCTGTGATACGTGCATCTACACCGGGAATCCTGTCAACGACCAGAGGATATGTGTTGCAGCATGATAAAGATATTGCATGCACCAGGGAATTTAAAGTACGCCATGGGCAGGAGCATGCAGCGGAGGAACTGAATCTGATCGTGGACTGTGGCGGGCGGGTGAAAAATATCAGCATCAGCCACAGGGTTTATGGCCGTGTCACTGCAGAAATGGATATTCGTTCCAGACAGGATGTGAATGAATTTGTCCAGGCGATCAACAACAGCCATTCCAGTGTATTAAGCAGTGCTACTTCCGGGTATCACTATCATCTGATAGAAGCATCCAGCCAGGAAAGGCTGGATCTGATCGGAGAACAGCTGAAGAAAGCAGGTTTCCTTGCGCCACTTCAGCCCTGGGAAAAGGAAAAACATCATAACATATAAGTAAGAAAGGATTCAGAAGATGACAATAGCAGAAATTCAGCAGGAAATCCTGCGAATGAAAAAAGAACAGGATATCTGTATTCTTGCACACGCATATCAGGGTCAGGAGATTCTGGAAGTAGCAGACTATACAGGAGATTCCTATGGCCTGAGTGTACAGGCGTCCAAAAGAGACTGCAGCGGTGTGATCATGTGCGGCGTTCGTTTTATGGCAGAAACCTGCAAGATTTTAAGCCCGAAGAAGAGAGTATGGCTTGCTAATCCTGTAGCCGGATGTCCCATGGCAGAGCAGTTGGATCTGGAAGGTCTGCGTGAATTAAAAGCACAGTATCCGGATTATGCAGTTGTCGCCTATATTAATACAACTTCAGAACTGAAAACAGAATGTGACGTATGTGTTACGTCCTCATCAGCAGTTGAAATCTGCAAAAAAGCTGGAGCAGGATAAGATTTTATTTATTCCGGATCCGAACCTGGGACATTATGTGGCGGAAAAGCTTCCGGAGAAAACTTTTGCATTTTATAAAGGCGGATGTCCGAGACATATCGTGGTCAGTGCAAAAGATGTAGAAAAAGCCCGCGCAGCGCATCCGGATGCACTTTTCCTGGTACACCCGGAATGCCGTCAGGAAGTAGTAGAGCAGGCTGATTATGTAGGCTCCACCACAGGAATCATGGAATTTGCAAAGAAATCTGAACATAAAGAATTTATCATCGGAACAGAAAACAGCATTGTAGAGCATCTCCAGTTTGAATGTCCTGATAAGAAATTTTACCCGGTTGCAGTACAGCTTACATGCATGAATATGAAGGTTACCACCTTAATGGACATCTACAACTGCCTGAAAGGACAGGGCGGGGAAGAAATCTTCCTTCCGGAAAATATCATGGAAGGCGCCGGAAGATGCATTCACAGAATGGTGGAGCTGGGCGGCTGAATAATAATCTGAAATTTTCTGCTGGCTATTATGTCATGGAATTGATACAATAAAAGTAACGTTACTGAGAACAGTAACAAAGTAACTGCTCTGCAGTCTGATATCTTGGTATCTGTGAATAGAACAACAGATTGCTGAACAGTTACAGACAAAACAGCCTCAGGAGTAGAAAATTGAAAAACATACAGGCAGACATTAAATCAGGAAATTTTAAACAGGTGTATCTTCTCTATGGAGAGGAAGCATATCTGAAACAACAGTATAAACAGAATCTGGTAAAGGCACTGAATCCGGATGGGGATACTATGAACTTCAATCACTATGAAGGCAAGGGGATTGATGTAAAACAGTTGATCGACCTCTGTGAAACCATGCCATTTTTCGCAGAGCGCAGAGTGGTCTTGCTGGAAGATACAGGTTTTTTCAAAAATAAGTGTGAGGAACTGGCAGATTATATGAAAGAGCTGCCGGACTATCTGTATCTGGTTTTTGCAGAAACGGAAGTAGACAAGAGAAACCGCATGTACAAAGCAGTAAAAGCCTGCGGAAGTATTGCGGAATTTATCAGACAGGATGAAAAAACTCTGATGCGCTGGGCAGCAGGGATCCTGGGGAAAGCCGGGAAAAAGATCACCCAGAGAGATATGGAACTTCTGCTGACCAAAACAGGAACTGATATGGGGAATCTCAGGATGGAGATGGAGAAGCTTATCAGTTATACAGAAGGCAGGGATGTGGTGACTGCAGAGGATATTGAAGAAATCTGCACCACCCAGACAACCAACAGAATTTTTGATATGGTGCGTGCGGTAACAGAGAAAAATCAGAAGCGTGCACTGGAACTTTATTATGATCTGCTGACATTGAAAGAGCCACCGATGAGGATCCTGTTTCTTCTTGCGAAGCAGTATCGCCAGCTGCTGTTGGCAAAACAGTTTGCGGCAGCAGGACTTGCGCAGACAGAAATAGCTTCGAAACTGGGAGTTCCCGGATTTGTTGTGAGAAACATTACAACATGTGCCAGAGCTTACACCATATCTGAACTGGAACAGGCAGTAAAAGATTTTGTGGATGCGGAAGAATCAGTAAAAACAGGACGCCTGGAAGATAAGCTGAGCGTAGAATTACTGATCATTAAGTACAGCAGTAAAGTAAAATAAGAAAAACGGTAACTGCCGGATATTCTGGCAGTTACAAAAGATAATAACAAAAAAGACAGCCACATGACGGTGATGGCTGTCCTTTTTAATCATAAGCTTATAATTAAAAATTCAATCTATAATTAGTCAATGCTGTTAACAGCTTTAGCTAAACGGGCAACTTTTCTTGCACAGTTGTTTTTATGATAAACACCTTTGGATGTAGCTTTGCTGATTGTGGAAACAGCATCCTTGAATGCTACTTCTGCAGCTGCCTTATCTTTATTTGCTACTGCTGCTTCAACTTTCTTCACAGAAGTTTTAACTGCAGATTTGATTGCTTTGTTTCTTGCTGCTTTAGTTCTGTTTACTAAAATTCTTTTCTTAGCAGATTTAATGTTAGCCAATTCGTACACCTCCAATTTAATTCGATAAAATATTATTATACTCCTGTCATAGAAACAGACACGGGCGCTCCTATGAACATGCTTATATATATTATCTCAAATAATCTTCCTTGTCAATACATATTTCCATAAAAAAAGCTAAAAATAGATATAAAAGATTGTTATAAGAACGGAGCAAACAGTAACAAATATTGAATGAAGTACGGAGGGAAAAGAGATGCTGGATAATTACGGAATAAGAACAGACCTGGCGCTGGAGGCAACCGAACGGTTTACAGAGGAAAACGTAGAAGTCCGGGGAGTGGAGATCCACGAAGATTATAATGAAGAGAAAGATATCCGTACCACTGTGGTAAAGATCACCACAGAAAACGGTGCCCGGACAATGGGACGGCCCCAGGGAAGCTATATTACGATAGAAGCTCCGGGGCTTTCTGTACATGATGAGGATTATCACAGAGAAATTTCCCTGGAAATCGCCCGTCATTTACAGAATGTGATCAATCTGGAGCGTGAGCTGTCCATTCTGGTAGTAGGTCTGGGAAATTCAGCGATCACAGCCGATTCCCTGGGGCCTCATGTGGTAGAAAATCTTCATATAACGAGACATATGATAAGAGAGTATGGCCTGCAGAGTCTTGGAAAAGAAAAAATGCACCGTATCAGCGGAATTATCCCGGGAGTAATGGCGCAGACAGGGATGGAGACATCTGAAATCATACAGGGAATCGTGGCAGAGACAAAGCCGGACATAGTGATTGCCATTGATGCGCTGGCAGCAAGAAGCACCAGACGCCTGAACCGTACGATCCAGATCACAGACACAGGATCAACCGGGTTCCGGTGTAGGCAATCACAGAGTGGGGCTTACAGAAGAAAATCTGCAGGTAAAAGTGATCGGGATCGGAGTACCCACGTAGTAGATGCGGCAACTATCGTCCATGATTCCATGGCACACCTTCTGGAAGCGCTGGAAGAGGCAGAACAGAAAGAATTTCTGGAAGAAATGATATCGCCCCATCTTCACACCATGTTTGTAACTCCCAAAGATGTGGATGAGACAGTAAAATACCTGAGTTTCACAATCTCAGAAGGACTGAACATGGCGTTTGAGGAAATAGGCGGCTGACCGGAAAATTGTTCCGTCAGTGTGAACAGGGTATAAATGGGAAAACATGGACATAGGATAAGTCAAGAGGTGATCCATGTGACAAACGTTCAGAAAGCGTTCTGCATTCTGCTTAGCATGTGCTTTTTTGCCACTCTGGCAGTATTGCCGGGGACATTTTTTTACAGGAGAAAATGTGTACAGGCATCTGCCCTGTACCGCTTTCTGGAAAAAAGAGCTCATATGAGTTCCTGTGAAGATCTTGAAACCTATAAAAAAATAGCAGGAGAAAACGGAAAATATCTGGGAGAGCGTGCACAGTCCGAACAATTGCTGGCAGAAAAAGGTGAATCTGAAGAATTACAGACACCAGAATCTACACCGGTACCGAAAGAAACAGCAATTCCTTCGAAAACAGTAAAATCAGCGAAAATATCAGAGTCAGCGAAAAATATCAGAATCAGAACAAACTTCAAAAAAATCAGACAAGACACCTAAACCGAAAAAGATAACTGCGTCACCGGAAAATCATGAAACGGACAAATCACAGAAGCCGCAAGAGTCAGCAGCGCAGAATGACCAAAATATTCAGAACAGCACAGAAACCATTGCTGCTGCAGTTCCTCATCCAATGATCGACCTGTCCCCCGAAAAACTGGCAGATTATAATTATCTTCTGGGACAATTCTATATCGTAGATCCAACACAGAAGCAGATGCCGTACAGATCAATGCCGGGGATTTTCTGAAACAGGACTTAAAAATTACCAAAGAAACCGATACCCCTCAGATTCTGATCTATCACAGCCATTCGCAGGAAACCTTCGCAGATTCCAGAGAAGGGGAAGAATCCGACACGATTGTAGGAGTAGGAGATTATCTGACACAGCTTCTCACAGAAAACTACGGTTATCAGGTAGTCCATCTCAAAGAGCAGTTTGACATGGCAGGCGGTGAACTGGACCGCAGCGCTGCTTATGATTATGCCCGCGATTATCTGGAACCTTATCTTCAGGAAAACCCGGATATCCAGGTGATCATAGACCTGCACCGGGACGGCGTCCCTGAAGACCGGCATCTTGTAACAGAGATCAATGGAAAACCCACAGCTCAGATCCTTTTTTTACAATGGACTGAGTTATACGACATCCAAAGGTTCCCTGGATTATCTGCCAAATCCATACATACAGCAAAATCTGGCATTCTCCTTTCAGCTGGAATACCAGGCAGCCCAATACTATCCTCAATTTTACCGGGGAATTTACCTTGCAGGTTACCGCTACAATCTCCACCTCCGTCCCCGCTCCCTTCTTTTGGAAGCCGGAGCCCAGACCAACACTGTCCAGGAAGTAAAAAAATGCCATGGAACCATTTGCCGACATCTTAGACAAGGTACTGCGGGGCTGAATTCCAATTACCAGGATGTTTCTGGTTACTGTTTCTGTGCGTCCATGTAGATAAATAGATGACAAACCCTTCCCCCATATGTTATAATACAAAATTAGCAAACCCATCAATTACAGTATATAAGAAAGAACTCAGGAGGGAATTCCTTAATGATAGACCAGAGCAAAATCAGAAATTTCTGTATTATTGCACACATAGACCACGGCAAATCCACTCTTGCCGACCGAATCATCGAAATGACCGGCACTCTGACAGAACGTGAAATGCAGTCACAGGTACTGGACAACATGGAACTCGAAAGAGAACGTGGAATCACCATTAAATCTCAGGCAGTACGAATCGTATACAAAGCCAAAGACGGCGAAGAATACATTTTCAACCTGATCGACACACCCGGACACGTAGACTTCAATTACGAAGTATCCCGAAGCCTTGCAGCCTGCGACGGTGCAATCCTGGTAGTAGATGCAGCTCAGGGAATCGAAGCCCAGACACTGGCAAATGTATATCTTGCCCTTGACCATGACCTGGATGTCCTTCCGGTCATCAACAAAATCGACCTGCCAAGCGCAGAACCGGATCGTGTGGTAAATGAAATCGAAGATGTCATCGGCCTTGAAGCCCATGACGCACCAAGGATTTCTGCCAAAACAGGACTTAATGTAGAAGAAGTCCTGGAACAGATCGTAACAAAGATCCCGGCACCTCATGGCGATGTAGATGCACCATTAAAAGCCCTGATCTTTGACTCCATTTATGATGCATACAAAGGCGTTATCGTATTCTGCCGTGTCATGGATGGCCGTGTGAAAAGAGGCACCCAGATCCATATGATGGCAACAGGCTTCACCACAGAAGTTGTGGAAGTCGGATACTTTGGTGCAGGACAGTTCATTCCATGCGAGGAACTGACAGCAGGCATGGTAGGATACATCACTGCGAGTATTAAAAACCTTGGTGACACTCGTGTAGGTGATACAGTTACAGATAAGGAAAGACCATGTGCAGAAGCACTTCCGGGCTATAAGAAAGTAAATCCTATGGTATACTGCGGATTATACCCAGCAGATGGTGCCAAATACGGTGATCTGAGAGATGCTCTTGAGAAGCTTCAGCTCAATGACGCCTCTCTGTTCTATGAACCGGAGACATCTGTAGCCCTTGGCTTTGGTTTCCGATGTGGTTTTCTGGGATTGCTTCATCTTGAGATTATTCAGGAGCGTCTGGAAAGAGAATACAACCTTGATCTTGTGACCACAGCTCCCGGTGTTATTTATAAAGTATACAAAACTAACGGCGAAGTTATCAATCTGACAAACCCAAGCAATCTGCCGGATCCATCAGAGATTGAATACATGGAAGAACCAATGGTAAATGCCGAGATCATGGTAACAACTGAATTTATCGGTGCAATTATGGATCTTTGCCAGGAACGAAGAGGGCAGTATCTGGGAATGGATTATATGGAAGAAACACGTGCGCTTCTGAAATATAAGCTGCCGTTAAATGAGATTATCTATGATTTCTTTGATGCCCTCAAATCCCGCTCCAGAGGCTATGCTTCTCTGGATTACGAACTCTGCGGATATGAGCGCAGCGAGCTTGTGAAACTGGATATTCTGGTAAACAAAGAAGAAGTGGATGCTCTTTCCTTTATCGTACATGCAGATACAGCATATGAGAGAGGCCGTAAGATGTGCGAGAAATTAAAAGACGAGATTCCCCGCCAGCTTTTTGAGATTCCGATCCAGGCAGCTGTCGGAAGCAAGATTATTGCCAGAGAGACAGTCAGAGCCATGCGTAAGGATGTACTTGCCAAATGTTACGGCGGTGATATTTCCCGTAAGAAGAAACTTCTGGAGAAACAGAAGGAAGGTAAGAAACGTATGCGTCAGGTAGGCAATGTGGAGATTCCGCAGAAAGCATTTATGAGTGTATTGAAACTGGATGATAAATAAAGTATGAATGGTAACTATTCGGCAGCCTGCTGTCCACATAACTGTGAAGGTACTGAACAGTTATCTGTGAATAGTGCTCATCTCAACAGAAGGTTAAAATATTGAAGAAAATGATTAAGCGAAAAACAGTTATACTATGTATGTTATTGCTTGGAATTTCTGTCTCCGGATGTGGGAAAACCAGGGAGGTAGATGAAGCGTCCTCCAAAGTGATCCAGATCAGTGTTGCGCCGGAAGAGACAAGTCCCACTCCGGCACCGGATCAGGTAGCTTCCGCAGCAGTTACCACCAATGGTAATCTGACAATGGTAAATACGTATCTGGCAGAGCAGGATGCAGCAGGTATCTCATCTGCGGAAAGTTCAGACAGCCAAAGTGATGCCGACAGTACAGATAACAGTGTTGACTCAGCAGATAACAATGAGCAAGACAGCAGTACATCAGATACTGAGGAATAGAAAACAGGTCATAACAGGAGCAGATTACAATGGAGAGAAGGAATATCACAGATTCTCCCATGGAAATCTATATCCACATTCCATTTTGCATAAAAAAAATGTGATTACTGTGATTTCCTTTCCGGTCCGTCAGGTCCAAAGGAGCAGGCTGATTATGTAGATGCTCTGCTTGAAGAAATCAATGCAGCAGAAGAAGGAAAAGGAAGGAGTGTATCCTCTGTATTTATTGGAGGGGGCACTCCTTCTGTTTTGGATGAGAGATTCATAGGAGAAATTTTAAATCATATAAGACGAAAATTTCAGATTGCGGATCATGCTGAGATCACAATAGAAGTAAACCCGGGGACTGCAGACAGAAACAAACTGCAGGCATACAGAACATATGGAATCAACCGCCTGAGCATAGGTTTACAGTCGCCGGATGACAGAGAACTGAAGATCCTTGGAAGAATCCACAATTATGAGCAGTTTCTGGAGACTTACAGAAGTGCAAGAGGAGGCAGGTTCGACAATATCAATATTGATCTGATGAGTGCGATCCCGGATCAGACTTATGAAGGATGGATCCACAATCTTCGCACTGTTGCAGGACTGGATCCGGAACATATTTCCGCATACAGCCTGATCATTGAGGAGGGCACACCTTTTGCATCGCGGACGCTGAATTTGCCGGATGAAGATGCGGAGTACAATATGTATGAGGCAACAGCACAGATTCTGAGAGAATATGGCTTTGAGCAGTATGAGATTTCCAATTACGCAAAGAAAGGCAGAGAATGCAGGCATAACGTGGGCTATTGGATCCGACAGGATTATCTGGG
>ENA-OQCT01000037-OQCT01000037.1-human-gut-metagenome-genome-assembly--contig:-NODE-37-length-11018-cov-0.728951_pt1 | contig 11018 bp, 10 predicted proteins | sample MGYA00242764_ERZ504591 | MGnify/ENA primary metagenome ERZ504591 (study PRJEB26092, sample SAMD00036299) | human gut metagenome | host: Homo sapiens | study: EMG produced TPA metagenomics assembly of...
CTTTCCGAGGTGATATCCGATGGTACGATCCGGCGAAATCCCGCCGCGCGCTGCTCGACGCCCGACGTGGCGCTCGACGTGGTGCGTTCCTTCACCGGCCGAATCCGCGAGCGTGCGCTCGGCACCGAGGTTTCCCAGGCGCTGAATCCGGCCCAGCAGGTCGTGAAGATCGTCAACGAAGAGTTGACGGCCGTGCTTGGCGCTGGCGTTGACCGACCGCTGAATTTTGCGAAGAATCCGCCGACCGTCATCATGCTCGCCGGTCTTCAGGGTGCTGGTAAAACCACCCTCGCAGGCAAACTCGGCTACTGGCTGAAGGATTCCGGCCACACTCCGCTGTTGGTCGCGGCCGATTTGCAGCGTCCGAACGCAGTGACGCAGCTGCAGGTGGTTGGCGAACGTGCAGGCGTGCCCGTGTACGCTCCGGAAAAGGGCGTGCAGTCCGACGGTGGCGAAGCCGTTGCTTCCCCGGGTCTGACCACCGGCGATCCGGTGAAGGTGGCGCGTGACGCTGTTGCGCTGGCCAAGCAGAAGCTGTACGACACGGTCATCATCGATACCGCAGGCCGTCTCGGCGTTGACGAAGAGCTGATGAAGCAGGCTCGCGATATTCGCGACGCCGTGCAGCCGAACGAAATCCTGTTCGTAATCGACGCGATGATCGGTCAGGATGCCGTGCAGACGGCGAAGGCGTTCGATGAGGGCGTGGACTTCACCGGCGTGGTGCTTTCGAAGCTTGATGGCGACGCCCGTGGCGGTGCCGCGCTTTCGGTCGCCTCCGTTACCGGCAAGCCGATTCTGTTCGCTTCCACTGGCGAAGATCTGAAGGATTTCGAGGTTTTCCACCCGGATCGTATGGCTTCCCGCATTCTCGATATGGGCGATATTCTTACCCTGATCGAGCAGGCGCAGAAGCAGTTCGATGAGGAAGAGGCTCGTAAGGCCGCCATCAAGATTTCCGATGGTTCCTTTGGTTTGGATGATTTCCTCGATCAGCTGCAGCAGGTGCGCAAGCTTGGTCCGATGAAGAATCTGCTTGGCATGATTCCGGGTATGGCCGCGCATCGTAAAGAACTTGAGCAGTTCGACGAGAGGGAAATCGATCGTACTGAAGCCATTATTCGTTCGATGACTCCTGCGGAACGTCGTGATCCTTCGATTATTGACGGTTCTCGTCGAGCTCGTATCGCTTACGGTTCCGGCGTGACCGTTTCGCAGGTGAACGCGCTGTTGCAGCGTTTCGAGCAGGCCGCGAAGATGATGAAGCGTATGAGCAACAAGGCCGGCGCTGGCATGCCTGGCTTTGGCGGCCCTGCCATGGGCGGGGGCAAAGGCAAGGGTAAAGGCAAGAAGGGCAAGAAGAAGGGCGGTAAGTCCGGCAATCCGATGAAGCGCGAGGCTGAAGAGAAGGCATTGCGCGACAAGCTTGCCGGCAAGAACTCCGACGGTAAGTCTTCCGGCGGTTCCGCTTTTGCCAAGAAGCCGCAGAATCCTGCACTTCCCGCCGGATTGCAAGACTTGATGGGCGATGCCGGTGAGCTGCCACCGAATTTTGGCGGCGGACTGTCCGGCTTGCTGCACTAAAGCAAGCGACGCGAAAACGGTAACGTATAAAAAGGGGATGTGATTCAAGACGAATCGCATCCCCTTTTTGCGTACTCCAATCAGCTGTTTTCAGCTGAATCGACTACCTTATAATCGCCATCAACTACTTCAACGTCAACGTGGCAGCAAGCGCAAGATGATCGCTACCTTCAACGCAGAACGAACTCACGTCGGAAGCGTCCAATCCCTTGGTGAAAAGCACATGGTCGAGAATGATGCGCGGCCACGGCAGCCATGATGGGAACGTGGCATGACGGCCCTTCGCCTCGCACAAGGCCGCATCCTTGAAGCCCGCATTCAGCAGCTTGCGGAAGCTTGGATGATCGGTACCGGAATTCAAATCACCCAACACAACGGTGATGTCGCCCTGCTTCTGAGTGGTCGCCAACTCCCCCAAACCGATGATGCCGGCGGACCATTCCCTGCATCCGCGCATCGGAGACTTCGGATGTGCCGAAACAAACGTGATGCCGCGCATCGAATCGATCGGGAAGCACACGCCCGGCACGTCGGCCGCGGGAATCACCGCAGTGACCGGAGACATGTCGCTTGGTTCAATACGAATCCACACACCGTTGAATCCGCCATTGTCCGTTCCCTTGCTCTCCCCCAACTGACGGTACGGAAGCAAATCAGACAATCCCGAAGCGTCCAATTGCGCAACCAGATCGTCCGTCAATTCCTGCAATGCAAGTACTGCAATATCATGTTTTTTGACCGCACTGACGATTGCCGCAGCGTTGGCGCGACCAAATCGGCAGTTCAGCGTCATCACACGGAAACGGCCATGTTTCGCGGATTCCGTAACAGCTTCATTGCCTGTTTCACGAGATGTTTCACGCTTTTCCGCAAGTTTTTCGGCAACCCTCTGCGCAGTATTGGGAGAATTAAGATTTTCCATCCAATATGCGATTTTGCGCAGCAGCGACGCAAGACAGACCACCGCAGCGACTCCCCCGAGAGCCGGCTCATGCAACGCGAAACCGGCGACGGCGATCACAAGCGTCGGAATCCACAGCAACGGAATCAACGCAATCAAGTACGGCAGCGGCAAATGGCCATCCCAACCAGCCGGCATCTCGCCAAGTGCAATCCATACAACGCAAATAATCAACGCAATCCAAAGCGCGATAATCATTCAGGCAACTCCCCCCTATGCAAACCGTTCACTCCGAACGGACATACGCAAACTCGGAACCTCCAAGTGTAGCCAGCCTGCCTGATTCCGACGATTCCGCCATGTAGACCCACGCAAACATCTCACGAATGCCAGCAAATGTCCGATTCTGCCGATTCGGTCATTCAAGGCATCACATTCGCCGCATAATTGACCGTTTCCGCAGAATCAGACAAACGACTTCCCGGTTTTGCACGGATTCGGAAAGTCGCATAGAGCGGGAAACATCCTAAGACCCATCCGTCCGTACCCCACGGTTATACTTGGTAAGTTATTCGCGCGCGCGAGGCCCTCTAACTATCGCGTGACGTGAGGAACATGTGGGTTTCGGATTCCGTGCCCCACACAGAAAACGAAACGCACACCCCTAGTTATACAAGGAGAGCCATTTTGGCAACCAAGATTCGTCTGAAGCGCATGGGTAAGAAGTTCTACGCGTTCTACCGCGTGGTGATCATGGATTCCCGTACCAAGCGTGATGGCCGCGCCATCGAAGAGATCGGTACCTACAATCCGAACACCCAGCCTTCGACCATCGTTATCGATTCCGAGCGCGCTCAGTACTGGCTCGGCGTTGGCGCTCAGCCGACCGAGCAGGTGCTGAACCTGCTGAAGATCACCGGTGACTGGCAGAAGTTCAAGGGCCTTGACGGTGCTGAAGGCACCCTGAAGACCGTTGAAGCTGGCCCGGATGCCGCCGCTCGCGTTGAGGCCGTTGAGGCTCAGGCTCAGAAGCTGAAGGCTGCAAAGTCCGAAGCTGACGCCAAGGCCAAGGCTGAAGCCGAAGCCGCCGCTACCGAGGAAGCTCCGGCTGAAGAGCCGGCTGCGGAAGCTGAGTGATCATGCTCGCCCAGGCTGTGGAACATCTGATTAAGAACATCGTCGATTTTCCCGACGACGTATCGGTGAAGTCCCATGAGAACGCGCGTGGCGAACTCATTCGCGTGCGCGTCAACCCGGAAGACATCGGTCGCGTCATCGGACGCAGCGGACGCACGGCAAATGCGATTCGCGCCGTGGTGCAGGCACTGTCCGACCACAAGGTGCGCGTCGACATCATGGACGTGCGCAGGTGAGATCCTAGCGTGGTGCGTGATATGCATTCTGACGACCCTCAACAGCCCGAGCTGCTGAGGGTCTGTCGTATCGGGCGTGCGCAGGGGCTCAAAGGCGAAGTCACCGTGCAGATCTTTACGGACGAACCGGAATACCGGTTCGCTCCCGGTGCTGTGTTGTACACGAAAGACGGCGAAGAAGAGTATGTGGTGGAGAACTCCCGTACCTTCAAAAACCGTTGGATCATCAAGTTCGAAGGCATTGACAACCGCGACCAGTCCGAAGCGGCCAACGGCATTGTGCTGTATGGCGAGGCGGACGATCCGGAAGACATGCTTGAAGCCGACGAGTGGTATCCGAAAGACCTCATCGGTCTTGAGGCGCGACTGGCTGAAGACAATATGCTTGGTCTCGAACCGGGCGTGGTGGTCGGCAAAGTCGTTGACGTGATAGAAGTGGCCCAATGGCTGCTGAAGATTCGTCTCGCCAATCCGGTGAAGGATGCCGACGGCGCTGTGGTTGAGAACAGCGCGCTTGTGCCATTCGTGGACGAGCTCGTGCCAGACATCGACCTCGAAGAGGGCTATCTGACCCTCGATCCGCCTGGAGGTCTTATTCCGGGACTGTGATCGTTTGCGATCCTGCGTAAGCATTCATGATTACGCGCTTTCGATCACATATCCATTCAAGTGGGCATTGGAATCCAGTGCCCACTTTTTATGTTTCCTGCCACTTGGCAGGCATCCCGGTATTCTGAACATTATGAAGATCGATATCGTGTCTGTTTTCCCGGAATATTTTGAAGTGCTGAACCTCAGTCTGCTCGGCAAAGCGCAGTCGAAAGGGCTTGTGGAGGTTACCGCGCACAATCTGCGCGACTGGACGCACGACGTACATCATTCCGTCGATGACACTCCTGTCGGCGGTGGCGCAGGCATGGTGATGAAGCCGGAAGTGTGGAGCGAATGCCTCGACGAGCTGCTGCAGCTTGAGCCTGCGGTAATCGACAATACGGAAAATATTGAGGATTCTGCGGATTCCTTCGATACTGGCGATTCTTGCGATACTGCAGATTCCGACACTGCACAATCTTCCGCAGGTCCTGAGAATTCCGAAAAAACTGATATTGCACCATCTTCCGCAGGTCCTGTGCTGATTTTTCCGAATCCTTCCGCCCCGCTGTTCACACAACAGGATGCGACGGAACTGAGCCATGCCGATCATCTGCTGTTCGGCTGCGGCCGTTACGAAGGGTATGACGCGCGCATTCCGCAGTATTACCGCGCGCAAGGCATTGACGTGCGCGAATATTCGATCGGCGATTACGTGTTGAACGGCGGCGAGGTCGCAGTGTCGGTCATGTTGGAGGCGATCACGCGGCTGCTGCCCGGTTTTATGGGCAATGCCGCTTCGATTGTTGAGGAATCGTATACGGGCGAGAACGCGCTGTTGGAGCACCGACAGTACACGAAGCCCGCGGAATGGCGTGGCATCAAGGTTCCGGACGTGCTTCTTTCCGGCAATCATGCGAAAGTGGATCGTTTCCGCCGCGATGAGGCGCTCGAGAAAACCAATGAGTTGCGTCCCGACCTGATCGAAGCGTTGGATTGCGCCAAGCTCGACAAAGCCGATCGCAAGACCTTGATGGCGCTCGGTTGGGAGGTTTCCGCCGCCCATCCGCGCAAACGCTAGCTTTTAAACGCTTGTTTTTACGCGGAATAATCGCAAGTTTTCTCTTGCGATTATTGCTGACCGTTATCTGAGATTGGCTCGCTGGGTTCAATGTAGTAGACGGCGGTTTCGCCATAATCGCGCCGATCGGTGATTTCCCAGTTTTCTGGAGCCGTGGGCTCTTCGGAACGGGTGGATCGTTCCAGCATGATCACCGTGTTGCTGGAAGTCAGTTCACGGCTGGCAAGCTCGGCGAGCAGCTGGTTGCAATCATTCGTTTCGAAGGCGTACGGCGGGTCGATGAACACCATGTCGAACGGTTCAACGGCCGAAGCTGAAGCCGCGTATTTTTCCGCGCGCGCCTTCACCACGCGCGCGCTCATGCCATGTTCCCACGAACGGTTATGTTTCAACGCGGTCAGCGTCTGCGCGATCAATGCGGCCGCCGGAGCGGATGATTCCACCGCCACCAGCTCTCGCGCGCCACGGCTCAATGCTTCGATGCCCAAAGCGCCGGTTCCTGCAAACAAATCGAGCACGCGGGCATCGTCCAACACTCCCCATGAATCGAGATGCGAGAAAATCGCCTCTTTGGTGCGATCGGTGGTCGGTCGAGTGCCCGCTTTCGGCGTGGTCAATGCAACGCCTTTGAATCGTCCTGAAATTACGCGCATACGCACCACTCTAGCGTGCCAGGCGATTAATTAATCGCACCAAACTAATTACTGGTCAGGAACGTTTCATTGCCGCGCGTGAAATCAAGCACCGCCCCGGCCAACTGCACATGTTCGAGTAAATCAGGATCCTGAGCGACAAGCCTCGTAGCCTCAACCCGCGCATGCTCAATAATCTTCACATCCTTAACCACACGAAGCAGCTTCAAACCTGACTTTCCGCCAGATTGCGCGTCGCCGAGCACGTCGCCGGCGCCGCGGAATTCCAAATCGGCCTGCGCTATTTCGGCACCATCCAACGTGCCCTGAATCACGTCAAGACGGCGGGCGGCATCACTGTCCGCGGGCGCACGCGAAATCAGGAAAGCCCCCGAATCGGTGCCGCCTCGGCCGACGCGCCCACGCAACTGGTGCAATTGCGAAAGCCCATACCGGTCCGCATCGAAAATCACGATGCAGCTGGCTTTCGCCACGTCCACGCCGACCTCGATCACCGTGGTCGCCACCAGAATCGGCGTTATGCCGGATTCAAAATCGGCCATGACCTGCGATTTTGTGGTGTCATCGTCACGCCCGGTCAACGTGGCGAATCGAATGCCTTTGAACTGCGGCAGCGATTGCAGACGCTCCACGATTTCCGCCACGGAATGCAACGGGGGGCGTTGTGCGCGCTGTTCGTCGTCTTCGCCAAGATCGTAGGCGTCGTCAAAAGCCGCGGCCGACGAACCTGCGGTTTTCGAGCCTGAAGCCGCTGACGCCGCCAGCGCGCCGTCCGCATCTTCGGCATCGGCGTCAATGCGCGGGCAGACCACGTAGGCACGTTCCCCCGCGTCGATGCGCTTGCGAATCAGGGCAAACATTTCGCCCATCAACGACGCATTGTCTTCCGGGCACCGACGAATGTGCGAATCGGCTTGCGGCCGCCGGGAAGTTCGGTCAGCGAGGAAATGTCGAGATCGCCGAACCAGGTCATGGCTGCGGTGCGCGGAATCGGCGTGGCCGTCATGACCAACAGATGAGGCGCCGTAGAACCCTTGGAATTCAACGATTCGCGCTGTTCCACACCGAAGCGGTGCTGTTCGTCGATCACCGCCAAGGTAAGGTTCGGCGCCTGGAAACTCTTGGAAAATGCGGCGTGCGTCGCCACGACGATACAGGGCATGCCCGATGCGGCTGCTGCGAGCACGCGACGACGTTCGGCAAGTCGCATACTTCCCGTGAGAAGAAATACAGGAATCTCCCCATCTTTTTGTGCCAAATATATCGTTTCCTTTGCCGGAAAATCCGGTTTCCACATCATCAGATGCGGCCAAATCAAGAAGGTCTGCAAGTTGTACACCTTTATCCACAGCATTATTGTGAATTGTTTTTGCGTCGAATTCCCCATCTTTCGAACTTTGCGCGGACCGTTTATTGCTTCGCCGCGCATTGGCATCATCTAGATTTTTTTGATTATCACTCGAATTTGCGTCGCTTTTTCCCAGTTTGGATACCATTGTGGAAATGCTCGCATAATGCTGTTCGGCAAGAACCTGCGTTGGCGCTACAAGCACGGCCTGGCCGCCTGATCCGACGGCCTGCATCATGGCAGCAACCGCGACCACGGTCTTACCGGAACCGACCTCGCCTTGCAGCAATCGTTGCATGGGGGTAATCGTGCGCCATATCGGCGGAAATATCGGCGATGACCTGCTGTTGGCCGTTCGTAAGGGCGAATGGCAGCGACGCGATGAAATCGTCTTTCAATCGCGTTTCAGGGCATGCGGTAGCCTTGGATTTGCGCGATGCATCGCGTGATTTGACGAGCGCGGTCTGGCAGATCAGCGCTTCCTCATATCGCAACGTTTGCAAGGCGTTATCGAAATTCTTGCGATCAACCGGATCATGAATCGCCATGAATGCCTCAGCACGATGCATAAGCCCATATTCCTCACGAAAATCTTCCGGAATAATATCGGGAATAGCATTACCGAGTACTTTAATCTGTATTTCTCGATCAATTTGGGGAATATCAAAATCCCCTTCTTGCGTAGGATTATCTAAGAAATTCCCTGCATTTTGCGTTGCCAAATATTCGGCTCCGCGCAACGCATCCATATATTTCAATACCGATTCATGAATATGTTCGCTGGAAATTCGCGAAGTTGCATGATATACCGGTCGTGGACGGCAAACTCGTTTCAGCGCTTCGTCGATCGTTTGCGCATCGTATTTCAGATTGCCGAGAGGCGGATTCGCAGGATCGCCGAAACCGTCGTTCCATTCCCCGTTTTCCGACTGCGATTGCACGGGATTGATGGTGAGCAGGTCGGGATGCGTGAATTGCAGACGATTGTCGTACACGCTTGGCTCGCCTGCGACGACGAGCAGCGCTCCCGCGTGCAGTTTGCGCTGCACCCAGTCAACATACGATTTGCGATACGAAAAGAAGACCAGCGACGCCAACGATTTTGGGGTGTTGCGACGCGCTGCGAAATCGTCGTCCGTGACTGTTGCGATCAGGCGGAAGCCTCGACGTGCCATGGGGAAAACGCGCGTTTCGAGCACATGCGCGGCGAACGCCATTTTCTCCCCGATTTTCGCTTCATGCAGTGAGCGCGCGGGAACCGGATCGGTTACGCGGAACGGATAATAGGTCAGGGCGTCGCCAACTGACACCACACCAAGCGATTTCAGCGCGCCGACTCTGCGGCGGTTGCTCTCGATTGATGAAATCGGTGTTTCCAGTGTGGTGCTCATAACGCACCATTCTCCCCAGTTATGCCGACAGATGCGGCTTCTACCACTGGGTACGACTCAAACCGCCCAAATTCCCCACTCGCTGGAGGAATACGGACGCAAACCAGCCCCTCAGCGGGCAAAAACCTCCACCCACTGGAGAAATCACCCCGTCCACAAGCCCCTTAGCGGGCAAAAAGCTCCAGTCGCTGGAGAAATCAGGACGCAAACCAGCCAACCAATGGGAGTATTCCTCCACCTACTGGAGGAATACGGACGCAAACGCCACTGTACGCGGGAAGATTTCTCCATCGAGTGGAGAAATCCGAACGCTTAAAGCCCTGGCGGGATCAAGATAAGCAAAACCCCGGTGACCATTGGTCTACCGGGGTTTCAAGCTGTTATTTCGCGATTCACGCTTCAACGCGCTGAACCTTGCCAGCCTTGATGCACTTGACGCAAACGCGAACGCGAACGTTCTCGCCGTCGATGGTGGTGCGAACCGGCTGCAGGTTCGGGCGGAAGGTGCGCTTATTGCGAATATGTGAGTGCGAAACGGTGAAACCGGTCTGCGGTCCCTTGCCGCACACTGCGCAACGAGCTGCCATAATGGACTCCCTATAATTACTATTGACTTGCAAGTCTGCGCGTTCGATGCCCCGCAACTGAATGCAAGGCAGAACACACAACTTCTCAACTATACAACCAGCCCCAGCCAATCGCAAATTTGTGGATAGCAATCGCCTTAAATTCCCCGGAATGCCGCTGTCTGGTCAACATGCGTCAGGTCGGCAGACAGCGCATCCAAACCACCATTTGCCCGCGCATAGACACCGCCAGCCGTCATAGCCCGAGCCGCCAGCCAGTCAAACCGCCCAGCACACCCCACCCGGCGTCGTCGCGCTAGTTCTTCGAACGCCCTTCGGCTCCAAAACGCAGGCTCATCGCAACCGCGCCGATCACATCACCGCCATCGCGCATTCCAAGCATCCAAGCCGCATCCTGAGCCAGTAGCGGGAAACCAGCATCCGTCAGGCAAATCGCGGCGCGGGCAATCGTATCTAACACCTTGTCTTCCGGCGCAACCGGCACGCCGCCGGATCGCAGCGCATCGCACGCATCCCCATATTTCATATCCGGCGAAGGCAATCCCATCTGCCTACTCACTTCTTCGGCCTCATCGCGCGCGGCCGTACGGAATGGCGTGCCGCCGTTGACCATCATCGCATAGCAGGCGAGCGCTTCCGGCAGACGTCCCAACTGCCACAATGCGTAGCCAAGTCGATAGTAGAGTACTTCGCAATCGATAGGCAGCACTGCGATTTTCAACGCGCCGATGAGCACGTCGGCCGCTTTGCCGTATTCGTCGGTTCTTGCGTATACCTGCGATAGTTCCTCGTAGAAACGTACGCTGGTTGGGGCAAGTTTGATGCAGGCGCGCAGCTCACGTTCCGCGCGCTCATAGTCGCCATTGTTTTTTGGCGAGTTCCCCAAGATTCTGGTGTACGTCGACTACAGCATCCGGCAGTTTCCAGTAGCGCGTGTGTTCGTCGCCGTCTAGCAGGGAGATGATGAGTCGCACGCCTGGACGGCTGCAGTAGAGCGGAATTTCGCCATTTTCGCCAATTTTCGCTACGCCTGTCTCGTCAGTTCCGCCCGCTTCGCACACCCCACCTGCTTCACCGCTTTCGCCAAGTTGCGCCAACGCGGCTTCCAATTGGAGTTCGGCGACCATGGGGGATCCTTCGTTTTCTTCCATAATCGCGTTCACATCATCGGTGGAAACCGGCGATTCGTCATGCATCACGTCAAGTTCGCAGGCACGGTCGGCACGTAGGAATCCCCGCAATCCTTCAGGCAGCGCACGTTGATCCTGCCATTCGGAAACACGTTTCTCCAAGAATACGGCTGGCGTTGCCAGCGGTGTGATTGGCGTCAGGGCACGGTTCCCATCAAAGAAACCCACATAACGCACCGGGCGCAGCAAATTGAGCAGCGCCAGCGGATCGACATCCAACGGAACCACGTCGCATTGTCCGTTTTTCATGGCAGGCAGCGCACCCATCATGAATGGCACGCGATCGAATCCCATGGAAATCACGGGAATGCCGTCAGCA
>ENA-OQCT01000038-OQCT01000038.1-human-gut-metagenome-genome-assembly--contig:-NODE-38-length-10973-cov-0.684953_pt1 | contig 10973 bp, 15 predicted proteins | sample MGYA00242764_ERZ504591 | MGnify/ENA primary metagenome ERZ504591 (study PRJEB26092, sample SAMD00036299) | human gut metagenome | host: Homo sapiens | study: EMG produced TPA metagenomics assembly of...
CGTCTGGGTTCCGACAAGTATACGGTAAAGATTAAGAATCTGCCGAAAGGGGTGAGCCAGGTACGCTTCAATCCGGCACAAGTGGATTTTCTGATAGAGCAAGTTTCTCCTGATTATGGCGATTAAGATAGGTATAACCGGTGGTATCGGTAGCGGAAAGAGTATGGTATCCCGGCTGTTGGAAGTGCTGGGTGTTCCCGTCTATATCTCGGACTTGGAAACGAAAAGGCTGATGGCATCCGATTCATTGATCCGCGAGGAATTGTCAGCTTTGCTTGGTGCGGAAGTGTATGCCGGTGGCACGCTGAACAAGCCTTTGTTGGCGTCTTATCTTTTCGGTAGTCCGGAGCATGCCAAAGAAATCAACTGTATTGTGCATCCTCGTGTAAAGGAGGATTTCAGGCGGTGGACACAATGCCGCACCGCTTTTCCCATTGTCGGTATAGAATCGGCCATTCTGGTCGAAGCGGGGTTTGCGGGTGAAGTGGATGCTATTGTTATGGTCTATGCGCCCGAAGAGGTGCGCATTTTACGTGCCGTCCGGCGGGATGCTTCCTCGCGCGAATTGATAGAAAAGCGTATCCGTAGCCAGATGAATGACGAAGAAAAGCGTAAATATGCAGATTTTGTCATTGTAAATGATGGCGAAACCCCATTGATTCCGCAAGTTTTAGAGCTAATCGGTTCGCTATCTGAAAAAAATGCACTATCTGTTACGCAAATAGGCATCTCCTTAACAATAAAAATAAGCAAGCTTATTTTGTATTGTCTTCGGCTTACATTATCTTTGCCCCCCGAAAAAAATAACTACTAATCATCAAAACAGAATATATTATGTTGAAGACTATTTTGTCCATTTCCGGTAAACCGGGATTGTATAAGCTTGTTTCTCAGGGAAAAAATATGTTGATTGTAGAGTCGCTTGCAGACAAGAAGCGTTTCCCTGCCTATGGTAATGAGAAGATTATTTCTTTGGGCGATATCGCCATGTATACAGATACGGAAGATGTTCCTTTGAAGGAAGTGTTTCTTTCCATGAAGAAAAAGGAAAATGGTGCTGCCGTAGTGCTGGATTTGAAGAAAGCTACTGCTGACGACTTGCGTGCTTACCTGGCAGAGGTATTGCCTACCTTCGATCGCGACCGCGTATATCCGTCCGACATCAAGAAATTGATTGTTTGGTATAATTTGCTGGTGGCAAGCGGTATGACGGATTTTGAAGAAACTCCTGCGGCAGAAACGAAGGAGGAAAGCAAGGCCGAGTAATCGGAGAAGGATTGAAATACAAAATAAAAGAGGCGATTCTCAATAGTCGGGAATCGCCTCTTTTATTGGGGGATACGGATTGCTTTTAATTTCTGAAAACCAGTCCGTCGTCAGTGGTACTGGCATCCACTGTAATAGGCTTGCTGCGGTCTACTTCTTGGGACAGCAGCTTCTTCGACAAGTCGTTCAGCAAATAGTGCTGTATGGCACGTTTCACCGGACGGGCGCCGAATTCAGGGTCATAACCTGCATTGGCAAGGAAGTCTATGGCAGCATTTGTCAGAACAAGTTCCACGCCGTTACCGGAAAGCATCTTCTGCACACTCTTGATTTGGAGCACCACAATCTGCTTGATTTCGGGCTCTGTCAGCGGCAGGAACATGATGGGTCTCGTCGATACGGTTCAGGAATTCCGGACGGATGGTCTTTTTCAGCATATTCATCACTTCCTTCTTGGTTTCCTCTACGATTTGCTCCTTATTGCTACTGTTTAGTTTCTCCATCTGGCTTTGGATATAGCCACTGCCCATGTTGGAGGTCATGATGATAATCGTATTCTTGAAGTTGACCGTACGCCCTTTGTTGTCCGTCAGACGTCCGTCATCCAGCACTTGCAGCAAGATGTTGAATACGTCCGGATGCGCTTTCTCGATTTCGTCGAACAGGACGACAGAATACGGTTTCCGCCTTACGGCTTCTGTCAGTTGTCCACCTTCATCGTAGCCCACATATCCCGGAGGCGCTCCAACCAGACGGGAAACGCTGTGTTTCTCCTGATACTCGCTCATGTCGATACGGGTCATCATTGTCTCGTCGTCAAAGAGGAACTCTGCCAGTGCCTTTGCCAATTCCGTCTTACCTACACCGGTGGTTCCCAGGAAAAGGAATGAGCCGATAGGACGTTTCGGGTCTTGCAGTCCGGCACGGCTGCGTCGTACGGCATCGGATACGGCTCGATGGCTTCGTCCTGCCCGATAACCCGCTGGTGCAGTTCCGCCTCCAGATGCAACAGTTTGTCCTTTTTCGCTTTGCAGCATCTTGCTTACCGGTATGCCGGTCCAGCGGGATACTACGTCGGCGATGTCTTCAGCGTCCACTTCCTCTTTAATCATGGCCTTGTCACCCTGCATTTCGTGCAGTTTTTGCTGCGTTTCTTCAATCTCCTGGTTCAGCGCTTGCAGTTTGCCGTAACGGATTTCGGCCACCCGGCCATAGTCGCCTTCCCGTTCTGCTTTGTCGGCCTCGAACTTCAGGTTCTCTATTTCCACCTTATTCTGCTGGATTTTGTTGACAAGGGTCTTTTCACTTTGCCATTTCGCTTTGTACGAGTTTTCCTGCTCCTTCAGCTCGGCAAGTTCTTTGCCGATTTGTTCCAGTTTGGGCTTGTCGTTTTCGCGCTTGATGGCTTCGCGTTCAATCTCCAGCTGCTTTATCTTACGCGAGATTTCGTCCAGTTCTTCCGGAACGGAATCGACTTCCATACGTAGCTTGGCAGCGGCTTCGTCCATCAGGTCGATAGCCTTGTCCGGCAAGAAACGGTCGGTGATGTAGCGGTTGCTCAACTCTACGGCGGCGATGATGGCATCGTCCTTAATCCGTACGTGGTGATGGTTCTCATAACGTTCCTTCAGACCACGCAGAATGGAGATGGTGCTCAGTGTATCCGGTTCGTTCACCATGACAATCTGGAAGCGGCGTTCCAACGCTTTGTCCTTTTCGAAATACTTCTGATATTCATCGAGGGTAGTGGCCCCGATGCTCCTCAGTTCACCGCGTGCCAGGCGGGTTTCAGGATGTTGGCGGCATCCATGGCGCCTTCCCCCTTGCCGGCACCCACCAGGGTATGGATTTCATCAATGAAGAGGATAATGTCTCCTTCCGACTTCTTAACTTCGTTGATAACGGCCTTCAGACGTTCTTCAAATTCGCCTTTGTACTTGGCGCCGGCCACCAGTGCACCCATATCCAGGGAGTAGACTTGTTTGTTCTTCAAGTTCTCGGGGACGTCTCCACGCAAGATACGGTGGGCAAGTCCCTCTACGATAGCTGTTTTACCGGTACCCGGTTCACCGATAAGAATCGGGTTGTTCTTGGTACGTCGGCTCAGAATCTGCAGGACACGCCGTATCTCTTCGTCACGGCCGATGACGGGGTCCAGTTTGCCGCTGCGGGCTGCTTCGTTCAGATTGATGGCATACTTTTCCAATGACTGGTAAGTGTCTTCGCTGGATTGTGAAGTTACTTTTTCTCCTTTTCGCAGTTCGTTGATGGCTTCCCGCAGTTCGCGTTCCGTCATCCCGGCATCTTTCAGAATGGTGGATGCAGTGCTTTTCACATTCAGCAAAGCCAGCAGTACCGGTTCCAGGGAGACGAATTCATCACCCATTTCCTTGGAATATTGGGTGGCCTTCTGGAACACTTCGTTCGTTTCACGGCTCAGGTATGGCTCTCCGCCGGATACCTTGGGCAGAGAATCAATTTGCTTGTCCAGTACAAGTGCTATCTGCTGACCGTTCATGCCCAGCTTCTGGAAGATGAAGTTGGTGACATTTTCACCTACTTTCATCACGCTTTGAAGTACATGCACGGGCTCGATGGCCTGCTGTCCACGGCTTTGTACCAGGTTCACAGCCTCCTGCACTGCTTCTTGCGCTTTAATGGTAAAGTTGTTAAAGTTCATATTTTTGTTCTCCTTTCTATTTTATCAGTTTCATAACACTTGGGGAGGCGCAAAAGATTTGCCATTGGCACATTTCGGACAAATTGTCTGCATATAAAATATGTAAAATGACAAATTGTCTGTAAATCAGTCGTTTTGTTTCTTTCTACTTCTTTAGATAAGAAGTTGGAGCAAAGTTCCTTTTCGTATTAAACTCTATTGGTTAAAGAGAAGGGCAAATAAGGATGTCATGCATGAGATGTGCATCTCATGTAGTACGAGGTGTACATCTCATGTAGTACGAGATGCACATCTCATGTAGTGAGGGCCTATATGTTTTAGTAGCTAAGTCTTCGTGTTCCAGCTCCAAGGTTCCCGTGTTGCGGAGGAGGATATTCTCTTTCCGCTTCGGAGATATAGATTAATTGTTTGGGATGATACAAGTTATTGATAAATTTGTCGTACTTTACTGCTTCAAAGTTTTGTGCTTTCTGTGTGGTAGGTTTTCGGAGCTCCGCTTGCAGAGGAGCATTATGTATAATCACGTATTAAAATAGAAGATAATGGAGGATAAGATAAAGTTTCCGGCAAATGTGATATTGATAGATGTTGCATTTCTGAATGAAGTGGTATATGGTGCAAAGAACTTTTTTGGAAGGTAAGTTGGGACGGAAGCTACCCGATGGTTGACCTGCCGGCATGGTTGAGCTATCTGGCATTGGACGCCGGCTTGAGAGAACAAGAAAATGAGGTGGAAGTGTTGCTGGTGCATACTCCGGCAGCGGACGTGCTGAAGTGTTGTGAACCATCCGATGTGAATAAACTGAATCACCAGGCATGCCGTACGCCGCTGGGCGAATTTGCATTTTCTTCCGTCACCTCTTCCGGTTTAGTCTCTACCGAAGAGTTGTTTCTTGACCTGATGAACCTGGCGCTTGATTCTGCGGATGTGAAGTGTTTGATGCTGTTGCCTTTCCATCAGGTATATGGTAATGGAGTGGAGGAGAAGCTGGCGGGTTTCTTCAAAGACAAGAGTGAAGAAGAACGGGGCAAAGTTGTGTACTTCATCACGGAGGAACCTCTGAGCCCGGTGTATTGCCGCCTGGAGCCGGTGTTTTATTCTTTGGCGCATGCATTCGGCATCAAGTCTGACGAGTTATAAGATATAAGAAGTATATGAGTGATTTCCGTTTAAAAGTGTTTCAGTCTGTTGCCAAGAACTTGAGTTTTACAAAGGCTTCGCAAGAGTTGTTTGTAAGTCAGCCGGCTATAACCAAGCATATCCAGGAGCTGGAGGCCACTTACCAGACGAGGCTTTTCGACCGGCAGGGAAGTAAAATCAGTTTGACCGAGTCGGGCCGGCTGCTTTTGGAGCATTGCGAACGGATATTGGAGGACTATAAACGGCTGGAATATGAAATGCACTTGTTACATAACGAATATATTGGCGAACTCAAGTTGGGAGCCAGCACTACCATTGCGCAGTATGTGCTTCCTCCGTTGCTGGGCAGTTTTATCGGCAAGTTTCCGCAGGTCAACTTGTCCTTGCTCAATGGAAATTCCCGGGAAATAGAAGCCGCTTTGCAGGAACACCGCATTGACTTGGGATTGGTGGAAGGGGTTTTCCGCCTTCCCAATCTGAAGTATACTACTTTTCTTGAGGATGAACTGGTAGCGGTAGTCCATTCCAAAAGCCGTTTACAATTGCCCGAAGAGATTACTCCCCAGGATTTGCCCGCTATTCCTTTAGTGCTTCGTGAGCGCGGTTCGGGTACGCTGGACGTGATAGAACGCTCACTCCAGAAGCACGGCGTCAAGCTTTCCTCACTCCATGTACTGATGTATCTGGGTAGTACCGAAAGCATCAAGCTCTTTCTTGAAAACTCCGATTGCATGGGAATCGTGTCTATCCGTTCCATCTGCAAGGAACTGGCGGCAGGCACTTTCCGCGTGGTCGAGATAAAGGATATGCCCATGCTTCGCGACTTCTGCTTTGTCCAGTTGCAAGGGCAGGAAGGAGGGTTGTCACAAGCCTTTATGAACTATATGTTTATGTCCCGATAACAATAAGTTATAGTCTATAAGTAGAAACGATTGGCGGGTGTACTAAAATAGAACTACCTTTGCATCCGGAAAATTAAGGAATAAACATTAGTAATAATAGTAAAATAAACAGTATGGCTTCAAATCGAGTTTTGGCTAAAAGCATTAATATGCCTTTTCTTCAAAGTAATAATAAATTTATTTATGTATCTCTTCTGGTTGTCCTCTCCTTCTTTCTGCTGCTGGATTATGTGCCCGGTATGCATGCCTATTCGGCATGGGTCACTCCGCCGTTGGCGTTGTTCTTGGGGTTGGCCTTTGCGTTGCTGTGTGGGCAGGCACATCCGAAGTTCAATAAGAAGACTTCAAAGTACCTGTTGCAATACTCTGTTGTAGGGTTAGGATTTGGAATGAATCTGCAGGCTTCTCTGGCTTCGGGCAAGGAAGGAATGGAGTTCACGATTATTTCTGTAGTGGGGACATTGCTCATCGGCTGGCTCATAGGACGTAAGTTCCTGAAAGTGGACCGTGACACTTCCTATCTTATCAGCTCCGGTACGGCTATCTGCGGAGGCAGTGCCATTGCGGCTGTGGGGCCGGTGTTGAAGGCAAAGGATAGCGAGATGTCTGTGGCATTGGGCACCATTTTTATATTGAATGCCATTGCATTGTTTGTTTTTCCGATGATAGGCCACGCTTTGAACATGAGCCAGCATGAGTTCGGCACATGGGCGGCCATTGCCATACATGATACGAGTTCGGTAGTGGGGGCAGGTGCCGCATATGGCGAGGAGGCCCTGAAGGTGGCAACGACTATAAAGCTGACACGTGCCTTATGGATTATTCCTTTGGCTCTGGTAACTTCGTTCATCTTTAAGAGTAAGGGACAGAAAATCAGTATTCCCTGGTTCATCTTCTTCTTTGTGCTGGCTATGATTTTCAATACTTATGTGCTGGGGACTACCGAAACGGGTGCCATGATTGGGGAGGGAATCAATTCTTTGGCCCGCAAGACGCTGACTATCACTCTGTTCTTTATCGGTGCCTCTCTGTCACGTGATGTACTGAAGGCAGTAGGCATCAAGCCCTTGATACAAGGCACCTTGTTGTGGATAGTGATTAGTGTGAGCACGTTGGCATATATCTACTTGTTCTGATTGCATCGGTCCGGCAGTTCTTGAAGTATAACTTCCGGTTGAAGAAGTCGGTAGGATTTTTGCAACGTATTTCTTTCCTCATTGGATATATAGACGAATACACATCTCGGGATAACCGGGGTGTGTATTTCTTTTAATATCCTTCCCCATTGACGCCGGACCGGAGCAAGTGGAAGCCAAGTTATGATACCTTTTGCTTCCAGCATTGCTTTTGTCCTCGGTTCGGCGTGCTGACCAGTTAATACAATGTTCCAGAAATGTGGTTCTTTCAGCTGTTTTTTTATATCTTGAGAAGTCATAGTTAGTTCACTTTTTTGATGATAAAGTCGAAAGAGGTGAAGAATTGAGGGTGCTTACCGATAGATATGGGAAGGATAATGGTAATGGAGGAATTCCTTCCTTTCCGAATATCTTTCTTGTTGTATATTTGAGAGTTATTTGCCGTATAAGTTGTCACACCAATCTTTTGGCTTGTTTCTGCCTGGCTTTTTATTATTGCAAAGGGAGTTTCCGCTTCTGCCAGTATGGGGTATTTGACTTCTGAGGTTCTTCCGTCCACAATGAATTGCATATTTTCCCAGTTTATTCGGATATCTTCTGAAGAGTTGTTGCGAATTATAATTTCCCATTGGGAGTCGTTTGGAATAAACTTATAAGTAACCCCATCTTTTGTATACTCTAATTTCCCTTTTTGGTTCTCCAGCCATTTAAAGGATACTTGGCATCCCGCATCAACGTATTGTGCAGATAAAGTGGTTGGAAATAGGAGAAACAGCAAAATGGCCAGCTTATTTTTCTTCTTATATTTCCGGTAGTCATTGTATATCCATAGCATAATAAAAATAATGCCGATAGGGATGGCTATGAGAATACATGTCAGTAAATTCATGATAGCAGATATTATTTGTTTGTTTATATGAATATGTTGCAAAAGTATCATAAAATATTTGATAAAACAAACGAATTATGAATAAAAAGAACGATACATACAGACAAATTGGTATTGGTGTTCCTTATAATATGAATGATTAATTTGTACCTTCATATAAATGGAAAAAAGTAATATATACATCGGAGAGATAATCAAGAACGTGAGCTTGAACAGCAGGTTACCAAGGCGGAACTTGCACGAAGACTGAAAGTTAAGCCTCAAAGTGTAGACTATATGCTTACGAGAAAAAAGTGTTGATACGGATACGTTGTATAATGTCTCACGTGCCTTGAACTACGATTTTGCTTTGTTGTATTCCATTCATAAGGAACAGATAAATTATGATACGTTAGAGCAGGAATACAGACTCTCCACAGCGAAGGTGTTGGTGGAGCTTGAGCTGAAGCCTGAAGACATTGCAAAATTGAATCTTAAAAAGCGGATTGCTGATGTCTTGAAATAAACGCACTCTTGGCTGGTGCTATTGGTGTTTTCATTTTTTTTTCCATTTTTTTCTTCCTGGTCGTGTAACAAAATCCTTTCCCCCTACGTCTGAAGGGTATAAACAGGAATCTACTATTGATAAATAGCCCATGGACGCTGAAAGTTTTAAAAAAGAGTTTCTGCCATATCATCGCAAATTGTACTGCATAGCTTATAGGCTGTTGGAGAATGCTGCCGATGCTGAAGATTTGGTGCAGGAAGCTTATCTGAAGTTGTGGGACAAGCGGGAAGGACTGGCCATTATCAGTAATCCGGAGCATTCAGCGTTACTCTGGTGAAAAATATGTGCTTTGATTTGCTTCGTTCGGGAAAGTATACTTTGAGCAGACAGAGTGTGGAGTTGGCCGAAGTGCATAATATGTCTCAAGCAGATAACTTTGAAGTGAGGGATGAAGTGCAGCAGGTAAGGCACATCATTGCCCATCTGCCGGTGCAACAGCAGAAAATAGTAACGTTGCGTGATGTCAAGGGATGTTCTTATGAAGAGATAGAGCAGGTCACGGGATTGAATGCTACCAATGTCCGTGTACTGTTGTCCCGGGCAAGAAAAAAGATACGTGAGGAATTTAATAAATGGAGTAACTATGAAAGTCGAGGAAATTGAAAGGCTGCTCGCCGAATTTTATGAAGGGAATACCAACGAGCAGGAAGAAGAGTTGTTGAAGGAAGCTTTCAGAACCGAAGAAGTGCCCGAGCACTTGCAGAAGGACAAGAAACTCTTTCTCAGCTTTTTTCCCGGGGAAGTGGTGGATAATGTTCCCGCCGGATTGGAGGATAAACTGAGCCGGATGATTGATGAAAAGGCTGAAGAGGAACAACGTTTTTTCCACCGGAACAAGGCCAAACGTAATTGGCGCTGGATAGGAGGTATTGCTGCCACCATTCTGGTTCTGTAGGTGTAGGTTATGGCATTACGAACATGGGAGAGGATATGCGTCCTCCTACACCTCAGGACACTTTCTCTGATCCGGAAGCTGCTTATAAGGCATTGCAGGCCACTTTAATCGAGGTGTCTGCGAATCTGAACAAGGGAATTGAACAGATAGAGGAAACGCGGATAGACGTAACGAAGGTGAACCAGGAAGTAAGAAAAGAAATTCAACAATAATCTGATATGAAAACAATGAAAATGATTTTGGCAGGTGTACTGCTGATGTTGCCTTTGCTTTGCCAGGCACAGAAGAACCTATTCAACAAGTATGGAGATATGAAAGGCGTGTCATCCGTCTACATATCCAAGGCAATGATAGAAACGAATCCCAACTTGTTTACTAAAGATGTTTATATTGGGAAAGTGTCCGGACAGTTGAACTCTGTGCAGGTACTTTCTACAATGGATAATAATGTAAAGAAAGAAATGCGTAAGGATCTTCGTTCTTTGGTGCAGTCTTCCAGATATGAATTGCTGATGAAGCAGAAGGGAACAGTCTCCAGTTCTGAATTCTACATGAGCCGTAAAGGGGAAAAGGTGAAGGAGCTGATTATGATTGTAGATGGTGCAGCCACTCTGAAATTTGTTTATCTGGAAGGTGATATGACTTTGAAGGATATACAGAATATCATGATGTATCAGAATACCAGCTGGAATGGGAACAATGTGAATATACAGCTTCCGGATATAAACTGGGCGGAGATAGAGAAGTTGAAGAACCGCGATTGGCTTGGAGAATTGAGCATTCGCAAGAACTGGCATTGAAAGGGCTGGAAAATGTAGCCAAGCTGAAAGACAACAAGTATCTGAAAGAACAAATGGATACCGATACATGGAAACGTTTTGAAAAAAGCATGGAGGCTTTGGAAGAACGTTTGGAAAAGATGGAATAGGAAGCGGTAACCTTTTAGGGAAACTTGCCAATAGAATGTTTTGTTTTTCTATTGGCAAGTTTTTTTTGTTATTTGTCTTTTCTCAATTCTGCAAAGATAAGCCCTTCCAGCTCTTCTGCCAGTTCCGGATTGTCAAGGATTACCTGCTTGGCGGCGTCGCGTCCCTGGGCAATTTTCGTCTCGTTATAGCTGAACCATGAGCCGCTTTTCTTGATGATGCCAAGCTCTGCACCCAAGTCAATGATTTCGCCTGCACGGGAGATGCCTTCACCGAACATGATGTCGAATTCCGCTCTACGGAAAGGAGGAGCTACCTTGTTCTTCACAACTTTCACTTTGGTCTGCTTGCCGATTACTTCATCGCCGTTCTTGATGGCTTGGCTTCCACGGATGTCAAGACGTACGGAGGCATAGAACTTCAGTGCATTACCGCCGGTAGTTGTTTCGGGATTGCCGAACATGACACCGATTTTTCGCGCAACTGGTTGATGAAGATACAAGTGGTGCGTGTTTTGCTGACAGCTGCCGTCAGTTTACGCAAGGCTTGTGACATGAGCCGGGCTTGCAGACCTACTTTTGTTGTCACCCA
>ENA-OQCT01000040-OQCT01000040.1-human-gut-metagenome-genome-assembly--contig:-NODE-40-length-10875-cov-0.718180_pt1 | contig 10875 bp, 16 predicted proteins | sample MGYA00242764_ERZ504591 | MGnify/ENA primary metagenome ERZ504591 (study PRJEB26092, sample SAMD00036299) | human gut metagenome | host: Homo sapiens | study: EMG produced TPA metagenomics assembly of...
TATGATATCAGGGTCAAAAAGTCGTTCGTGCTTGCACGATAAGACTTTTGAACTTGGGACCCGCCAAACATGAGAAAGTAGCGATTTACGCAGTAAATCAGCGGATTTCGAATGTTTGAGAATTGTGGGAGCTGCTTTGCAGCGGAGCAATTCGTGGATATCAGGTTAGGGGCAAAATACCTTTTGACCCTAACATCTTATTATTATGAAAGAGAGTGGAAATTCATGGCTATGATCACTTTACAGAATTCCCGCAATGCGGAAGTAACTGTATTAACCAACAATTTCATAGACAACTATATGCCTGGGGCCAATGGAGAATTTGTGAAAGTATATATCTATCTTCTGAGGCTTCTTTCTGACACCTCTGTACCCTTCAGTCTGGAGCAGATGGCTGATCATTTCTTCTGTACAGAACGTGACATTATCCGCGCTCTGAAATACTGGGAGAAAGAGAAACTCCTTACTTTAACCTACAGAAATAACGAAGATATAGCAGATATCATATTGAATGTACCACCTGTAAAATCTGCTGCTTCCGACACACCCGTTTCGACAGCCCCTGTTACAAAAACAGAAACCCGTACTTCTTCTGCACCGGCACAGCCTGTGAAGCAGACCACCAACTCAGCCACTGCACTGTCTCCTGACCGTGTAAAAGAATTAAAAGCAAAATGATGAGATCGTACAGCTCCTCTATATCGCAGAACAGTATCTCGGCAAAAACGCTCACTCCTACCGAGATGAAAAAGATCCTGTTTTTCTATGATGAGCTGAAATTCTCGCCTGATCTGATCGAGTACCTGATCGAATACAGTGTCAGCCGCGGGCATAAGAGTATGCGTTACATAGAAACCGTTGCTCTTGCCTGGGCAGATGAGGGAATCACCACTGTCACCATGGCAAAAGAGGCAAATTCCCGTTATGCCAAAGAATACTTTACTATTTTTAAATCAATGGGAATCAGCGGACGAAATCCGGTAGATACAGAGATTTCTCTTATGAACACTTGGCTGAATGATTATGGTTTTACCATGGATATCATCCAGGAAGCCTGCAGCCGTACAGTTCTCTCTACCGGACAGCCAAGTTTCCAGTATGCAGATAAAATCCTTCCGGATGGAAAGATAAAAATGTCCGTACACTTGCAGATGTCCGGCTCCTCGATGCTCAGCATCAGCGCCAGAAGATGGAAAAGAATACCCAGCGAAAAGCAGCTTCCAAACCGGCTGCATCAAACCGGTTTAACAATTTCCATCAGCGACAGTACGACTTTAACGAATATGAAAAGAAATTGCTGAATCAGTAACGGCAGTGGCATAATCGTCTGAAAGTCACTGAACAGCTACAAAAAACAAACGAAAGGGTGTGAAGTCATGCCTTTACAGAATTATCAGTATGATACGATCATGCGGGAATACAGCAAGACCCAGTCTCAGAACAGACGTATTCTGGAGGAGCGTACTCAGGAGATTTATAAAAAAATCCCGCGCATCCACGAAATAGATGAAGAGGTTGCCACCTTAAGCGCCAAAAAAGCAAGAGCACTCTTAAGCGGAGAATCATCAGGTCTTGAGGACCTTAAAGCTGCAATCTCTCTTCTGTCCCAGGAGCGCAATGCCCTGCTGGTATGTAACTCATATCCGGAGGATTATCTGGAACTTCCATATAAGTGTCCGGTCTGTCAGGATACCGGTTACGTCGGAAGCCAAAAATGTACCTGTTTTAAGAAAGCAGAGATAGAACTGCTCTATACGCAGTCCAATTTAAAAGAAATTCTCAAAAAAGAAAACTTTGACCACTTTTCTTTTGATTATTATTCTGATACAATGAAGAACGAAGCTACCGGACTGACAGAAAGAGAGACGGCCCCGGAGAGCTTATGATATTGCCAGAGGTTTTGTGAGAAATTTTGACAGTTCCTTTGAGAATCTGTTTCTTTACGGTGATACCGGTGTGGGTAAGACTTTTCTTTCTCACTGTATTGCTCATGATCTTCTGGAATCAGCACATTGCGTTATGTACTTTTCCGCATTTGATCTGTTTGAACTGCTGGCAGACTCCAAATTCTCCAGAGATAAAACAGAAGGACAGGAATTTGTATTTGACAGCGATCTGCTGATCATCGACGACCTGGGAACTGAACTTACAAACAGCTTTGTCTCTTCCCAGTTGTTTTTGTGCATAAATGAACGCATCATGCGCAGGAAGTCTACGATCATATCAACAAATCTGAAACTGGAAAATTTCTCGGATACTTATTCCGAACGAACCTTTTCGAGAATCGCCAGCAACTACCGTATGGTGAAGCTGGAAGGAAAGGATATCCGTATACAGAAAATTTTTTTTAGGAGGAAAATAAAACATGGCACAGGCAACAACTAAAGATTTAACTACACTTCCGGTGGGCAGACTTGGTCTGATCCCCCTGATCAGCTGTAAGGATCTGGGTGAAAAAGTAAATGAATGGCTGATACAGTGGCGTAAAGAGCGCAGCCACGAAGAGCTTGATTCTTTTGCATTTGAGGGTTATCAGAGAGAGTCCTATCTGATACCGGTCCAGACAGCACGTTTCGGTTCCGGTGAGGCGAAATGTACGATCATGGATCTGTACGTGGTGACGATATCTATCTGATGGTTGATGTATGTAACTACAGTCTTACCTACAGCATCGGACCATACGAGAATCTTATGTCTCCTGATGACCATTTTCAGGATCTGAAACGTGTGATCGGCGCAATCGGCGGCAAAGCCGCAGAGTAAACGTGATCATGCCTTATCTGTACGAAAGCCGCCAGAATATCCGCAGCGGCAGAGAATCCCTGGACTGTGCAACAGCACTTCAGGAGCTTGTAAGTATGGGTGTGGAAAACATCATCACTTTTGACGCACATGACGCGCGCGTGCAGAATGCAACACCTCTGCATGGATTTGAGACTATACAGCCATCCTATCAGTTTATCAAAGCTCTTCTCAATCATGAGAAAGGACTTCACATCGACAACGATCATTTCATGATCATCAGCCCTGATGAGGGAAGCATGAACCGCGCAATCTATCTTGCCAATATCCTTGGTGTTGATATGGGTATGTATTACAAACGTCTGGATTACTCCAAGAGAATCAATGGACGTCACCCAATCGCAGCTTACGAATTCCTCGGTCCAAACCTTAAGGGCAAAGATATGATCCTGATCGATGATATGATTTCTTCCGGTGATACAGTTCTTAAGATTTCTTCTCTCCTCAAGGAAAGAGGAGCAGGCAGAATTTATATCTGCTCTACTTTCGGACTGTTTACAAACGGACTCGAGAAATTTGATGAGGCTCATAAGGCAGGAGTGTTTGACAAACTGCTCACTACAAACCTAATCTATCAGTCTCCTGAGCTTCTTGCAAAAGATTACTACATTTCCTGTGATATGAGTAAATATATCGCCCTGATCATTGATACTCTTAATCATGATCAGTCCGTAAGCTATCTGCTCAACCCGGTTGACAGGATCAACCGCTGCGTAAGCAATTATATGGCTCAGTATGATGAGAAATAAATAACTTCTGTAAAATTTTATAAAAAAGAGATTTCATGTTCTGTTCCGGCTGTTTCATCCGAAATTCCTGCAGTACATGAAATCTCTCTTTTTGTTATATATAATGCAATCCACTCTTCTATGCGGCCCTACACTGAATAACTGCTTCGCAGTCTGATTAAAATTCAGGAAATAATTTGCTTCCCATAAGGGATTCCCTCTCTGTCCAGAAGTTCCATCTCGCGTTTACTGCAGGTACTGATGATAACCTGCTTTTTCTCCTTATACATCCATTCAAGAACTGCCTCAAGATCTTCTTCCTCATACATCCCAAAGATATCATCCAGTATCACCGGCAGACTTTCTTCCTGACACAGAAGCTCTCCTGCAGCCATGCGCATGGCAAAATAAATCAGCTCCAGAGTGCCGCGGCTGAGACATTCCAGTGCTTCCGCTCCGTTCCCGGTAGTTACTGTCATGTGGGATGCCGCATCCATCTGTACGTCCTGATATTCACCATCTGTAATCTCACTCAAAATCTGAGAAGTACGTATCTGCAGCTTTCGTCCCACCTGAAGATGAATATTTCCTGACATTCTCTCTATGGTTTCCATCGCCATATTCAGAGCCTGTACTTCCCGCTCTTCCGATGTAAGCAGAAAAGAATTTTCTTCGTATTCCCGGTATTCTTCCTTAAGGTTACAAAGTTCTGTTTCTTTCTCATCATAGTCCTGTCTGAGATTTTCTTTACTGCATCTGAGTTTCTCCTGCCTGGATACCCAACGTTTCTTCATCCGTATTCTCTTCTGAAATTCCCTTGCATACTTCAGCTGCTGTTTTCCACAAAATCCCACCAACGCAGCTGCAATAACCGCTACGATCAGACTTACCGAAACACTGTCCGCTATAATCGCAGTCAAAATCAATCCAAAGATGCCGGCAGCGGCCGATATCAGCATTCCCATTGCAAAGCTGTTTCTTTTTTGCCTTTGCCTGTGCCATTCTCTCATCCAGAATAACAGCACCATTTTCATCTCCGGGATGCATCCGTAACGACTCCTCTTTCTCATTAATCTGATCCAGCTTTCCATTCAGATCATTCAGATCACTTATGATATCATCCATCCTGGTCAGAAGTTTCTGCCTCTCCTGTTCTGTCTCTTTCTGTTTTCTGTCTGCCTGTACCAGATAACCCTTTCTGGACATCTTGAGCATCTGCATGGCCCGTCCCAGATCCATGGAGCTGTCTGCAGTTCCCTGATAGCCGGTCATAAATTTTTGCAGCTCCCGAGCCAGATCCTGTTCTGTCGGACTCTTTAACTTCGCAGCAAAAACTGCATTATCGTAGATTGCTTCACTGATATCTCCGAGAAACATATTTTTAATATACGTATGTACTATCGCTCTTTCGCTTTCATTCTCTCCATACAGAACGTTAATTCCCGGAGAAAACTCTAAAGTTTTATCATGGATTTCTCCAGAGTTTTTAATATTTAACTGTCTGATAATCATATTCTGTCTGTCACCTGCTTGTTTCCAGTAAAGCCTGAAGACCATAATATAATGCCTTCTCCTCCACTGCATTTCTGTCTTTTTCAAGAAAATAACTGATATAGTCACCAATCAGTGTTCCACTATATTTTTTTTTGAAGTGCTTCCAGATCATAGGAAGGCTTTGATTCATCCAGAACCTCTGTTACGTAGCCAAAAGACTTCAGTCTCTCGGGAAGCAGCAGAAGCTCCGGTGCCCTGGTTCCCTGGATTACGATCCTGTAGATATTCATGCGTCCTTTATTCGCCAGATCCGCCTTCAGCATATCCTCCAGAGATGCCTGTGTAGAATCTTCACGCAGCATCAGAAGAATCTGCTCATAGGAACGGCAGGCAAAAGGAACAAAATTTGTCTTAAGCCTTCCGTTTTCCAGATGTCCTTCTATGTATCCATGATCACCCAGATCATTTCTGTCAACAGGCTCCAACGCACCTGCATAAGCTGCATTATCCCGGATCAGAATCTGGGGTTTATGAATATGTCCTAATGCAATATAATCAAATCCTGACGCAGCAATTGATTTGATATTCATGGGGATATGCTTCGCATCTCCACCATGAGCCAGTAAAATGTGAACCCCCTCTCCCTCTGCAGGATGTATAGAATCATACAGAGGATTCTCTATTTCCTGATGTTCATAGCTCAGTCCATATACATAAATATCCAGTTTCTCATCTTTCACACAGGTAAGCTGTTCATTCTTAAAAAATGTCACATTCTTTTCCCACTGAAAATCCCGGTAAAAAGAATCAGCCTTAATATAGTCATGATTTCCTGCCATCAGATAAACCCGGGTATCCGGGATGGTGGAAAACAGGTTATTTACTTCTTTCAGTTCCCGTAGAAGAGGCTGGCGGTGGAACAAATCTCCTGCTATAAATAACAAATCCACCGGATTCTCGCGGATACCCGCAATAACCCGGCGGAAAGTTCCCAGATTTCTTCCTCCCGCCTGCTGCTCCATGGACAGCCCCTGTCAGGAACTGCACCAAGGTGTACATCTGCAAGATGAATAAATCTCATGCCAATCTCTCTTTCTATAACATTTTTGATATCTGCGGATTGCTCTGCAGCTTCAATGCTCCCACAATACTGATATCAGTCAAATTATAAATCACAGTTTTTAACAGTTCTTGGGAATGGAATTACGTCGCGGATGTTGCCCATGCCGGTAAGGTACATTACGCAACGTTCAAATCCAAGACCAAATCCTGAATGGCGTGTGGAACCATATTTACGAAGATCAAGATAGAAGTCATAATCCTCTTTCTTAAGTCCCAGCTCGTCCATACGTTTCTCAAGTTTCTCAATGTCATCCTCTCTCTGGCTTCCACCGATGATCTCACCGATTCCAGGCACCAGACAGTCCATAGCTGCAACAGTCTTGTTATCCTCATTCATCTTCATGTAGAAAGCTTTGATCTCTTTCGGATAATCTGTTACAAATACAGGTTTCTTAAAGATTTCTTCTGTAAGATAACGTTCATGCTCTGTCTGCAGATCGCATCCCCAGAATACTTTGTAGTCAAATTTATCGTTGTTCTTCTCCAGAAGCTCTACTGCTTCTGTGTAAGTAACATGACCAAACTCAGAATTGATCACATGGTTCAGTCTGTCCAGAAGTCCCTTATCAACAAAAGAATTGAAGAAATTCATCTCTTCCGGTGCATTCTCCAGTACATAACGGATCACATATTTCAGCATTGCCTCTGCAAGATCCATGTTGTCATTTAAATCTGCAAATGCGCATTCCGGCTCGATCATCCAGAACTCTGCCGCATGGCGGGTTGTGTTGGAATTCTCAGCGCGGAAGGTTGGTCCGAAAGTATAAACATTGCGGAATGCCTGTGCAAAAGTCTCGCAGTTTAACTGTCCGCTTACTGTCAGATTAGTTTCTTTTCCGAAGAAATCCTGAGAGTAATCTACAGCACCCTTGTCATCTGTCGGAACGTTGTTCATATCCAGAGTAGTTACCTGGAACATCTCACCTGCACCTTCACAGTCGCTTCCTGTGATCAGCGGAGTATGCACATAAACAAATCCCTGCTCCTGGAAGAAACGGTGAATCGCATAGGCACACAGAGAACGTACACGAAATACTGCCTGGAATGTGTTTGTTCTCGGACGGAGATGTGTGATGGTTCTTAAGTATTCAAGACTGTGGCGTTTCTTCTGAAGCGGATAATCAGGTGCAGAATTACCCTCTACTGTAACTTCTGCTGCCTGGATCTCAAATGGCTGTTTTGCCTGTGGAGTTGCTACCAGTGTACCTTTGACAATGATCGCTGCACCTACGTTTAATTTGCTGATCTCAGCAAAGTTCTCCATTGTATCGTGATAAACTACCTGAAGAGTCTCAAAGAAGCTTCCGTCGTGAAGCACGATAAATCCAAATGTCTTGGAGTCACGTACGCTTCGTACCCATCCACCTACTGTAACCTCTTTATCCAGGTATTTTTCTCTCTCTTTGTAAATCTCTTTTACTGTTGTTAACTTCATATCTATGTTTCCTCTTTCTCCTCATCGTTCTGGATGTTACACATAAAAAGACGAAACGCTGTTCTCGTCTGACAGCCGTCTCGTCTTTTAGTATAGACTATTCCCTGATTTCACGCAAGGAGTAATCTGGTATTTACTGTGTTTTTTATTCGTTACCGGGTACGAAACGAATAGTAACTTTTATCCTGATAATATTTAAATAACATCTATCCTATCTTGGTACCCTCAGCGAATCTATACACTTGGCATAAATTCGCTTGTATGTTTTTGCCGTATAATGCAGACCATCATCGATAGTTCCTGCTCCATAGTGATCACTGGCAAAGCTGTAGCCTGTGGATTTCAGGTAGGAGTACATATCGATATAAGTATATGCAGAAGAAAGATTTGCTTTCATATAATCGTTAAAGGATCTGACTGCCGCTTCGCTTCGGTCTGCTCGTCCTGTATTTGAAAGCATCGTACGGTTCAACGGATTTACTGACATGAAATACAGTTCGCATCCTTTACTTTTAAGCTGCGGTGCAATCCAGTTATAATATTCTACATAATCTGCATAATCTGACAGATCATTTACTCCAAAGTTAAAAATTACCGCTGTTTCTTAGAAAGAATACTGTTGGTGTCCTTCTGCACCATAGCATAAAGCTGTGACCATCCTGTGGTAGTAAGCCAATTTAATTTCTTTCCCGCAGAGCAGACAAACTTCACATTTTTTAATTGCTGATTCTCCCATTCCCTTCAGAACATTCTCCATAAATTCTGTACGGGAATCGCCCACAAAGATTACCTGTTTGTATTTATAGATATCTACCTGCGGGAGCTCAGCTTCTGTAAGATCTTTTTCTGTTGATCTGTTAAATACTACTGCATACAGGTTCATATTACCGTTTACTGTAATCTTCTCTTCTGCCTCATATTCCGGATTCACAGACTGCATTGGTTTTGATGACCATCCCATGAAAGTATAACCTTCTGCATCTCTTACTCCTGGCAGAGAATAGGTAGATCCTTTCGCCAGAGTCGTTTTCTGCCAGGTGCTGCCGTCACATCTGTGAAAAGTCAGCTGTACTGCCTTCTTCTGTACCGCATAAAGAGTGATATTTTTGTTGACTGTACATTTCGCCTTTGCTGTTGCTTTCTCAGAATTTTTCTTACTTGACCATCCCTGGTTAACATAACCGGTTCTTGCCGGTACTTTTGCAAAGGTAACAACCGTTCCCTCTTCTACTGTCTGAGTAAGTTTTTGATAAGCCGCATTAGTGCTCCATTTCCCAGATAGTAGCTGACCGTATAATAATTACTCTTTCTGCGCACTGCATAGAACCGAGTTGCCTTTGTAATCTTTACTGTATCACCGGCTGAATATTCCGGTTCTGTTTCTCCCGTTTCAGTTGTCCAGCCCAGATTTGTATAGCCCTTTACTTTCGGCACATCAGGCAGTGTCACTTTCTGATTTTTTGACGCATACATGGTGAGAGAGGTATAAATTTTACTGGTACTTGTTCCATTATTGTTATTGAAAGTAACTGTGTAAGGCAATTTCTTATATACAGCATAGAGAGTCAGTGTTTTTGATACAGTCACATTCTGGCCTGCTTTATAGTCAGCTTTGGAGGCTTTTTTTACTCTTTGACCATCCCAGAGACTGATATCCTGTCTTGACAGGTACCTGCGGCATTGTAACTGTAAGTCCCTTTCCGACTTTCTGATTCAGTCTGGTAAATTTACTGTTGCTTGCCCCTGTATTGGTCTTAAAATTCACCTGAAGTGCTGTACGGCGCACAATGTAAAAATCTGTGTCACCGGTCACTGTAAATTCTGAATTCAGTTCATATTTTACAGCAGAACTTCCCTTTGTATCTGTCCATCCATAATTAATGTATTTTAGATGATGGCATATCCGGAAGTATGACGTTTTTTTGTCTCATATGCATGCAGAATTCCATTGGAAAACACACTGGTTCCTGAATTATTATAAAGGGAAACCGTACATTTCTTTGGCATATAGAAGTTCAGGATGCCTTTTTCGAGAAACAGATTCCAGCTCTCGCCTTTCTTCAGAGTAAGAATATCTCCACCCTTCAGAGTGATCGCATCTCCAAGTTTTTCATTTTTTTCCAGTTTCCACATATCCGGTGCACCTGTATCCGGTACATTGGGAAGGATCAAAGATTCACCCCAGGACATCACTGTTCGCAGCTGTTCACATTCATTTCCTTCTCCGTCTATAAACCGGAGCATTACCTCTTTCTCCGGATTAATCGTCGGCGTGGGAGATGGTGATGGTGTGACTGAAGGAGTCGGTGTTGAAGACGGCATCGGTGTGACCGAAGGAGTCGGTGTTTCTGTCAGTGCAGGTGTACCCTCCGGTGTCGAAGTCACTGTTGGTGTTGGTGACAGTTCCGATGCCATTACTTTCTCCGAATCAGAAGCTGCCGGCAAAGTATTTTCTGTATCAGTTATGCACGAATCTTCTTCCCCTGAACTGAAAATCTCTTCAAAACTGTCCGGAGTGCCGAACTCTGCTGCCTGTACGGGAACTGTTGCAGTGATCAGTGCCACAGTCAGAAACACACTTGCCAGACGCTTTCCTCTTTTGTGTCTTTTTCTGTACATATTTACCTCCATTTTGCAAAAACGTCCCAACATAAAATATGCGGGACGTTCTCTATGCATTCCCAATCATTCAAAAACATCTTCAGACTGCCCGGCTTTTGATCAGAACCGCCACAACCTGCTCATATGTAAATAATACCAGATTTGTCATCCTGCTATGTAAACACTGTTTTCTTATGGTTGAAAATATTCCTTATAATTTATTGATAAACCTCATAAATGCTTCTCTGCCTTCAGCAGTGCATTTATATACGCCGGCATCCTCAAGTACATGAACGAATACATTACCGACTTCTTTTCTGAGAACATCCTGAATGTTGTCTTTATCAAGGTTGTCATATTTCGGAAGAAATTCTGCAACCCACGCTGCATGTTTCTCAATCTTCTCATTGGAAGAAATGTCTTTTCCCTCCAGAATATATTCTGCCAGAAGTTCCAATTCTTCTTTTAATCTTGCCGGGAGTACGGCAAGTCCCATTACTTCGATCAGACCAATATTCTCTTTCTTGATATGGTGATACTCTGCATGCGGATGGTATACACCAAGAGGATGCTCATCAGTAGTAATGTTATTTCTAAGTGTGAGATCCAGTTCAAACATATCTCCGGATCTACGGGCGATCGGTGTGATCGTATTGTGCGGTTCTCCATCAGTTTCAGCAAAGATAAACGCAC
>ENA-OQCT01000041-OQCT01000041.1-human-gut-metagenome-genome-assembly--contig:-NODE-41-length-10789-cov-0.610111_pt1 | contig 10789 bp, 14 predicted proteins | sample MGYA00242764_ERZ504591 | MGnify/ENA primary metagenome ERZ504591 (study PRJEB26092, sample SAMD00036299) | human gut metagenome | host: Homo sapiens | study: EMG produced TPA metagenomics assembly of...
CCGAAAGGTAAGGTTGAAGGCTTTTCAAAAGATGGAAGAGGCAAAGGATAGCTTGGTCAAGTATAATTATCTGGCAATGACACTGAAAACATATTTGATTACTTCACAGCTTGATTCGGCACAAATCGTAATCCAGCAGATACATGACTTTATAGAAAGGCAGCATAGTTCTTCTCAAATGGCAGATTTGGAATCTGAATGTTTCATATGAAGGGAAATATCTTTGCACGTGTTGGGAATATGGATTCTGCCGAAATTTGTTTCCGGAAGGCTTATGAATTACGGATGAGAGGGACTAGGATTGAAGTGGTGCCGGATATTTTGATGAATCTTGCAGATGCGAATAACCGTTTAGGAAAATTGGATATAGGGGCAGCTTGGTATAGGAGAGCTTTGTTGATGTGCGACTCTTTGCATATAGCTTCTACCAAGAAACCTCCCATTTATTATGGTTTGGCACAAGTATATGTTACCATGCGTGATTTTGAACAGTGTGATTACTATTATAATCTGGCAGGAGAAAGCTATGACAGTATGCTACCTTATGAAAAATATATTTATTTGAATAATAGAGGGACTTCTTACTATTATAGGGAGGATTACCAGACAGCGAATAAAATATTTCCAAAAGGTTATTGATTTAGTCGAAGGATATGCTGATATGAGTTTTGAACTTAATCTGGGGAGGTTGAATTTAGGAGACTGTTATCTTCAACTGAATATGGTTGATTTGGCTGTTAAATATATAAATGAATGCCAACTTTTTTTTGAGGAAATGGGGGGTGAGTACTGCACTATATTATATCGATACGCAGAAAATAGAATTGGCTCTGCTTCAGAAAGACTTTTCAAGAGGCACGTCGTTTATTGTCCGAGAGTGTAGTCCCTCCGGGCATCGACCCTGATATGGTACATATCCGTAATAAATACCTTCAGCAGTTTTACGAGGAAACCGGCAACTACAAGAGGGCTTATCACTATCTGCAGAGGAACAACCAGCTTGATGATTCTATCAGGAATGAGCGTGTCCGGATGCGTACGGCAGACTTTGACTTTGCGTTATCAGCAGGATTCTACCTTGATAGCACATCGGGTTTTGCTTCAGGAGCAGAAAAACAAGGTGCTGGTGCTGAGGCAGACACAGTTTGTCGTGTTTGCTGTAGCTGTTGTATCTATATTGACGGCGGTTTTCCTTTTATCTGTACAGCAAAAAGAAACGTGCTTTGTTGCTTGCACGGAATCATCGCACAGTCTCTACACTTCGTCTGGAGAATATCCGTAACCGCTTGTCCCCTCATTTCATCTTCAATATGCTGAACCGGGAGATGGCGGAGCGGAATGTGGAAGAAAAGCAAGAGCTTTCGTCGCTGGTAAAACTGATGCGTCGCAATCTGGAATTGGCGGAACAACTGTGTGTAACCTTGGCAGAGGAGCTGGATTTTGTGAAAACATATATTAATCTGGAACGCCGTTCTTTAGGTCCGGATTTTCATTCGGAACTGAAGATAGAAAAGGATGTGCAGCCGGAGCAAATAAGGATTCCGTCTATGATGATTCAAATTCCGGTTGAAAATGCAGTGAAGCATGCGTTGCGCGAGAAGGAAGGTGAACGTAATCTTTGGGTTTCGGTCTGCCGCCGGGGAAATGGTATCTGTATAAAGATAACGGATAATGGTGGCGGTTATCGTCCGGACAGTCGGAACCGGGGCACGGGGACGGGAATGAAAGTCATTATGCAGACCATTCGGATTCTCAACAATAAGAACAAGGAGGCCATTGATGTTTTGGTGCACAATGTCTCTCTACAGAGTGGTGAGATGGGCTGTGAGGTGACTTTCTGGCTGCCTGACAACTACGATTACAGAATTTAAAAGAACCGTTTAATCTTATTTTTTGCAAGGATAGGCATATTTACAGACAAATAGTCCGTAAATGACCTTCTATTGCTTTGTATGGGAGTAGGATTATGTATATATTCGCGAGAAGAAAACATAAAAGGAACATGGATAAATATAAGGTTGCAATAGTTGACGACGATGAGGTGGCTCTTGAGAATCTGAGTTTTGAATTGGGAAAGGATGCACGCTTCTTTTTTGAAAGGAACTGCCCGTAATGGTAAACAAGGGAAAAAACTCATTGCCAAGGTACAGCCGGATTTGTTGTTCTTGGATGTGGAACTGCCGGACATGACTGGAATGGAATTACTGCAGGAAATACGTGACAGTGTTTCGTGGAATATGCGGATTGTTTTCTATACGGCTTATGATAAGTACATGATTCAGGCTATCCGGGAGGCTGCGTTCGACTATCTGCTGAAACCTTTTGAAGAGCAGGAGTTGCGGGATATTCTTGCGCGTTTTGTAGAGCAGGCAGAGGCTGGGCAGAGAATGTCATATCCCATTGGTGCACCGTTGCATACCGGACAGACATTTATCGTATTTACGCCAACTAATGATATGCGTGCGTTGCGTCCGGCTGAAATCGGCTTTTTTCGCTATTGTTCCGAGCGTAAACAATGGGAGGTGATACTAAACAACCAGCCGCCGTTGGTGTTGCGTCGCGGAATGACTGCTGAGCAGATTACTCAATATTCATCCAGTTTCGTGCAGATACATCAATCGTATATTATCAATATTGATTATCTGATGATTATAAAGGATAGCAAATGCATGCTTTATCCACCATTTGACAAAGTGACGGAACTGCTGGTTTCCAGAAAGTATAAGAAAGAGCTGCAAGACAGATTCTGCTTGTAAAGTGATAAGAATTATTTGGTTAGGGAGTTGACGCCGCAGGTTTTTGGTGGCGTTGACGTAAAGAAAAGGCATTGAACCTCTAAAGTCCAATGCCTTTTTATTTATCAAATACTATTTTCGTATTTATCAGAAGCGAAGTTTATTTCACTTCGATACCTTTGTTCTGCAGTGTGACGTTCAATACTCTGGCATAATCAGCATACTGCTTTTCATTCAGAGTCTTTTTCATCAACTTCAGATTACCATAAACTGCATTACGGAGTAACTTCTCCTGATTCTTCTTGGAATTTGTAGCGCGTTCCATCTGTTCTGTAAAATATTCGCAGATGTTTGCCACTTCTTCATGCTGGTTGGAATCCAGATTCAAATACTTGCTCAACTTTGTTATGTTGATGTTACCTTCCCATTTTGCAGTTGTAGGTTGGTTTCCTGCTGCAAATGTTGTAGCAGTCAGGCAGACTGCTGCCACTAATGTTAATCCTAAACGTTTCATAATACCTACTTTTTTAATTGTTATTCCTAAAAACTAATTTCAATCTAATACCTATTGAAAACTCTCTAAGCGCTTAGCTTTTTTCTTTTACCTATGCAAATGTAGGTATATGTTTTATAACACAAAAATGAATAAGGGAAAAAGTGTAGTTTATACCTTCATTTCTTGACTTAAATCAATTTTATAGTGTGAAAATGCTTTGTTTAGATGCTTTTTGTAATACGAATGTAATGTGGACTAACTGAATTTATATTTGTAGTAATGGATAAAAGGATTTTTATTAGTCAAAATGTTATTGCCAAATAGTTTCGGGTAATTCTATGATTACTCTGCTTTCAGAGCAGACTCCCACAAAGCCTAATCCGCCTATGACGTTGCAAGGCAGACTGATAGGTTCCATTAAAGCATCGTCGTAATCCCCATCATCCAGGCAGTTTAAGGCTTTTAGATAGCGGTATTCGGCTTCAGTGATGCTAAGCAACCGTACGGTGATGGTTTGTTTGCGGGATATATGGTCGTAGTAGTGTCCCTCTATCGGATAATAATCTTGGTAGAGAGGGGTGTATACTTTCAATGTGGCATAAGAGTTACGGAAAGTGTTATCATTGAATATGTTGTATTTGTTATTTATGGTGGGAAACAATTCATTTTTCTTCATCATCATAGTTGCCAGGGTGGCCGTCAGTCAGTATAACATCTTCCCGGTTGATGATTTCGTTCTGTCGGGGGAGCAAGGATGGTAGTGTCTCTGGGTATGGAGGCCCAATGCCAAGAGCCGTCCTCGTCTTCCACTTTGATGAGGCTGCCGTTTTCATCTTCCAGGTATTCTTTCCATTTGCAATAGTAACTACGGTCATTCCAAATGTCCAGCCGGTAGTAGTTCTTCTCGTTGGGGCGGTCTTGCAATGTAATTTTGTATTGGCGGTAAAGGGTTTGTCCGCTGTACTCGCGCAGGTAGGCCAAGCAAGTGTCCACGTGCAGGCTCTCTATCGGTTGTGGCACGGTGACCTCGGCACTGGCATGGTATTTCCCGTTTTCGGCAGTGGCTTCCAGACGTATGTTGTCGCCGGGATGCAGTGTGCTGGTCAGACGATATTTCTTGAAACGTATACTTTTCAGTAATGATTCATAAATGTCCTTATCAAGTTCTCCTTCCAGATGCCCATAAATTTCTTCCGGGGAAACCGCTTTCGGAGTTTCTGCTATTTTGCCATTGATGTAGAGGAAAAGAGTTGCTTCGTTCAAATGTTCAATACTATAGCCCTCGCCTAAATGGAGATAGACATCATTCTCAGCTTGTCCGGTTTCGAGCAAAGGCGTTCATGATGATTTGCGGATCTTGTTTGTCCGGGATTGTAAGGAATCTCGTTTTTCGCAGGCTGTTAGGAAGCCTACAATAGTTATGTATATAATAAGGTGTAATTTCATTTTTTGTTTTCATATGCCGGATTTGTTTTTTAAAATCTATAAGTATAGGTAACAGAAGGAATACAAGGCAGTATTGTTATTTTCTTGATGACAGTTTGAGCTTTCTTCTGCCCGGTATTTCCATGATAAATACTTTCGTAGAAATCATCGTAGTATACGTTGTATCCATTTTTGTATTTGCTGTAAACGATGTTCGGATTCATGGCATTGTATGCATTGTAGATACTGATATTCCAGGTACGCATACCATGTTTGGTCTTCTTGTTGAAGTTGACGCCGAGATTCAAACGATGGCTGGCGGGAAGGCGGTAATTGTTACGCCGGGAGATGTAACCGGTTTCCTCAATAGAGCCATCGGGCCGGATGATGATTGTTGCCTTTTCGGGGATAGTGATACATCCACCGGTATTGAATATCCAGGAAGCTCCTGCATCAATGCGGTCACTGAACTTATGGCTGAGATTGAGGCTGATGCTGTGGCGGCGGTCATATTTGTAGGGGAACCATCGGCCTTGGTTGATGGTACCGTTCTTAAAACGGTGATCGGTCTTGGATAGGGTATATGCCAGCCAGCCGGTAGTCTTGCCCAATGTTTTCTGTACCATCAGTTCCAGACCGAAGGAGCGGCCTTCGCCCATTTCCACTTTTTCTTCCCAGTTGGTAGAGGTGCCGAAGAAGGATACACCGTCTTGATATTCAAGTATGTGTTTCATCTGTTTATAATATCCCTCGACGGAGAACTCCCAACCCGGCAGTCCGGAATAGTAGCCTCCTATGGAGAACTGGTTGGCATACATCGGACTGATGTCTTTGGTAATGGGTACCCAGAGGTCGGTAGGCATAGACAGCGGAGTAGAGGACAGCAGATGCACATACTGTGCCATGCACGTATAGGATGCTTTGGCAGAATATCCTTGTCCGAGGTCATAGCGGGCGGAAAGGCGGGGCTGCAGCGAATAGTAGCTTTTCCCTTGTGTGTGGAACAGCGATGTGCGTACACCTGCATTCAGACTGAGCCTGGCGTTTATATTGAATTGTCTTGGCGTAAAGGGAGATTTCTTGTCCGCGCATGGCATGGCTGTTGCTGGTATTGTAAACCGTATCTTCCTGGAGGGCGCCCATTATCTATATCTTGTATTTTCGAGGTAGCTATTCCCGGACGGAACGTATGGTGGATGTACTCTGCACCGAACTTGATGTGGTGCTGCGGCATGGGGGGTGTAGTCAAAGTCCATACGTGCACTCCAGTCACGGATACCGGAGTTGAACTTGGAGGAGTAATAGTATCTGTCTTGTACTTTATTGGCGACAGTATAGGTATCTTCCATGTTTCCGTCCAGCCCCATTTCATATTTGTTGTATGAGACGGTGGTGTTGCAAAACAGCTTGCTGTTGAATACATAGTTCCAGCGGCCGTAGGCGATGGTGTTTCCCCAATTCAGATGGCTGTTGTCCTTGGAATAATTCTTAATGCTGTTGTCGTAATTGTCACCGTGGTAGTAACTGTCATAATGATAGTGGTCTTTCCCCTTGTAGAAACTGAGGAAGATGCGGCTACGGTCGCTGAACTTATGGTTGACCTTTGCATTGACGTCGTAAAATAGTAGTTGTATTTGTCGGAATAGGTGTCGTCTTTGTCTACAATGAGATTTTTGAAGAATAGGGTGGGGATGGCTCGTGCGCTGAAACTGAAGGAGGTCCGTTCTTTCCAGATAGGGCCTCGATATGCAGTTTGTCCGTCAGCAGGCCTATGCTGAATGCGCCGTGGTATTTATGCATGTCCCCGTCGTTGGTCCGTACATCTACTATAGACGAAAGACGCCCGCCGTAGCGGGCAGGAAAAGAACTTTTGAAGAGTGTGGTGTTCTTTACCGCTTCGGGCGTAAAGATGGAGAATACTCCCAGCAGGTGGTCTGCGTTGTAAACTGGAATTCCGTCCAGCATAACCAGGTTTTGGTCGGGACCTCCCCCTCGCACATACATGCCTGCAAAACCTTCCATACCGGCTTGCACACCCGGCATCAGCTGAATGGTCTTCAGCAGGTCGGCTTCTCCCAATATGGACGGGGTATGCCTGATTTGTGTCATCGGTATCTCATGCGCTCCCATGGCTGTGCTTTCTATGCCGGCCTCCCGCTTGTCCGAGAGCACTACGACCTCTGCCAGCTGGTTATTGCTGTCCAGCCTGACGTTGAGTAAGGTGTCTTTCGTCAGTTCGAACCGGCTATGCCGGCTTTCGTAGCCCAGGTAGGAGAAAAACCAGTTCCGTTTCCCCTTCCGGGCAGGGTGAGGGAATAGAAACCGAAAGGATTGGTGGCAGTACCTGTGGAACGACGACTCTCAAGGATATTGGCACCAATCAGCGTCTCGGAAGACGCTCCGTCAGTCACGTATCCGCTGATGGTGAACTTACGGCTAACGGGTTTCTGCGGCACGGGCCGCTTATGGAGTAGAATGTGCTTTCCGGATATTTCGAACGTGATGGGTTCGTTTTCAAAGGCACGTTGCAATATCTCACTGATGTTCTTTTGTTTCATCTCCAGTGTGATGCGGTGCGTGAGCTTTACTTCTTCCCCATAGATGAAGGAGAATCCGGTTGCATTTTCCAGTTGCTTCACGAAACTCTCTAAAGTTGCGTTACGGATATTCAGGTTTATACGTGTTTCCTTGTTTTGTGCCTGTGCATGGAGTGAGACGCTTAAAAGAACCACACACATCAGAAGTACGGTTCTGATGCGGTGGTGCGAACAGATAGTAGAGCTGGTCATTGTCAGTTAAGTTTAGTAGTAAGGATAATAGTGTTGTTTTCTTTTTTATAGGTAAAGTTGCCGGCGTCCTTCAGTAGGTCGAGGATTTCTGTAAGACTCTCCCCTTCGCGGAAGGTAGCTGTCATGTGATAGTTCTTCAGGCTGTCTCCTTCGATACGTATATCGGTACGGAACGTTTCGGAAAGTTGACGGACGATTTCCTGCAAGGGTTGCTGATCGAATGTCAGTACGCTATGAATTACTTGGGTTTCCTCGGTAGTATGTATGGCTTCTGTGGGAATGGCTTCCCGTTGTGGTGCTACGTATAAGAACTGATAGGCTGCCCAGCTCGTTACACAGAGCAGGACTACGGCTGCGGCACTGGCTGTACGCATCCAGAACCGCTTCATGCTGCGGCGCTTTAGCAAACGGCTTTCCAGCAGCCTCCAGCTGTTCTCTGCCGTAAAGCGTCCTCGTGGGGAACGGGTAGAAGCAACCAGTTTGTTCAGTACCTTGTCGAAATTCTCGTTATTCACTTTCATTTTTGGCAATTTATTAAGAGCCTATGACTCCTTTTCTGCATGTAAAGACAGCTCCTTTTCAGGAATTCCCTATGCCTATATCCTGAAATAATGTTAATCTAAAGCTCTTTGTCCGTGAAAGTCCGTCCTGCCTACGTATGACTTCCTTGTTTCTCTGTTTCAATCAATAGGGAAGGTGTGCTCGAGATGTGCATCTCATGTTGTGCGAGATGTGTATCTCATGCAGCTCGAGATGTACATCTCATACATGCATATGCGGCTTCTTGCAAGGAAGATGAAGCAGAGTTCACTCCGTCAGCAATGCTTCCTTGAGTCTTGTGAGTGCTTTTTGCAGTTGCGCGTCTACTGTCTTTGTGCTGATGTTCAGCTCCTCCGCCACTTGTGCATAGCTTTGTTTCTCTTCGCGCAGGCGGATGAATACTTCACGGCAACGCTCCGGCAGGCGGTCGAGCGCCTTGACATATCGGGGCAAACAGTTCTTCGCTGATAAGAGTGTCTTCGGGAGAATCGGCCTGGCCGGAAACTTCGGGAAGCTGTTCGGACGAGAGTGTAGGGTGCCGGTTCTCTTTTTCCAGGTAATTGAGGGAGGCGTTTTTGGTAAGGATAAAGCAGTAATCCTCTATGTTGTTCACTTCCGGCAACAGGGCGCGTTGTTCCCAAAGCTTCATGAAGACGTCGAGCACAATTTCTTGCGCCCATTCTTCGTGCTTCACGAAATAGCAGGCAATACGGAACAGACGGTCGTAGCACAGATTGTAGAAACTGTGGAAAGCCCGTTCCGAGTCTTCTTCCTTCATTTGGCGCAAGTAGCGTCTGACTTCTTGTTCGGTCATGCAGTCTCCCGGTTTTGCTGTTAATCAATGAACATCAGGTCGCTTATTATGCCGTCCGAAACAAAGATGCCTTCCCGGGTCAGGCGCAGGCGGTCTGCCTGCATCTCCAGTTTGTGGCTTTGGAGGTAGGGGGCTGCCATTTTCGTGCAATATTGGCACAACTCTGTGCCGAAGGCTTCTTCCGTATATGTCAGGGAGATTCCCCACATGGTACGGCAGGGAAGTCATGATGTATTCATTGTAACGGGTCACTTTATCCAGAATTTCTGTTTCGGAGGAACGGTGCCCCTCTTCAATGGACTTTATGTATCCTTCCAGAGAAGCTGTGTTCCATTCCCTTGTCTCCGCATTGAAGGAGTGGGCGGAAGGGCCGCAGCCCAAATACGGAATGCCTTTCCAGTAAGCAGTGTTGTGGCGTGAGTACATGCCGGGCTTGCAGAAGTTGGATATTTCGTAATGCTCATACCCCGCGGCTCCCAGGGTGTCCATGAGTGCCGAGAAGAAGCGCACGCTACTCTCTTCATCTACTTCGCTGATACGATGGCTCTGCAGCATTTCGTAGATGCGGGTGCCTTTTTCGTAAGTCAGATGATAAGCGGAGATATGCTCCACATCAAGGCCGACGGCTTGTTGCAGGTCGCGTTCCCACCGTTGGTCTGTTTCATCCGGTAGCCCATAGATGAGGTCGATGCTGATATTCCGGAAGCCGGCTTGGCGGAGGCGGTGTATGGCTGCGATGGCTTGCGCGGCATTGTGCCGGCGGTTCAACAGTTTCAGGGTGGGGGCGTCGAATGTCTGTATCCCCATGCTTATGCGGTTGAAGGGGAGGGTGCGCATCATGGACACATATTCTTCCGTCAGGTCGTCGGGATTGGCCTCGAGGGTAATTTCTTCGGCATGTTCTGTTCCATACACCTCTTTGATAGTCCGGAATATCTGCTCGAAATCTTCGTGAGCGAGCTGTGAGGGAGTTCCTCCACCAAAGTAGATGGTCTCTATCGGTTTTTCCTTCAGATAACCCTTGCGGGTTTTCAGTTCAGTGCACAAGGCACGGATGTACTGCTGCTTCAATTCGCTGCGAGTGGTGGAATAGAAATCGCAATAGATACAGCGTGTCTTGCAAAAAGGTATATGAATATAGATGCCTGCCATGGTATGCTTATGGATATTTGTTGCAAAAATAGTCTTTTGGCAGGAGAATATATCGGTTTTCGGGACATTTAATGTAATATGGAAGTAGTCAGTGTCTTGGTGGATATTCTCAGTTTTGTCTGTAATCCGGAAAAATAGAACATTTTTTGAGTCGTATGGAAATTCATTATTCCGAATAAACTCCTTTCCTTTGTTATCAGAAAAAGGAATGGGTGTCTATTAAAATAATGAGTAATATGTTTGAAGGACTTGACTTTTGGTTTGAACAGATTATAGCTTATTGCATTGCCCTCGTACTGGTGCAGTTCATGAAGAAACAAATATAGCGGCAAATACTTTATTCACTTCCGTCGTAGCACGGTTTAATCTTAGGCTTTTTCTTGTGATTTCTGAGCTTTTGGGGTACTAATGACCGATATTTACCCCTTTTTGAAACAATAGTGCCCCCGAAATTACCGGGAATGGGGTAATTTTGCAGTATTGAAAAACAAACTTAAATAATATCATGAGAAAAAGTAACTACTTATGGCTGCTGCTGGTGGCAGTTTTATTGCTGCCCGCTCAGGAAATGGCTGCCAAGAAGAAAAAGAGAAGGAAGTGACAGACCGCGAACTTTGGGCCGGGGTGTTGTATCAAATGGCTGCTCCGGTACTGAGCAATATGAGTGAAGGGAAGCTCCAGGAAAATATGCAGGTGGAGCTTAGTCCCACTTGGGATGGACGCGACAAACGGGTGACCTATATGGAATGTTTCGGCCGTCTGATGGCGGGGTTGGCGCCCTGGCTCTCTTTGCCGGACGATGACACTGCCGAAGGCAAGCAGCGCAGGCAGCTCCGCG
>ENA-OQCT01000042-OQCT01000042.1-human-gut-metagenome-genome-assembly--contig:-NODE-42-length-10674-cov-0.764293_pt1 | contig 10674 bp, 9 predicted proteins | sample MGYA00242764_ERZ504591 | MGnify/ENA primary metagenome ERZ504591 (study PRJEB26092, sample SAMD00036299) | human gut metagenome | host: Homo sapiens | study: EMG produced TPA metagenomics assembly of the...
CACGCCCATGATTTCACCTTTCCTTGTTTTCTCGACGCAACGACGGCAATACCGCCTGCACCTTGGCCATGACTTCCCTTGTAAACCAGCCTTCACGCAGCTTCTGACCCAATTGCGAAGCCCGTCGTACCATTCGCGCATACTCGCTTTGCGTCATGCCGTATTCCACGGCCATGGCCTCTTGCAACGATTCGACGGCAACGCCCACTCCCTGTTCGACTACGAATGGTGCGAGCGCCGCCTTGTTCCATATGATCACCGGCTTGTCGGCTGCAAGATACAGCGACAGCTTATGCGGATTGTTGACGGTCAGATATTTGCCGTAATAGCCGCCGCAGGTGTCGAGACTGTCGCCGTCCCAGATCAGACCGAATCGTCCTTCCAGTTTGTCTGGCAGTTCATCGGGTGCGACGATTCCGCGGTACCACGCCGTTTTGCCGTTCCGCCGGTCATATTTCGGCCCGTACAGTATTGATGTCGGCTTTGGGGAATCGCTCGGCCAGCCGATACACGTATTCGGCTTTGCCATGGCTGAGATTTCCCGCGATATCGATGCCGTGACGCTGTTCCACGGGCACAGGATTCGCTTGCGGCAGCAGGTAATCAAAAAATGCCGATCTCCACGATCGGCACGGTCGCGCCGTACTTGCGCAACACTTCGCTCATGCGCGGATTGTGGCTGATGAGCAGATCCGCTTCGGTCACCCATTGTTTGTCGAAATCGGTGTAGGAGTAGCCGCGTAGCGTTTCCAAATCATGAATCAGGAAAACAAACAACGCTCCGCGCGCTTTCATCCTACGCACGGAAGGCAAGGCGTACAGCGACACCTTATTGTACATGATGAGCGGAAATTGCACCAACACCACATCCCCGCAGAGAACGGTTCGTTCCAGCCGATGCCAATCGGCAAGCGTACGTCCAACGCACACCAGCTTGTCGAAATACCCTTTGTTCTCGCCGGGACGCACTTCGAACGGCTGCCAGGATTGGCTTTCGAGCACCTGCCGAATGTCATCGCGCGCTTTGGATCCAGCGTGCGCATGATGCAGCGAACGTTCGCAGATCACGTAGTTCGTCATTGCCAACCTCCATTGTTTGCATATCGTCCGTCACTCGCATTGCTTGCGCCATACGCGTTATTCTCATCATTCGTTTTCCGTACATGCAGTCGGTTGAATACCGGCTGAAGCATGGCCATAACGAATCGTTCGCGGCACAGCAGCAACGCGATGCCATATATCAGCGCGAACAGGAATCCGCCGAACATCAGCCACAGGAAGGCGTTCCATGTCTCGGCACCGCATATCGCGATCGCGCCCCCGCGTAAGGCAGCCTGCCGCAATCGCACTGAGCAGAATACGCATCGGATCGATCGACGTGCGAAATGCCAACCAAAACCCGCGGCACACATATGAGCGCATCGCCAGCATCAACGCTTCGCACAATGAAATGCTGATGGCGGAACCGACCACGCCGAGCTGTGGAATCAGCAGCACGTTTGCGAGTACGGCCAAGGCAAGTCCGATCGCGTTCACCATGGCCCATGTACGTTCCATTCCTTTGGAAATCATGACATTCGCAAGCACGATATTCATGGCCGAACACATCACCGCAATACCGACGAATCGTAGCGGAACCGCGGATTCCGCGAAGTCAGCGCCACCGAGCAATGCCACGATCGGGTCGGCAAGCAATATCAGCAGAGCAATGATCGCGGAGCCGAATACCATAACGAAATTCATGTTTTTCGCGATCAGTTCGCCTGCCTGCCGCTCTTTGCGCCGCGCCTGATAATACGAAAGGCGTGGCAGCATCACGTTGCCGACGGAATTGACGGCGGTGACGAGCACGGATTTGATTTTGGATACCAGCTGGTACAGGCCGACCATATCGGTGGTGCCAAGGAAGCCGAGCATCACAATGTCTACTTGAATATACATGCCGGATGAAATGGATGCGATGGTGAACCATAGCATCGGTTTGAAATGGCGGGAAATATTGAGATGTCCACAATTGCGGAAGTCCACGAACCTGCGTAGCCGCAGGAGATTGAGCACGTTGGATCCGTACCCGGCCACCACCACGATCAGGCCGTATATCGCGTAGTCGCCGCGCTGCCGTACAAAAGCGAACATGAGCACCAATGCCAGCAGTTTGAAACATACGCTACGCACGGTGATGTATTCGTATTGTTCCAACGCCTGATAGAACCATTCCACACCGAACGAGGAAAGCCAGATGGCCAGGCCGAAAAGCGCGAACAGCCCGAATTGCGCGTTCATTTTCGGTACGGTGAACAGGCACGCCAGGTAGACCGCGAACACCATGGTGGTGGAGCATGCCAGAATAACCAGCAATTCCAGCACCGTACGCGATAGTTCCGCGCGGTCGTCGCGTACGCGAGCGCAGACGCGCACTCCGTAGTAGGTAACGCCAGGAGGGCCACCAGCGAAAAGTATGAGGCCACGGATTGAGCGAACGCCACATGCCCGGTGCCACCGGTGGAAAGCACGCGCGACACGTATGGCACGGTGATGAGCGGGAAGATCACTGACGACGTGGTGACGATCATGTTCATCAGCACGTTGAATTTCACGGATCGAATGCGCACGTCGGTTGGATGCTTGGCCGGCTTGCTGGACGGCTGCCCGACCGGCTTGGTCGGCTGACGTTCAGGCATAAAGCACCACCCGCTTGGCGAAGGCGCGTTTGCGTATGCGCACGGAGTTCACGAAGAATATCAGCACCACCCAAATAATGATGTTTCTGAGCATGATCTGGTTGAACATGGTTGACATCCAACGGTTGGAGAAAAAGCTGAACGCACAGCAATAGCCGATGGCACCGTACAGCATCATCGATATGGGAATGCCTGCCTTGCCGTATTGCAATGCGAAAACCGCGTTTTCATAGCAAAGCTGAGAAAGTGCGGCGATCAGCACGATGGCAAGCATCGCACCCGCGATGCCCCAGTCGAAAATGAATGCGTAATATGTGGTGAATACGTTGCCAAGACTGCGCTCGCCATACCGTTGGAAGGGTTGCCATTGCATCCAGTCAAGCACGGTTTTGCCGAATATCTGGGGGAACGAGGCCCGGGTGGAAGCCAATGTCATGTCTCCCCATTGCGTGGATTTGACCGCCAACGAAGGCGACATGGAGTTCGTGAGATACGCGTCTAGATTTTTTACCGGCGCTCCAATGTAGATGGACAGGTATTCGTACATGGTCGAGTCGCCCGCCTTGCGTCCCATCAGCGACAGCAGTGGCTTGAACGAAGCCAATCCCACGAGCGCGATGGCCACGAATTTCAACACAGTGCGGAAGCCGAGCCGCATGCCTTTCCAACGGTTGTTCTGCCTGCGGAACAACGCCCAGTATGTCCATGCGGCAACGCCAAGCTGAATGAGGCTATTGCGTCCGCCGGAAATCAACGTCATCGGAACGGCCGCCAACACATTGATGACCGCAAGATAATCGTTGCGCAACGAACGGACCACCACGCTGCGCATGGCGAGAAACAGCCACGCATAGGCCATGGCATTGGTCGCCAGATGCAGTAGCGAGGGAATTCCAGAGAGGGCCACGCCTTTGGTGCTGAATTTGTTGAGTTTGTCATACAAGCCGATGGCTTTGTCCAGAGAGCCGTCTCCCCCCGTAGGGCAGTGTCAATGAGAATTATCTGCCGTGACACGATCAGCAATGCCAAACCGGTGAACAGCAGGCCGCCAACGTACACCCACATCGGCAGAACGATATCTTGCGGATCACCGTATTCCCCGATGTGCTGTCCGATGTTCGACGCAGCTGCGGAAAAACACCTTCACACCGTAAGCCGTCAATGCGAATGCGAACGTGCCGAATCCAACCACGAAGCAGGTTTGCATCGACAGGTCGAAATCCCAGGTCCGGTAATTGGTGAGTCCATTGAATACCGCGAGCGTGAATCCGACCACGAATAGTATGGATGGTTCCGCGAAATCCCCGCGATATGCCACTATCAGCAGCACCAGCAATGCCAGCAATGTCAAGAACAGTATGGTCGAGGTCATCTCATCACCATGCCTAATGTGATGCGATTTCCGGATGCCGTCGCTTGTACAGCGCGTACATCATGCCGTACAGCGTCGGAGAGGTGGCCAGGAGTTTCCATTGCAGCAGTTGACTTTTCCCAATGATTCCCTTGCGTTCCACCATTGGCAGCAATTCGCGCAATTCCGTACGCGCATACCGTTCGAATTGCGCCCATTGCTTGCGTTGATGCGCGAGCATGATGCGATTGCAGGTACCGACAATGGATTCGAGATGCCCATATGCGGCATATGCTTCAACATGCGGATATTTGGTTCGCACCAAGTCGAGCATGGCTCCGGTGGATTGTGCGAATTTGTCGGTGATGCCATGCGACTGACTGTTTTCCGACATTCTGTAACGGTACAGCGGCGTGGAATCGTATACGATGCGATCCGCCTTGTCGAGCAGCTGGTAGGTGACCGGCGAATCTTCCGCATAGACGGCGTCGAGCGGGTAGCGCAGGTTATCGAAGAGTTCTTTTTTGGCGAGTTTGTCCCACGCGGTCACATAAAAGTAGCCATGCTGATTCACATAGGCGAATGCTTCCTGCGAGGTCATGACGATTTTCTTGTCGGGAAAAGCGTTGCAGTAGGTGCTGCCGTCAGGGTTTTCCCGTTCGTACGAGATGATCGACAGGTCGGCGTCGGATTCCTGCAGATTGTGCAGCAACGTGCCGAACATATCGGGAAGCACGTAATCGTCGGAATCCACGAATCCGATGTATTCGCCTTTGGCAAGGTCGAGCCCGGTGTTGCGGGCCGCCGCCAAGCCGGCATTGCATTGGCGCACCGCACGAATGCGGTTGTCACGATTCGCCCAAGCATTGCACTGTTCGCCGGAGGAATCGGTGGATCCGTCGTCGACCAGTATGATTTCCAATCGTTCGTAGGTTTGCCCGATAAGACTTTCCACGCATTGGTCGAGATACCGTTCCACGTTGTAGACCGGCACTATCACGCTGATGAGGGGTTGGGTCGAAACTGCCATAAGACCTGTTTTCAGCAGCTTTTCACGTACTTTTTGCCTACGAATTTCGCCATAAGGAAACCGGACCCCTTTTTGATCCAGTCCACTGGTTCGGGGCTGATGATAGGCATTTCGACGTACGGGTAATGGTTGGTTTCCAGCCATACATCGAAGAGGATTTCGCTGATGCGTCCGGGAAATCGCATTTCGAAGACGCTGTATGAGCTTGAATCGATATGCTTGGCCAGTTCTCCGATGATGGGAAACATCCACGAGCAGTATTCGTTGATGAGGTCTTTGCGCATCACGAACATGTTGAACAGGTGCGCCGAGGTTTTGTTCATTTGCGCGTCGAATGCGTCGAGGTAGTCGGAATTGGTTTGCGCGATAATGCTTCGTGTCGCATCGAGCTGCCCTTCCTGCATGGTGTGCTCGTAATGTGAATATACGGTTTCGATATAGTAGTTGCGTCGTTCCGGCACAATGATTTCGCACGTATCGAGCAGACGCGCATAGTCTTGTTTTCCTGCGATGCAGCTGAAGCGTTCGTTTTCGTCTCCGTGGCGTTTCGCACTGTCATTTTTGGCAAAATGACGGCGGTAGTGCACCAATCCCTGATAGTCGGCATCGCAGTTTTTCCACATCCAATACAGTCCGGTCAGTTCGGAATATTGTGCGTTCAACTGCGAAATATTATCGCCGGTGTTGTCGACGTCATACCCAAATCGACGTTCGGATGCAACGCCCTACCGACCTGCAACGGCATATATACGCCGTCGATCGGCATACGGTACGCCTTATGCGTGGCCACGGCCACCGTGATGTCGGAGTCCGCCATCACTGTCATCCCTTCTATACCGGACGCGCACTACTGCCAAAGCACGCCCTTATACTTCACCCTCCCCCTTGCCTGGAGGGTACAGCATACGTTTTCATTTTATCTCAACAGTTCATCTAGATTTCACCAAACGTCAGACACTCCCGTTTTACAAACCCCATTTTTCAAGCTTTTCAAGATTATTTTACAAATTATCATGTTTTGCAAGAGATTGCAGACGTTTGCATACACGACGTGAAAACGAACTGATTTAAAGCTTTAATCACACCCCACACACGCCATCCAACACCCCCGATATGGCAATTTCGGGATCGCCTCTTTCATAAATATTGAAAATCTCGTCACAACTGTTTCATTACTACTTCGGCGTTTCGCTGCCATCATGTTGGGATTACAAGAAAAAAACGTTTGCAGATCATTGCAAACGATTATGAAAAACAGGGCGCACGACTCCAATATCACATATTGAAATCGCACGCCCCTGAGATCTACCGGTCAGACCGGTGGATGTATGGCTTTATGAAATCCGTTTGATTCCTTATTTGACGGTGATGGTGATGGTTGCGGTCTTGCCCGCGGCCTTCACATTCACCTTTGCGGTTCCCGTCTCGACGCCGTACACGACACCGGTTCCGGAAACCGCCACTGCCGCGCCGTCGCTCCACCACATGTCGGGATCACCCGTGGCGCCCTTCACGGAGAGGTTCGCGAGCTGGCCCTTCTGGATGGTGAGCTTGCCGTTCGAGACGCCGTCACCGGTGATTGCGAACGTTACCGGCACGGTGCCGTCCTCGTTCACGGTGTTCACATCCCAGGCCACGCCGACGGTCTTGGCCTTGTCGGCGGTGGTCTTGCGGTCGGTGGACGGATCCCACGTGGTCTTGCCGTCAGCGGAAACCTTGATCAGGCGCATGGTCATGGACTGGCCCTTGGCCACGGTCGCGGTTCCGGTCAGTTCGCCGCCCACGGTAGTGAGCTCGACGCCACCGGCGCGGTTCCAGGTCTTGCCCTTGCCTTGGCCCCAGTCACCGACCACGTAGGCCCTCTCGCCGGACTTCAGGTCAACGCCGGTCGCCTTGAACGTGATCTGCACGTTCTTGTCGTCGTCAGGAGGCACCACCACGGTGCAATCCACGGCCTTCAACGAAGCAGACGAACCATCCCACGTTACGGTGCCGCCGTTGTAGTCGATGCCCGGCTGCCGGGAGCCCGGATACTGCTGGCTGCCACCGTCGTTGAAAATCACCTTCGCGCCGGACGCGAGCGAAATCAGGCACCTCGTACTGGTAACCGGTCTGGTCGCAGTTGTCGGCAGCCACCATCTCGACGCCCGGCCAGGCCGCGTTGTTCTTCGCGGTCGCTCCGTCGCCCGTGTACACGTACGCGTACATCTTGCTCCAGCCGGAAGGTTTCGTCGCATAAATCGTGTTCGCCTGAACCTCAACCTTGGTGTAGGTTGCGGTGAACTCGAGCGCTTCGCCGCTTTCGGCGCCGGTGCCCTTGACGGTCAGGGTGACGGAATCGCCGATCTCCATATCGCCGCCGATGGTGAGCGAGTCGCCGTCAACGAAGGAGCCGTTCTTGCCATTGCTCAGTGAGTAAGTGAGATTGGTGGCATTGCTGGCGTTCAGCGTCACCTTGATGGTGTTGGAGGAGAACTTCTTGCTGACGGTCGCGGAAACGGATTCCTTCACGCTCGTGTTGAAGTACACGCTCACCGCATCGCCCTTGGCGGTGCCGGAAGTGATCTTGCCGTTGGAAACGGTGATGGTGCCGCCGTTCACCTGATCGGTGTACGTGCCGTCGTCAAGCTTGGTCGGAGTGCCGGCCAGATTCTGGTCGCCGCCCATGTTGGCGATGCTCACGCCGTCATTGCCGGCATTGTTGTCGGTCTTGTAACGTTCCACCATGAGGCAGGAGTTGTTGTTCTGTTCGGAACCGCAGTTGCGCAGGTATTCGGCCTCGCCGTCCATGGCATTGTGGAAATGGTTGACGGCCGCAACAGCCGTGTCTTTCCACATGTCATCGCCGGCGTCGCCCAGCTGAGAGGCTTCTGCGAACTGGGGCTGATTGCCGCCGGAGGCCTTCGGACGGTTGAAGAACAGTGGCGCTCCGCCTGCGCGTGCGCCGACCACGGCCCAGCCGAAGCGTATCTGATCGTTGGTCAGATACGTGGATTCCTTGTCGCTATTGGCATAGTTGTCGTGGGACTCTACCCAGGTGACCAGCTGATCGTCGTTGACGCCCCCCGTTGCGCAAGCTCATAAGATTGCCCGCATTGAGATTCTTGCTCCACAGTGCAGAACGGATGGTCTTGCCATACGTCGGAGGCCGTGGCTCCGCCGCCGCCTTCGCCATACTTGGCATACAGGTTGGCGTACGCCTTGTAATCCAGTCCGGAATCGCCCTGCAGCACTTCGCCGTACTGGTATTGCGAGCCGTTCTGCAGAATGGTGGTCCAATACTGCGAACCGTCGAATTCGTTCGGCAGTTCGACGTGCTTGCCGGCGTCGAAACGGAAGCCGTCAACACCGTCGTTCACCGCGGTTTTCAGGAAGTCGTGCATACGATTGGCGACTTCCGGATTGGCGGTGTTCAGATCCCATAGGCCCAGCAGGTGGCAGTGCGTCACCTGCCAACGGTTGGAATAATCGATGTTGTCGCCGCCGGAGCCGCTGCAGGAGTTGCGCGCATGGAAATATTCGCTCTTCTGCCAGTCGGAGTCGATGGCGTTCCAGTCGGCGGTGAAGTGGTTGGCCACAACGTCGACGATGATGCGGATGCCATGCGCGTGGGCTGCCACGGTCATGGCTTTCAGGTCGTCTTCGCTGCCGACCACGAAGTTGCCGATGGAGGTGTTCGTCGGCTGATACACGTAATACCAATTTTCGGTGAATTTCTTGCCGTTGGCGTCGTTCACCTTGATTTTGCTCATCGGCTCGGTCTGAATGGAGGTGTAACCGGCTTCGGCGATCTCATCCATATGTTCGGTGATGGTGTTGAACGACCACATCCACGCGTGCAGAATGGCGCCGTTCTTCATCTCCTTGGTCAGACCGTACTTTTTGCGTGCTGCTTCGAAAGTCGGGTTGCCTACGGTGTCCGCATAACTGTTACGGTCGGTGCTCGCCTGTGCGGAGACGCTGGCGACTGCCAGTCCGCCGAAAACTGTGGCAAGGGCTGTGGCGCCCACCGCCAGCTTCTTGCTGACGCGCAGACCCAGCTTCTGCCAGGCGGGAGTTGGTTTCCGATGTTTCATTGACCTTCCTGATCCTTCTTTTTCTTGTGTTTGGGCCGGTATCGGGGCTTGTGGCTCCGTTATCGTGGCCGCTGCTTTGCGACGGGGGTCCCATCTTCTTTGATAGCGTTTGCAATACTGCAACCGTGTAGTGTATATTCTATCCCGGTTGGAGTGTAAAAGATGCTGAAAAATGGCGGATTTTCAATGAAAATCGTTACTGAGAAAATCATTGTAAAAATGAAAATGATTGCAAAAGATAGTTGCGCAAGATAGCCCCTATATGAACCGTTTTGCAAATGATATGCATGCATAAAGCACGATATTTCAGCGCTTCCTATATGAAATTGGAAAACTGTGCTGCAAAGTATTTGCAATTTGCGCAACCCGTAGTGCGGGGGTGAGGTAGGGGTTGCCGCATCTGTTTTTAGCGGAAAACCGTCGGGGTGACAAGGGGTGGTGTGCCCATCGAGTTGGCTTAGGAAGCGCGCTGGCTGAACCGTATCGAATTTCTCATTGAGACAAGCATGGTCTGCGGTATGTTTTTTCGTATTACGTTGTGTTCTTGAAAATATGAATATATTCCCCGAAATTCGATTCGTTTTTATTCTTAACAATGAGGTACAGTATTTCACGTAGTTATTTACAATAAAGGAAGGATTTACATGTCCGTTCTTGATGGTTTCAAAGAAGTTGGCGAAAGAACTGGTGGCAAGTTGACCATGACGGTCATGCTTGAATCCGTTCGTTTTTCCAAGGGTGTTTCTGAAGTTCTCGGACGTCCTGAATACGTCAAGCTGCTGGTGAATTACGAGCGCGGCAAGTTCGCAATCCAGGTATGCGATGAGAATGACGATTTCGCTCTTCAGTTCAATGCTCCGAACGCCGATACGCCGTCTTCCGTCACCACCCGCAACCTTGACCTGCTCGTTGCGACGCAGAAGTTCTTCACCTTCCCGGAAGTGCCTGCAGACAAGATCGCCTTCTTCGCTCTGGACGGCGAATATCACAGCGATGAGCGCGTGATCATCTTCGATGCCAAGAACGGGGTCCGCAGCGCGCCGTCGGCAAGCGTGGTCCGAGGCCGGTCACGGCGGCCGCAGGCGCAGGAAGATCGATGACGTCAAGGAAGCCACGGTGATCGGTTCCAACAATGCCCTGTGAAATCGGCGATATCCCAGTGATATTTAAGATCGTAATATAGTTTGAGCTCCGTAATATCTTCGAATATTACGGAGCTCAACTATATCATCATCGAATCAATCAATGATGATCAATCGCGATTTAATAGCAGTGATTGGCTAGCCAGTACGTGTAGGCTCCCTGAATGGAACCATAACGCTGCGCGCAATAACCCCAGAACCACTTGAGCTGAGTCTGATAATTGGTGGCCCAATCGGCGCCCGCGCTCACCATCTTGCTGCCAGGCAACGCCTGGGGCAGACCATAGGCGCCCGAACTCGGATTCGTTGCGGTGACGCTCCAGCCGGACTCGTGGGTGATGATGTATACGGTGGCGGTGAAATCGGCTTCGGTGTAGCCGTTCGACAGCAGATA
>ENA-OQCT01000043-OQCT01000043.1-human-gut-metagenome-genome-assembly--contig:-NODE-43-length-10513-cov-0.737242_pt1 | contig 10513 bp, 10 predicted proteins | sample MGYA00242764_ERZ504591 | MGnify/ENA primary metagenome ERZ504591 (study PRJEB26092, sample SAMD00036299) | human gut metagenome | host: Homo sapiens | study: EMG produced TPA metagenomics assembly of...
ATGCTTCTCGCCAATACGTGCGGCCACATAATCAGCCACCTTGTCGAGTGCGACGCGCTCCTGCTGCATGGTATCACGTTCACGAATGGTGACGGCCTGATCGTCAAGCGTGTCGAAGTCGACGGTGATGCACAGCGGGGTGCCGATTTCGTCTTCACGGCGATAGCGACGACCGATCGCACCGGCCTCGTCATAGTCGATCATCCAGTCATGCTGACGCAAATCGGCGGCCAGATCGTGTGCCACGGTCTGCAATTCCGGCTTCTTGCTCAACGGCAGTACAGCGGCCTTGACCGGAGCCAGGCGCGGATCAAGGCGAAGCACGGTGCGCTTATCGACGCCGCCCTTGGTATTCGGGGCCTCGTCAACGTCGTAGGCGTCAACAAGGAAGGCCATGAGGGAACGGGTCAGGCCGGCGGCCGGTTCGATGACGTACGGCACGTATTTTTCGCCGGTGGCCTGGTTGAAGTAGCTCAGATCCTCGCCGGAATGCTTGGCATGCGCGGAAAGATCGAAGTCGGTACGGTTGGCGACGCCTTCAAGCTCGCCCCAATCGGAACCCTGGAAGCCGAACTTGTATTCGATGTCGACGGTACGCTTCGAATAGTGGGCCAGCTTCTCCTTCGGATGCTCATAATGGCGCAGGTTCTCCGGCTTCACACCAAGGTCGATGTACCACTGGGTACGCGCGTCGATCCAGTACTGGTGCCATTCCTCATCGGTGCCCGGAGCCACGAAGAATTCCATTTCCATCTGCTCGAACTCGCGGGTGCGGAAGATGAAGTTGCCCGGAGTGATCTCGTTACGGAAGGACTTGCCCATGTTGGCGATGCCGAACGGCGGCTTGGAACGCGAAGAAGTCATCACGTTCTTGAAGTCCACGAAAATGCCCTGTGCGGTTTCCGGACGCAGGTAGTGCAGCGAGTTCTCGTCTTCGACCGGTCCGAGGTGGGTGCGCAGCTCATGTTGAAGTCGCGCGGTTCGGTCCAGTTGCCACGGGTGCCGCAATCCGGGCACACAATGTCTTTCAGGCCGTTTTCCGGCAGCTTGTCGCCATGCTTTTCGGCATAGGATTCCTCAAGCTTGTCGGCGCGGTGGCGCTTGTGGCAGTTGAGGCATTCGATCAGCGGATCGTTGAACACGGACACGTGACCGGAAGCCACCCACACGGCCGGCGGAAGAATAATGGACGTGTCAACGCCCACCACGTCGCCACGGGTGACGACCATGGAACGCCACCATTCGCGCTTGATATTGTCTTTCAGCGCAACGCCGAGCGGACCGTAATCCCACGCGGAACGGGTTCCACCATAGATTTCACCGGCGGGAAAAACAAAGCCACGACGCTTGGCGAGGGATACGACTTCATCGAGTTTGGATACAGCCACAATGCACCTTCTGGTTTGAACGGTTTGGGGTCTTTACAAGCGCAAAGCCTACCTTTACGCGGTGACAGAACGCCACCCGCGTTACTGTTTCGTGGCGTTCTCGTCTTCAACCGTGTCGTTGTCGAGCAATAGCGACCAGATCTTGCAATCGATCACCACGGCATTTTTCGTTTCGTCACCGTTTCTGTCAAGTGTGTAGGTCACATTTTCCGGCACGGCGATACGGTTGATGTTCTGCACGGATGCCACGAAATTACGCATGGCATCATAGCTTCCCGTGGCGGTGATACTTACCGACACCTGCACCAGCTGACCGGCTTGAATGGTACCTTGCATTTCAGCTGGAATGTCGGCGTCGACCGCATCATCGAAATTCACCGATTTGATGGCGACGCCGGTTCCCGCAGCAGACGCATCCAACGAATTGATGAATTCCTGCTGGTTATAGCCGTCTGGAATCTGCCGCTGCAACTGGCGCAAACGGTCTTTCTGCAGGCCGATCGTTTCGCTGGCGATGCGTAATGTTTCGATTTCGTCGCGTGTTTCCTTATTGTTCTCATCGATTTGCGCAGTTTGCGCGTCGGATGATTTGATATGGCTGATTTGCGGGGAAACGCCGACCAGCCATGTCAGCATGATGACGAAGACAATACCTGCGGCCAATGCGATCCATGCGATTTTATGCTTGTTCATGATTGCTCCCGATCATTCATTGGATGTTTCGTCAGTTGCGGTCGCGCTGTCGGTAGTATCAGTCGACTCCCCTGCCGCGGCTTTGTTCAGGCTGTCGCGTAGCTGCTGCTGCAATGCTCGGTTGGCTTCGTCAGCACCGGCCGCGTTGTCGCTTCGTGACGTGGTATTGGTATCCATCTTCAACGACACCGTTCCCGTGTATGTATAGGTGGTGCCGTTTTCATCGCTGTTTTCGGTAATGGAACTCACATAGCCTGTTTTATAGGTAGGAATTGCAGCAAAATTACCGATAAAATCTTTTGCAGATATGAAATCTGGAGAAAGAACGGTAAAATCAACGGAAATCACACCATTCCCAGACCATACTGAAGATGTAGCGCTATGCGAAGAAGCGTCAGACCCGCCAATCTGGAAGCTGCTCAACGACAGGTTCGTGTACTGGCCTCCGGCTGGCAGCGCGCCATTGAGCGAATCCACCACCTTCATCCAATCCATTTCGTCGTAGAGCGCGGCGATACGTGACCTTTGCGAATCGGACAGCGAGTTCAACGTGTCTTCCACGTCTTTGAATTCCGCCTTTTCCTTCTGCAACGACAGGGTTTTCGCCTGTGCCTCCTCCACGCGATGGTCGGCCCAGCTCACGCGCACCGCCATGCCCGCGCTGATGGCAATGGCCGCAACCACCACCACGATAAGCACGTATGACAGCAAGTATTTGATGGCACGATCACGGTTGAGCGTCACGATGGAACGTGGCAGCAGGTTGGCGCGCACATTCCATTCGGCGGGCAGATCAGCCTTTTTGGAGGTTTTCGAACTGCTCGCACGCAGCGCTTTGCCGATGTCGGAAATATTCATCGACAAAATCGAGGTTTTCTCGCCATCACTGGTTTCAGGATTCGGATTATCCTCGATTTTGCCGCGTCGACCGCGGTGGGAGCTGCCGATCTGCTTCATGCTTCCGTTGTTTTTTTCTGCTCATCGTCCGTTCACCTCGCTTCTTTCCGATTACCAGTCCAAGCACTGCGCCCAAATCGATCGCGTGCGCCATGATGTTACTGCCGTTCCACTTCTTTGGAAAGCCGGAAACGGATGAAGGGGTCGCCGATCCGCACCACTTTGTTGATGGAACTGGCCAATACCGGCGGCAGTCCGATCAGCCGTGCGCCGGTTCCGGTAAGCACCACGCCGCTGATGGTGCCGCCCGCATGGTCCACGTCGTACAGGTTGAGCGTATTGCGGATGCCGACGATCAGCTGCGCCGTGGTTTCGCGGATGACTTCCTCGGCTTTTTTCGAGTCGTTCGTCGCCGGTCACGTTTTGCAGGCCGATCTGGTTTTTGATGCGTTCGGCGTCTTCGAATGAGATACTGAGCGCGTTGGCGATGGCGTCAGTCACGTCATCCGCGCCGGATGGCACGACGCGCATGTAGGCGGGCTGCCCGTTTTCGAGCACGATCACGTCGGTGCCGTTGCCGCTGATGTTGACCACCGCTTCGGTCTGCTGCTGGTTGGTGTCGGCGAACAGTCTGGCAAGCGCGAACGGGCCCGCATCGATCGATGTGATCACAAATCCCGCGTCTTCGGCTGTGCGCGCGGTTTTTTCCAGTCCGTTACGCAATGTCGCCACGAGTATGCCGTGCAACTGTTTGCCTTGTTCGCTGTCGATGACGTTCAATGGCACGAAGTCGAGCTCGGATTCCTCAATAGGCAGCGGAATCATGCCTTTGGCTTGGAAAGGCAAAGTGGATTTCAGATCGTTCAGCGACATGTAGGGAAAGTCCGCCTCGCGAAACACCATGCGTCGGCTGGAGTAGACGAGAGTCGTGTCCTCGCGGGGGGAATTTGAATCGCTTCACCAGTGTGTTCAGCAGTCCGGCCACCACATCATGGTCGACCACTTCGCCATCCACTACGGCTCCGTTCGGCAACGGGATCGCCTGGAAATGCTTGATGGTGGGCAGATCCGAATACGGGTCTGCTATGACCGCCGCACGGATGGCGTCGTTCGCGATCGACAGCGCCGTTATTGATCTCATGCTCTCTCCTTATATATAACGTGTTGCAGGTTGGCTGGGGATTGGTTCAGGCGAGTCCCGTCACTTGCAAGTACAGTGTGGCGATCGGAGCCCCGACGAATATGCCAAGCCATATGCCGAGCAGCATGGACGGTCCGAACGGTATGCCTCCATGCATATCGACTTTTTTGCCGATAATCAGCACAAGACTTAAGAATCCTCCAATAAAGAAGGCTGCGAACGCCCGATGATGAATTGCGACCATCCGAGCCAGCCCGTAATCAAGCCAAGTATGAACGCAAGTTTGATATCGCCATCGCCCATGCCACCTTTCCATATGATGGAAAGCAATAGGTAGAACGCGCCGAGCACTATCGCACATATCACAGCGCGACCGAGCCTGTTCCACTCATTCGTACCGAGTGATGCCAAAGCCAGCAGTGCCAGTGTTGCAATCAGCGTTGGCAATAGCACAACATTGAGGATCAGATGATGGTCGAGATCAATGTATGCGATTACGATCGAAACCGCTGCGAATACGTAGAGTTCCGGCAATATCCATGGCGAATACGCGCCGAATAGCGCCCCCAAGGTGACGGCGAGGAACGACAGTCCGCCCAACGCTTCCACAATCGGGTAGCGTACGGCGATCGGCTCTTTGCAATGCCGGCATTTCGCGCCGAGCACCAGCCAAGAAATGATGGGAATATTGTCATACCATGCGATCGGGGCTTCGCAGTTCGGGCAGAAACTGCGTTTCGGATTTACCAAGCTGATGTGGTGGGCACGCGCCAAATCACCACGTTCAGAAACGATCCGAAAATGCAGCCGATTACCAGCGATGCCACGAGTAGCAGCACCACAGTTGGCGTATCGTTCACAATGCTCATGTTCACATCCATCTCGCGCAGCGCTCACCATGCGATAGTGGACGGGTTCAGTTCTTTGGATGTCACGTAGCCTTTGGTGGAGGATGGCTCCAATGTGGTAGAACTACCACCGCCATAAATCACGCCGCCGCCTGAGCCGCCTGTTCCGAGGTTAACCGAGGCATTCCACACCTGCGATTTGATTTCTCGGTTCAAAAAGTCTCGTGACGATCCGCATTTGGCCATAATCACGTCGGCATGCCCGTCGATACGTCCGGAGTATGAGGGATTGCCGTCGATTTTGTCTCCCGGATACACTTCCGTCAGGCATTGACCGTTGAGTTGGAACGTACCTTTACTGTGCTCGTCAGACGCTTTTTCGTTGTATCGGGTGAATGTTGGCGCAGCCGAGCATTCCATAAGTTGGAATTTGCCCGAACCGCCGAACCCATAGCAACGCTTCGACCCGTTCACCATCGTCCAAATCTGCGTGTTCACGCCACTGCCGTCACTCGACGTGTCTTCAACATATTCGGCCTGATCGGTTTTACGCTTGGTGGAATCGGACACCCCGCAGTAGTCGATCTGATGCAGATCGGAAGATGATTGCGCCGGATTGCCATTGATGGTGTTGTGGTAGCAGTATGGGTTGAAATCACCGCCACCCACTCGGCAGGTTGACGTGTATGCGTCGAATCCGTCTTGCGATGACGAAATGCAGAATCCGGACGTTTCATTGACGATCTGCTTCGTGGCATAGCCGGCTTCTCCCGCCTGTCCGAACGATGCGGTGGCGTCTTCGAAATCACCGTTCACGTCGAACCAGGATTTCACGTCGGTGAGCGAATAATCCCACTTCGACACCATCAGGAAATGCGGAGTCAAATCGGCAGCATCATCGACGTTGGACGCCCAGTGACCGCCGCTCAGATATTGAATAGTGACGCCCACATTCGCCTTGTTGGAAACTTCCAGCACTTGGAAGCGGGTCTTCTTCTGCATTTGCACACCGCCAACGGCATAGCCTTGCGATTCCGGTAGAGACGCATCATACTTGTTCGCCTCATCGCGCACGCTATCTAGCTCGTTGTAGTAGCCCGCATTGATGAAACCGTTATAGAACGCCCACTTCTGGTATTTGTTGAGCAGGCTTGACGGATCGTTCTTTTCGTCTTGCTGCGCTTTCTTGTCAGGATCGGTGTAATAGTCGCTTTGGTAGTTGGGGCCGTACGACTCGCCGCATTTCTGCAATGTGGCGGCTCCTGCAGTGCCTCCGCCAACATGCGTAATGTCAGCTCCGGTAACGCACAATGTCAGATTGGATGCAGGGCGAATGGAATCATCCTTCCAATACACCCATGTGTTCAGGTCTTTGTAGGCGCCGTTGGCTTTGCACTGTTCCGTGTAATACAGGTCGTCGCTGCTGGAGTCTTTCTTATGCGCTTGCATAAGAATCACCAACGCCGATCCTTCCACCGGCTTGCCGTTCGGGTCAAGCATGGCGTCAAGCGTTTCGACCTTGTCTACAGGCTTGGTGGTGGCAAGCATGCAAGTTTGGTTTGCCGGATTCATAGTGATGGTATTGCTCATAGCGTCGGCCGCATTCTTGGAGCCAGGCTTGTTGACATAGTTCACCATGCCGGTCGGATCACCGTTCTCATCGACATCATATGAGGCGATTTCCTTCCAGGTCGGCTGGTTGGTACGGCGCTCGTTGTTTGGCGCTGCCGCGTAGAAGCCCATACCGAGACGTCCACCCTTGGTGGAAATCACGTAGCTGTCATCACCGCTCGCTGTCTCGAATTGGTAGATGGCGCTCATGGCTCGGCGCGCGCTGGTTTCCGTACCCGCGCTTCGCCCATTCGGATACCTGTTGATATACCCGTAGGAACGCACCCACGCATATTTCGCGTTCTTCAGCTCGCTTTCGGATGTGAGTCGTTTGGCCGGCGATGAGCTTGGATCGTCGTCATAATATCCGATTTGCACTCGGTACGAGATATCGTCTGGAGTGAACGAGCTCACGCCCGTTGCCGACACGTCGTTGCTGACTTCCGCATTGTTGAGCAGCACCGACCCGTCCGATGCTGTAGTGAAGGTCTCATCCAAGCTGGCATTGCCAGTGTTTGATGCGGTCGACGGTAGCAGTTTCTTATAGTCCTTGCTTGCTTCCGCTTCGCGCAGGAAACTCAATGCCACTTCGAGTCCAGATTCGGCGGCATACCCGACTTGCGCGTTCTCCTTATTATTCCTGTACGGCAATGCTTGCGAAAGCAGTATGGTCATTACCAGTGCCGACGTGGTGAGCACCACCATTACGAACAGTACCGCGAGCATCATGGCCGCGCCCCGCTCCCCCATGCGTTGGCATAATCTGGCACGATACCTGCGGTTGAGTCCGGCCCACAATCCGTTCTTCATGTTCAACCTTCCCGCTTTCGCTTACGCTTGCCCGTTGATGGCGTCGAACATGGAGAACATCGGCATGTACAATGCCACCACCATGAAGCCAACCACGCTACCGAGCACCAGAATCATCAACGGTTCCAGCAACGAAGTGAGCTGTTTGGCGATGGATTGCGCTTCTTCGTCATACGCTTTGCCCGCGCTGGCGAGCATCTGGTCGATGGCGCCGGAATCCTCACCGATCGCCGCCATCTGCACCATCATGTTCGGGAACACTTTTTCGGTACCCATACTGTCCGCCAGCCTATAGCCGCGTTCCACGAGTCGAGACACTCGTTTGGATGCTTCGTCGATTACATAATTGCCGGATGTGGATCCGACAATGTCAAGCGCCTGCAGAATGGGCACGCCCGAAGCGAGCATGGATGCGAAATTGTTGCAGAATCGCGCCAATGCCACATTGGTGGTCAGTTTGCCGAACACGGGCGCCTTCAACGTGAACGGATCCCACCAGGTACGAATGATGTCTTTGTTGCGATTGCGCTTCCAAAACATGACGAACGCCACCGCGCACACAATGATCACGGGAATGCCAACCGGTGCGGTCTTGCCCATATCAACCATGATCTGCGTGACCCATGGCAGTTCCGCGCCCATCGACGCATACATGCTGTCGAACATGGGCACGATGGTCAGCAGCATCACGCCCACCAGCAGCACAGCAATGCCGAGCACCACCACCGGGTAAGCCAGTGCGCCTTTGATCTGACCTTGCAAACGCACGTCCGCTTCAAAGCTGTCGGCCACGGTAATCAGGGATTTGTCAAGGAAGCCGCCGGTTTCGCCGGCCCGCACCATGTTGGTCATAATGGGCGGGAACAGATGGTCGGGATTATTGTCCATTGCTTCGGAAAACGATGATCCCGCCTCAACCTGCTGCATGCAGTCACGTACCGCATTGCGCAGTTTCACATTTCCGATTTGTTCAGTAACGATATTCAGTGCGCGAATCAGGGAGACGCCTGCCGCCACCATGGTGGCAAGCTGACGTGACATAACCGCGAAGTCTTTTTTGCTTGGATATTTTTCGAACGCTTTGATTTCAATATTGGTATTGAGACCGGTGCCTGCGTTCACGTCAACAAGTTCCGTTGGAATCAGACCGAGCTTATTCACGCGATCGATAGCCTGATCTCGCGTCTGCGCTTCGATAACGCCCTTCTGCTTGGTGCGGCCGTCAGCGGAAACACCCTTGTAACGCCACTTCTTGGTGCCGTTTTGAAATGCCACTTGCGCCTGTTCCCTGGCCATTACTCCCCCATGGAATGATTGACGAACAATAGAACGAATATGGATATGGAACAAGGTATCGGAGCGATACCTCATACGCTCCGATACCTTTAGATCCCATAGTCAGCGGGGCAATCAGTCTTGCTTCGCAACCAAATCCTTATGATCTGTACTGCTGACGGAACCATTTGCCGAATTATAGACATAGTTCTTGCAGCCCGTGTTGTTCGAGTTGGTGCCCTCGACCGTATAAGTTCCGGCACCCGCCGTCGCAGTAATCACGATAGTGACGCCATCGCTCACCGTAACTTCATTGCCATCATAGATGTCGCACTTGCTGTTAGTTGACGAACCGGTGCAAGAAGAAGCCTTCAGAGTCGGAACTTTCCCATTATTGTTAGTCATGATGGTTTCCATCACAAGGCTGGCGTTCTTGACGTCGGACTCGGTCTGGGAGTTCCAGGCCGACTTGCGCTGGTTCAGGTAGATCGGCACGGAGATGGCGGCGAGGATGCCGATGATGATGACCACCACGAGCAGCTCGACGAGGGTGAAGCCCTTTTCGCCCTTGGCGCGGCGGTTGAGTGCGTTGCGCACGCTCTTCATAATTGAATCCTTCTTTCCTTCGGGAAGGTCGCCGCTCGCATCCCACGATGGAGCTTCGCGGCGTTCTTCTATCGATCGTCCCCTTGTGGGGGCTGCTGGCTCACATAACCAACAGTCCTAACTTTATCCGCATTGACATCGTTTGCAGAACCATTATTCCGGCGTCAATCGTTTTACGAGCGTTTCATTTTTCGATTCATTTTCCCCCTCATCCCTTCATCCGCCACAAAAGCGCTTTTGTTTACCCCACAACCCCCCTTCACAACCATCAAGCAAATCACACTTTTTCAAGCGGACACAAAAGGTACAACACAAAACCAAAATCGTGCAACAAAAAATACAACACCACAAATAGCTTGTTTTTCAGTACAATCGCTCAGCAAATCTTTGCAGTCACGTTTTTTTGAAAAAACTGGAATAACCACCCTTTTCGGGCGTGTCGCAGGGTGCTGACGGGGCGACAAAAAACGGCTGGCTCCATAAGGAACCAGCCGTCTGCCGCAAGACCTAGCGGAACACTCAGCCACACGGAGTGAAATCGATTGCAGTTCCACCCGATTTCACATTGCGTGCGGTGAACGACGTGGACGTATTCGACGTGACCGGCTTGCCGCTCACATACGACCCCGTCACCGGCGAATAACGCACCACCCGATTGGTGCCATCCACCGTGAATAATCGCGAGGCGAACAGCGAATCATCAGACGTGCCTCCCGACTCGTTGTTCATTACCGACCCCAACACCGCGCGCGTGCTCCATGACGTGACGGACGCATCATACGGCTTCGTTTTTACCTTCACGCTGCCGTAATCGCTTACCGTACCGTTCTTCCACGTGGCGTCCTGGTACGTGATCACCACGCACTGCTTCGCACCAGAATCCCCCCGGAGTGACCATGGTGAGCGTATGGTTCGTGGCGTCATACTCAACACCCTCCGCGTAGCGCACATACCGGTCGAGGCTTTGCACCGACGTGGCTATTTCCGTGGAAGACCTGCTTCGTATCGCATCCGCGCTGGTGGAATGCAGGTATTGCACGATCGCCGTGGTGAACATGGTGGAGACGATGGCGAAGATGAACAGCGACACCATCATCTCCACCAAGGTGACGCCGCTTTCACCGCGCGCCATACGTTGCGCGACGGCGCGAATACGCAGTTTTCCGCTTGTTGTTCCGCTCATTGCAACCCCTCACTAGATGATGAGCTTGTTGTCGACACCAATATCCAGCAGTTCCGACGTG
>ENA-OQCT01000045-OQCT01000045.1-human-gut-metagenome-genome-assembly--contig:-NODE-45-length-10263-cov-0.805841_pt1 | contig 10263 bp, 13 predicted proteins | sample MGYA00242764_ERZ504591 | MGnify/ENA primary metagenome ERZ504591 (study PRJEB26092, sample SAMD00036299) | human gut metagenome | host: Homo sapiens | study: EMG produced TPA metagenomics assembly of...
CGACTGGCGCAGCTGCGCGAGGCGGCTGTGCGGACGCAGCTGCGCCGGTCGACCGTGCGGACACCGAAATGGGACCCACATCAGGAACGACCGGAGAGCGTGAGAATTACAAGAATCACGTTAAGTGTGACAATCAGCGAAACAACTACCATATTGATCGCGAATTTCACCGGACCATCCACATAATCGCCCATTAAAGAACGGTCGTGCGTGTATTTCATTAACGGAATAATCGCAAATGGAATGCCGATCGACAGCACAACTTGCCCTATGATCAGCGCTTCCGTCGGATTCTTAGCAAACCACAACACCACCAACGCCGGTACGAGCGTCACCACGCGGCATGCCCACATCGGCGCTTTGATCCGCAACAGTCCATGCATGATTTCGGCGCCTGCATATGTGCCGACCGACGTGGAACTCAGGCTGGAAGCCAGCAGTCCGACCGAGAAAATCGTGCCGATCACCGGACCTAGCACATGCTGAATGGCCTGTTGCGCACCCTCGATCGTATCCGTGCCGGTCATGCCATGCAATGAATTCGCCGCAAGAATCAATAGTGCAAGATTCACCGATCCAGCAAGTAATAATGCCCAGAACACGTCTATTTTGCTTCCGTGTAGCAGGGTCTTTACGCTCGGTTTGGGCTCTCCTGGCACGTAATGGTCGTTCACCAGCGTGGAATGCAGGTAAATCGCGTGCGGCATCACCGTGGCGCCCAGCATGGAAGTTGCCATCAATACCGTTTCGGTTCCTTTGAAATGCGGAACAAGACCTTGTAAAACTTGCGCAGGATTTGGTGGATCAATAAAAAGGCCTGCAATAAATCCAAAAGTAATCACCAGCAGCAATGCAATAATCAGCTTTTCAAAAATATGATGCGTGGCACTCTTTTGAAAAATAAGCAAGACCGTAGAAATAATGCCGATTATGCACCCACCAATAAAAAGCGGAAGTCCAAATAATAATTTCAGTGCGATTGCGCCGCCAATTACTTCCGCAAGATCAGTCGCTATTGCAATGACTTCCGCTTGCATGAAAAACATGAATCGACCGCCGTCGCCAAGTCGTTCTCCCAGGATTTCGGGAAGACTTTTTCCGGTGACGATACCAAGTTTTGCGGACTGATATTGAATGAGCACGCTCATACAATTGGCGAGTACCAGCACCCACACCAGCAGATATCCGTACCTCGCGCCGGATGTGATATTCGCCGCCACATTGCCGGGATCCACGTAGGCGACGGCCGCCACAAAAGCAGGTCCAAAGCATGCCGGCAAGCGCGTGCCCGTGGCGGGAAGAGAAATCGTGATTCGCCCGTGCCGTTTCCCAGCATTCGACGCCATTCGTCGCACCCGCATTGACCATGCCTCCCATGCCGTCCATATCGTTCGAGTCGTCTGTACTGTTCATGTTCGTCGCCCTCTTATCCGAGCAATGTTATAGTGCACAAGACTGCGCGGTTATGTTACGTACGCGCATATCATCTGTCGGCATATGCGCGACTCATGCAACGGCGCATCCGAACCGTTTCAAGACGCAATGCGAGGCATGTGCCACGAAATATGGCCGAATTGCGGCGACCTGCGGCTAAGCTGGAACAAGCATAAGAACGGTTGAGAATAATCGCCTGAAACACAGCCTCGAAAGGACAACGCATGGCAACTTTCCATACCCCCATGGTCACATTGAACGACGGCAATCTGATTCCGCAAATCGGCTTGGGCGTGCTGCGCATCGACGATGAGGGCGTTACCTCCGTAGTGGAGAGTGCGCTGGAAGCCGGCTACCGTCATATCGACGGCGCGGCGGGGTACAACAATGAGGCCGGCGTGGGTCGCGCGCTGAACAATGCGGGATTCACGGAAGGTGAGCAGCGCAAAAACCTGTGGGTTACGACGAAACTGCGCGATTCCGAGCAGGGGTATGACAGCGCACGCAAGGCGTTCGACCGCCAGCTTGGCTTGCTGCAGCTCGATTATGTCGACATGTACATGCTGCATTGGCCCACCCCGTTCGACTGGCGTTCCAGCGAAACGTGGAAGGCGTTCCAGGAATTCCGGCGCGGAGGGGCGCGTGCGCACGCTGGGTGTGTGCAATTTCCTGCCCGAGCATCTCGACCGCTTGCATGAGGAGACCGGCGAATATCCTGCCGTCAACCAGATTGAGCTGCATCCGACCTGGCAGCAGCGCGAGGTCGTGGACTATTGCAAGGCGCACGGCATTGCCGTGGAAGCATATTCGCCGATGGCTCGCGGTGCTGATTTGAACGCCGGAAATGGTGCGATTGAGCGCATCGCAGCGGAGCATGGGGTTACCCCTGCGCAGGTGATTCTGCGTTGGCATATCGAAAATGGCACGATCATCATCCCAAGTCGGTGCATGCGGATCGGCAGAAGCAGAATCTCGATTTGTTTGGATTCGTGCTCACCCCTGAAGAACATGCCGCGATCGACGCGCTTGACGGTCCGACGCGCGCCGGACATGATCCGATGACGTTCACGTACGCCTGATACTCCGTAATTCCGTAATTTCGTATTATTTTTAATAATTATGCCTCGAAAGAATAATCGTAATTCTTATAATTATCGGAATATTGAACGCGACGTGCGTGATATCCAGCGGGCCGGCAAGCGGTTCAAAAAAAGTTGGATCAACGCCGACGGTCCGCTGGAACGTATTCTTATTTTGCTGGTAGTCGTTGCGGTAATCGGCGTCACTATCGGCATGCTGCTGCCGAAAGTCAATCCGACCGTAGGCGAAATCACCGGCGAGTACACGGCAACCGGCACAGCTGCGGAAACGTTGGAAAAACTTACCGTCGACGACAATCCCAGCAAGGCCGGATATGATCGCGATGCGTTCGGATTCCGCGAAACCGACGACGATGGCAACGGTTGCGACGTGCGCGAAGACGTGCTCGCGCGCGATCTGACAGACGTGCAATATAAGAACGGCCGTAGCTGCCAGGTTGCGTCGGGCACGCTTGACGATCCGTATACCGGTCAGACCATCCAATTCGTACGTGGAGTGAAAACGTCTTCGGCGGTGCAGATCGATCATGTGGTCGCGTTGGAAAATGCGTGGCAGTCGGGCGCGAACACGTGGGATCATGCGAAGCTGTACCAATTCGGCAACGACATGTACAATCTGCTGGCCGTGGATGGGCCCGCGAATCAGCAGAAGGGTTCCGCTTCGGCCGCATACTGGCTGCCGACGAACAGTGAATACCGTTGCGATTACGTGGCCCGGCAGATTGGCGTGAAAGACAAGTACGGGCTGACAGTCACTTCGCAGGAAAAGCGGGCGATGCTTTCCGTATTGCACGGTTGCCCAGCGCAGGAATTGCCGGAAAGCTGAAGCTGCTCATTTAGGCGCGGATATTTGCGGGTGCTGGCTGGGAACGGTCGTAGTTGTAGACGGTGAACGTTCCTTTGTTGAATCGTTTGGTTTCGTACAGCGCCAAGTCGGCCTGTGCGACGCATTGGTCGAAATCCACGCTTCCGATCGCGTCTCCATCGGCGCGCCCCGTGCCAAGGCTGGCACCGTCAGCGGCTGCAATGCGGCACACGCCTACGCTGCAATGCACGTCTTGCCCGTGCTGTTCCGAGGTGCGTGCCAACTGTTGGAAGAACATGCCCAGCGTGGTTTCAAGCACCTGTTCGCTGGCGGTGTTGCGAATAAGCGCCAAGAATTCGTCACCGCCATATCGGCAGATAATGTCATCTTGCCGGTAGATGTGCCGAAGTTGGGATGCGACCTCGCGGATCCAGAAATCGCCGACCGTGTGTCCGTATGTGTCGTTGATGGTTTTGAAATCGTCGATGTCGACGAACATCAGCATCGCTTCGTCGTGCGAATCCATGCGGTCGAAATATTTGCGCATGTGTTTCCATCCCGCTTCCTTGTTCAGCAAACCGGTCATGCCGTCATGTTCGGCTTCGTACCGTGCTTTTTCGTAGGCGGCCTGTTGCGAGTGGAATCGCATGTTCATTTCCACGGTGTCCATGACGAACATAATCTGTGTGGAAATCACGATCGCCAAACATTGCAATGAAAAACTGTATGCCAGTGCTTGGTAGATGGTCGCCAATACTGGTAGCACGAAGAACGACATCATGGAAAGGAAAATAATGCGATCAAGATTCTTGCGATATGAGATCAACATGAAGAGGCATAATGCGATTCCCAAGACCGCAATTGCCTGCGAAAGAAGATAGAAATTACCGCGATGGTAAAGATTGTGGTCATCGAAATAGTAGAAAAGACCAGTGAATTGTGTGATGATAAGTAAGAGAATTCCAATTACGGATAATGCGTAGACAGCACGCAATGCGGCTGGTTTGCGATGCTGATGTTTGCTCACTGTCAACCAAACATAGGTTGCGAAGAAACTCATGAAAATATAGTTGATGCAGAATACTGAGAAATTGCTTATGCGAACCATATAGTATGCGGTTTCGTCTGCATCTACGCGAAAATACCAGCTGAGCGCGTCGGTCCAAGAAGAAGCATGCAGGCGATCTGCATGAGTATTTTGATGCGAGTTCGTCTGGTTTTGTGTGGTGTTGCAATGAAAATTCCGCCTGCGCAAATCAGGCATATGAAAATACCCCACAACTCCATGCAGATGTGGAACATGGCCCTGACTGTCATTATCCTCCACCCCCCCCCCCCTTCTCGACGCTGCCTGCGTCGAAAACTTGCCTACCTCTTTCGTGTGCCATGATACCTCTAAATAGGGGAGCGTTACCCCGAAATGACAAAAACAGGAATCCGCAGGCGAATATCCATGCCTCTGTCATACGGGCTATCATATAGTTTGTGCGTTTGAATGTGGAGAAGGTGATTGATGTCAGCAAGGCGGAACATGTCCCGAGCGCTTAGTCGAGAGGAATCGTATCAGAACGGTCATTTAACGCGCACGGCGTTTATTTCCATTGCGATTCTTACATTTATTACGTTCGTCGGTAATTTCACGCAATTGCAGTTGAGCGCCGCGTTGCCGACGATCGTCAGTGATTTTGGTATTTCCGTTACGACCGGTCAGTGGCTGACGTCGATTTTCCAGCTGGTCATGGGCGTGATGGTGCCGCTTACGGCATACCTTACGAGACGTTTTTCGACGCGCGAAATCGTGCTTGTTTCCATGGTTGTGTTCACGATCGGTTCACTGTTCGCTTGGCTTGGTCCAACTTTTTTGATGGTGCTGATCGGGCGTTTGCTTGAGGCGGTTGGCACGGGTGTGATGTGGCCGGTGTTGCAGATCACGGTGTTTTCGATTTATCCGCTGTCTCGCCGTGGTTTCGCAATGGGTACGGTTGGCATGGCGATGAGCGTGGCTCCGGCGATCGGCCCGACGCTTGGCGGTGTGCAGACGGACTTGAACGGTTGGCGTTCAATTTTCCTCACGTTGACCATTATCGGCGTAATTTCGCTGCTTCTTGCCTATTTTGGATTGCATAATTTCGGTGAGAACGATAAAACCGCGAAGGCTGACTTTTTTTTCCGTTGGACTGTCTATTTTCGGTTTCGGCGGGCTAATGTTCGGCTTTACGAATATTGAATCGTATTCGTTTGTAAATCCTATGGTTTGGCTGCCAATGGTGATTGGCGTTGTGGGAATTATTTGGTTTGTGCTCCGCCAGATTCATGGCGCGCGCAGGCAGGTTGAAAATCCTGAAGCGCAGCCGCCGCTGTTGAATTTGAGCGTGTTGAAGAATCGTAGTTTTACTGTTGGCACGATCACGGCCGCGCTCTCGTTCTTCGCGTTCAGTTCGATTATGGTGATCATGCCCCTGTACATTCAGGATTGCCGTGGCTATTCTGCTGCGATTAGCGGCCTGGTGATGCTTCCGGGTGCTTTGGGCCAGTGCATTTCGCAGTTTTTCGGTGGTAAGGTGCTTGACCGTTTCGGCGCACGTCCGGTGGCGTTGATAGGCACGATTACCTTGTGTTTCGGCACGGTCATGATGAGTTTGATTTCCATGACCTCGTGGATTTGGTGGGTGTCGATTTGGCAGTTTGTGCGCCAGATCGGCATGGGTTTCGTGTTGATGCCGATCACCACATGGTCACTGAATTGTTTGGAACCGGAAGAGGTGAGCGCCGGATCCGCGGTGACGAATACGGTTCGTCAGATTGCGGGCGCGATTGGCGCTCCGGTGTTGGTGATTTTGATGGAGACGTTCACGTCTCTTCGTTGGACTGCGCTTGGCGGCACAAAAGCCGTGTATGCGGCTGCCAACGTGTTCGGCATTCAGTGGGCGCTTCGTATCAGTGCAGCAATCTGCTTCGTGATGGTGCTGATGGTGTTCTTCGGCGTGCGCGGCCAGGGTGCCGGTTCCACGCATGAAACCGTGCAACGCGCCCTCAACCGTAGGCGTGCCGCCTGACCGTGCATGCTGCGACGGCTACTCCTCTTCGTTGGGCTTGTATTCCACTACGCTGAGGGCCACCACGCCTGCGCTGGTGTGCACGAACACATTGGCGCTCCCGCCTACGGCTTCCAAGCCTTCCACCAAGTGTGAGATCGGCTCGGAATCGAGCACTGGCAGCACTTGCGCCACGCCGTCTGCGTCGGTGACGGTGAGCGTATCGTCCAAATATCCGGAGGCGAGCGTTTCGTCGATGGCGCTTTCGAATTCGGCCAGCTTGCTGATTTCCTCTTCGGCGGCCTTGTTTGCGGCCACTTCCACAGCTTGCGCCACTTCTTCTCGCATTGCTTCTTCGCTCATGATTGCCTCTTTTGTTAAGCACCGTTTTGCAACCTATAGATTATCGGATGAACGTATCAGAACGATTCCAAATGCCGGAAAGTGTCCATATAGTGGCACTTTTGTGAAAGCATCACCCTCAATGCACGCGGGAAACATATGCGGGGATGAACGCGGGTAGCGTTCACGAGAAGAGATGTTGTGAGAGATGTTGTGAAAAACGATGCGTAAGACTATCGGTTGCAACATGTGATTGCATACGATTGCGGATTGCGCGGAATAGGAAGTGAAACGGGAAGATGGAATGGGAAAGGAGTGCGCATGACTCGACTTGGCGATGTCCAACGAAGTGAGACGCGTCGTGAAACGCGCGCTTCACTGCTTACGGCGTTGCTGTGGTTCGCATCCGCCGTCATCGTGTTCGCGATGCTTCTGCGCATGCTGCCGAACAGTCTCGATGGTAAACGCTACGTGCCTCTGATCGTCGCGCTCATGCCTTGGCTTGGCTTGCTTTCCGTGATTATCGCAATTATTGCAACAGTTTTTCGTACTGTCGGCAAACGAAAACTTTTTAGTCGCGTTAAGCGTATTGTGCGTGATCATCCAGATTATTTGGCATTGGGGGTATGCCGTTCCGACCAATGATCGTGCCATACAACCTTCTGCAACAGTGCGTGTCATGACGTTCAATACGAAGCAAGGTTGTGCCGATGCGCAGCAAATCGTGCGAACAATTCAAAGCGAGCATGTTGAAATTCTTGCAATGCAGGAAGTTTCATCAGGATTATTAGATCGGTTGCATGATGCTGGAATTGAGGATTATCTTCCGTATTCCGTTTCCGCGCAACTCACTTGGCACGACAATGGCGGTGTGAACGTACTGTACAGTGCGCATCCTCTGCAGGAAACAACGCAGGATCTCATTCCTATTGAATCCAGTAGTATTCCTGCCGCGACAGTTGATTTCAATGGCAGAAAAGTACGATTTGGGTCGGTTCATCCGTTTTCTCCACGACCAAGCAATCAGGGATTATGGAATAAAAGTTTGGATTCCATAGCGCAATTACAGCATTACGATAATGGGGAATCGTATGTGCTGATGGGGGATTTTAATTCCACGTGGGATCATGCAAGCTTCAGATATTTGTTGGGCGATCGCTTTACGGATGCGGGGGAGAGTGCCGGCGAGGGATTGCATATGACGTATCCTTCGGTATTCCCTATCGCTGAAATCGACCATATCATCTACGACAAGGGTGTGTACGCCAGAAATTTGGAAACCAAGCGGATTCAAGGTTCCGACCACAAGGCATTATTGGCGACGTTGGAATTTCAGTAATGCTGCCGTCGCGGGTCATGCTTGAGTTGTAGCAATACTGGTTTGCAGGTCACGTTTAGGTTGCATCAGTTCTTGCGTTACCGGCAACAGTTGAGCAGTAATACCGCCGTTATTGCCCCGTTTTTGCTCCGTAGGTTTCATCGACTCCCCCTACTATTACACTGGGGAATCCGAAGTGCTTGCAAACAATTAGGGAGCGAAACGGAATATGAACGGCGCGTCTGATCAGCCTGAAGAATTCGGCGTCCAGCCTGAGCAAGGCTGTCAGGAGGAGCCGCAGTCTAATGCCGATTCAACCTCCGACGCAACCGCCAGTCCAGAAGATTCCACTTCCAGCGCCCCGCATTCCCGCCGCGTGCGCCGCCGTATGAGCGCCGAGCATATTCGCCAAATCAAGCGCAAACGTCGCCGTCGCAAGATCCTAATCGGCGTACTCGTGATAGTCGCAGCCCTCGCCGTTTTCGCCGGCGCATTCGTATGGTCTGCGCTGCACGTGAAAAACGAGCTGCAGCAGGCGGTGTCGAGTGCTCAAGGCTTGCAGCAGACCATCTCCGAAGCGGACACGTCCAAGCTTGAGAAGCAGACAACCGCGTTCTCCGATCACGTAGCAAGGCCTACAAGCAAACCTCTTCGCCGCTGTGGCAGGTGGCGTCGGTCGTGCCGTATGTGGGCAATGATATTTCCGCCGTACGCACCACGGTGGCCGCCATGGAGAATATTTCGTCGCAGGCGTTGCCGCAACTGGTGAAAGTCGCCGAAAATGTTGATCTGAACAGTATTCACGTGGAAAACGGCACGATCGAAATTTCCGGATTGGAAGCGTCTCAGCAGCCGCTCCAAATCGCGGACGATACGATCGACAAGGCCACGCGGGAAGTGAAAACCGTGAAAACCCCGCATATCGCGCAGATCGCGGACGCCCTGAAAACCGCGGAAACGTATTGCGAAAAACTTGACAGCATGGTGCATTCCTTGAATTCCATCGTGCAGGTGCTGCCCAGCATGTTGGGCACGGAAAGCCATGCGAATGATGCTCCGCGCAATTATCTGATCCTTGCGCAAACGAATGCGGAGGCGCGTCCGTCCGGCGGTCTTACGGGATCGCTCGGCCTGGTCACGGTGCAGGATGGTCACGTGAGCTTGCAGCCGTTCGTTTCCGATTCGGAAATTCAGAATGCCGACGAGCCGGTTGTGGATTTGACCGCCGAGGAACGTTTGCTGTTCACCGACAAGCTTGGCAAGGATATTCGCGACGTGAATTTCACTCCTGATTTTCCGCGTACCGGCGAGATTGTGAGCGCCATGTGGAATCGCCAGTATGGCGTTGCGGTTGATGGTGTGATCGCCATTGATCCGCTGTTCCTGCAGAACATGCTGGCGGTGACCGGTGGCGTTGTCATGCCTGACGGTTCGACGTTGGATGGCACTAATACCGCCCAAACGTTGCTGCATGACGTGTATGCGCGCATGGCTCCGCAGGAGACGGACGAGTATTTCGCGGTTGCCGCGCAGGCCGCGTTCGACCATATCATGCAGAATGCGGGCGATTTCAAATCGTATGTCAAGGCGCTTGCCACGTCTGTTGAGCAGGGACACGTGATGGTGTGGAGCGCGCATGAGGATGAGCAGAATCTGATTGCCGATTCCGCTATTTCCGGCAAATTGATTACGGAAGGTGCGAAACCGCAGGTCGGCGTGTATATTTCCGACGAAACCGAGTCGAAAATGGACTGGTATTTGCATCGCGAAGTGACCACTGAATTCCAGAAGGTCGCGCGAAACGGCGCGAACCAGTATACGGTGCATATCAAGTTGCAGAACACCCTGACGGCGGAAGAAGCGGCTTCCGAAGCTGACTATGTGACCGGTGCCGGAAATATCGTTCCGAAAGGCCAGATCAAGACGGCATTGTTCATTTACGCGCCTGCGAACGGTCGTTTGGTGGATTGGGAATTCCAGAATGCCGACGATTACAAGGGTGTGACTTTGCACGATGGCCTGACCGTGGGCGTGAGCGATGTGACCTTGCAGCCCGGCGAATCCTATGAGATCACCGTGCATGTGCAGTCCGCTCCGGATACGGGTGAGCCGCTCACCCTTCGCCAGACCCCGCTGATCGAAGGCCGATGAGATTCCGAAAGGTCGCTTCGCTGCCTGCATATAGACAGCCGTCCCGTAGACAGGGGTATACGAGGGTATTGTCGGGCA
>ENA-OQCT01000046-OQCT01000046.1-human-gut-metagenome-genome-assembly--contig:-NODE-46-length-10135-cov-0.718425_pt1 | contig 10135 bp, 11 predicted proteins | sample MGYA00242764_ERZ504591 | MGnify/ENA primary metagenome ERZ504591 (study PRJEB26092, sample SAMD00036299) | human gut metagenome | host: Homo sapiens | study: EMG produced TPA metagenomics assembly of...
ACGTGTAGCGCACGGGCGCTGGGGAAACAGCGGTCAGCCAGATCAACCAGCAGGTGCTGCGGCAGATCGGCGTTACCGTCCGAAATGCAGAGCGCGAAGCCAACCAAGAAAGGAGCAAGCAAGATGAACAATCCCATGACCTATATCCAGAACGGAGACTATCTGATTCCCGACCTGAAGCTGAGCCAGCAGCCGGAGAAACCTCTGGGCAAGTACGGAAGGATGAGGAAAACCTACCTGAAGGAACACCGTCCCATCCTCTACAACCAGATGTTGCTGAGCGAGAAGTTGTACCAGCACCTTCTGGAGATCGACGAGACCGCCCAGAACAGACTGGGAGCAGATGATGCCCCAGCTGGCGAAGGAAGCGGGAGCCACCGAGGAAACTGAAAGCCAGCGATCCCATGAAGTGGGTGGGGCTGATGAACACCTGCAAAGCCCAGGCAGAGGAGATCCTGATGGCGGAGCTTATCAACAGCTGACCCTAAACCTGTTCCTCTCCGAAGCGGAACAGATCCAATCCATAGATGAAGCAGAGAATGTAGCGCATACATCCTCTGCTTTTTCTTTTGCTCAAAATGATATTGACCATGTGCTGCGTTTGGGCGGCAATACAGACCGCCAGAGGGAGCGTGTGGTTGCAGCCTTTGAAAAGCAGAAAACCACCGCTGAGATTGCCGAGATACTGGAAAACGCTGTACCACGGCGGCAACGGCCTTGGCAGTGTGAGCGCATGGTATGCCGAGGATGGTATCCATCTTTCTCATGGGAAGTCTGTCCGTTATGACAGGTCTGCCCAGGTCATTTCCTGGGAGAGCGCCGCAGAGCGTATCGGGGAGCTTTTGGAGAGCGGCCAGTTTGCCTCCAATGTGGAACTTGCAGAAGCGGCAGGCTATGAACGCTCCCTCCTTGCCACAAAGTTCTGGAACCTATATCACGATCTCAGTGAGGACGCCAGAGAAGCCGGATATTTGTCCTGCCTGTCAGAGATCAAGGGCAATGGGTTCCCGGAGGAGACCCACCGCCTGACGGAGCAGCTGAATGACCCGGCCTTCCGTCAGACCCTCAAGGAAGAATACGCCGCCTTCTGGACTGCCTATCAGCAGGACCGTGACCTGTTGCGCTTTCACTACCATAGGCCAAGGGAAATCTGGGAGAACCTGAAAGACCTTGACCTGCCCCGCAGGACTTTTTTCTTCGGACCTTTTTCAAGTGCCAACCGTCCAGCACTTCATTACCGAGGATGAGATCGACGCCGCCATGACCGGCGGCAGCGGTTTCGCCGGAGGAAAAGGCCGTATCTATGCGTTCTTCATGGAAAACCACACGGACAAGGAAAAAGTGAGATTCCTCAAAGACGAGTATGGCATTGGCGGACGCTCTCATGCCCTGTCCGGCGCAGCACACAGCGGCGAAGATCACGACGGAAAAGGAGTGCACTATAAAAAGCAGGACTGCCCGGATGTTCACTTGAACTGGGAAAAGGTTGCCAAGCGCATTACCTCTCTTATTCAGAAAGGCCGCTATCTTACCGAACAGGAACAGGCGCAGTATGACAAAATCCAGGCTGAAAAGGAACTGGCCGAAGAAGATGCCATCCAAGCCCAGCAGCCGGATTCTGCCGTGTGGGAATATAACGGTGTCAAGGTGCGCCACCCGGATGATATGATTCTGTATCAGATGGGCGATTTCTTTGAGCTGTACGGTGAGGATGCCAAAGAAGCCGCTGCGGAACTGAACATCAATCTCACTACCCGTGCGATTCCGGGCGGTGGCCGTGTGGAAATGTGCGGGTTTCCGGCAAATCAGCTGGAGCAGATGGTGGAACAGCTGCGTGATAAGCATGATGTGACCATTTCCGCTGTACCGGAGGACGGCAAGGAGCGTCAGGAATATTCCATGCCCTCTATCAACCATGAAGCGGAACAGCACATCAACGCTCAGGAAGCGGAGTTTGGTGCAGACGGGAACAGAGTATTCCGGGATACAGAAGCAACCGCAGCCCCTACAATTCGGGAAATGTACGAGCAGTATAAGCCTGTGGTAACTGCCGCCATTTCCGAGGATGCCGCATACCGCAATGCCTGCGGTCATTCTGACCGTGAAAATGCTGTCATCGAGGGCAATGCTGCTGTGCGCCGTGCGGTCCTTGGCTCTAAGGATATGGAGCTGATCCGCCTCTATTCGGATGTACCGGAGTTCCGTCAGCGACTGCACCGGGAAGTGATCGACGAAACCTATTCAAAACTCCATGAGCTTCTGCGCCCTCTTTCTCAGGAAGATATTGATACTGCCCTTTGTGCATGGAACGGCAATATTGAGAGTAAACACGCTGTCGTCCGCTATATGAAAGACCATGCAAGAGAGAAAGATACCGCTGCATGGCTGGCTCAGGAATACGGCGGCAGTAACAGCAACAGCCTGTTCATTACTCGTGCCGGAAGCCCGGAGGAAATGCAGCTGCCCTGGCCGAAGGTACAGCGCAGGATTGCCCAGCTCATTCAGGAGGACCGGTTCTATACCGAAGAAGAACAGGACCGTTTTGACAATATCGACCCTATCGCCATCCGGGAAGCCCTGGAAGAAAGAGGGGTCGTCAACGGTCAGGTGGCAGACCCGGAAAAACTGGACAATGACCCGTTTATCCAGCGGGTGATGTCGGATGCAGAGCAGATCGCAGCTGCCGAGATAGAGCAGACTTCCGAAGTTTCCATTTCCGATGAGGAATATGATGCAGTTCGCCGCCCAACTCCGCAAAGAATCTCCTATGACCCTGCCGCCCCGGTCTATGCCGTGGGAGATACCGTGTATATCGAGGATGACGCCTATCAGATCACGGAGCTGCGGGATGACACCGTGCAGCTTCTGCCCACCGGTATGGTGTATCCCATCTACCGTGCAGAACACAAAGAACAGTTTGAACAGCTGCTTCGTGCAGACCGCCGCAATGCTTACTATACCGAGTTTCTTCCCGTTGACCCGGACAAGGTAGATCAGGACTTGCGGGATGTATTGGCCCATGGACTGATGGATGAAGCAGATAAAAAACAGGTTTCCACGCTGCTGCAATCCGGCAGGAGCAACAGTGAGATCGCCTACTGGCTGAGTAGAGCCTATTCCGGTGAGATCGAGACGCTGGATCTGGAGACCGGTGATATTGCCGATTACCGTACCACGGCACAGGGCATAGAGCTGGAAGTCATGGATGCAGAGGAAAAGCGTCTGGCTGTGCTGTATTTTCGCTGGGATGAGGTTGCGCCTTTGCTGCGCGGGATGTATGCCCGCCAGCTGGACGGTTTTGGACAGGAACGCTCCGAACCGGTTGCTGAAGCCCCGGCCCTCCATTCCGAGACCGTAGCCGTTTATCCGGGCGATAAAAACAATCTGCCTTATGATGTGGTGGTGGAACGGCTGCATATCGAGGAGCCGGAGCCACCAGCCCCTGTGACAGAGCCGGAGAAAACCTTTGAGGAAGTGCTGGACGAACACCCGGTTTCCATTCAGGTCAATGGCCAGTGGCAGACCTTCCCCAATGCCAAAGCTGCCGAGGAAGCCTCCTATGAGGAATACAAGGCAAACCTGCTCCGCAATGCACAAAACTTCCGTATTACCGATGAGCATTTGGGCGAAGGCGGTCCGAAAGCTAAGTTCCAGGCAAATATCAATGCCATTCGTTTGCTGAAAAATCTGGAAGCTGCCGGACAGCAGGCAAGCCCGAACAGCAGGAAGTCCTATCCCGCTATGTGGGCTGGGGCGGTCTTGCCGACGCCTTTGACCCGGAGAAACCGGCATGGGCTTCCGAGTATGCCCAGCTGAAAGAGCTGCTGACCCCAGAGGAATATGCCGCCGCCAGAAGCTCCACCCTCAACGCCCATTACACCAGCCCTACGGTCATTCAGGCCATCTATGAAGCGGTGGGCCGTATGGGGTTTGAGACCGGAAATATTCTGGAGCCATCTATGGGTGTGGGCAATTTCTTCGGTATGCTGCCGGAGGAAATGCGAAACAGCCGTCTGTACGGCGTGGAGCTGGACCCGGTTTCCGGGCGCATCGCAAAGCAGCTCTATCCCAAGGCGGACATCACAGTAGGCGGCTTTGAGACCACCGACAGGCGTGACTTCTTTGACCTTGCCATCGGCAATGTGCCTTTCGGTCAGTATCAGGTCAACGACAAAGCCTACAACAAGCTGAACTTTAGTATTCACAACTACTTTTTCGCCAAAGCACTGGACCAGGTGCGTCCCGGCGGCGTGGTAGCTTTTGTGACCTCCCCGCTATACCATGGACGCCAAGGACTCCACCGTGCGCCGCTATCTTGCCCAGCGCGCCGAACTGCTGGGAGCTATCCGTCTGCCTAATGACGCGTTCAAAAAGAATGCCGGTGCCGAGGTGGTATCGGACATCATCTTCCTCCAAAAGCGGGACCGCCCGCTGGACATCGTGCCGGAATGGACTCAGACCGGACAGACAGAGGATGGGTTTGCCATCAACCGGTATTTTATCGACCACCCGGAAATGGTGCTGGGCAGACAGGAGCCGGTAAGCACCGCTCATGGTATGGACTACACCGTGAACCCCATCGAGGGACTGGAGCTTTCCGACCAGCTGCATGATGCAGTGAAGTATATTCATGGCACTTATCAGGAGGCAGAGCTGCCGGAGCTGGGCGAAGGCGAAGCTATTGACACCTCCATTCCTGCCGACCCTAATGTGAAGAACTATTCCTATGCCATTGTAGACGGGCAGGTGTACTACCGGGAAAACAGCCGTATGGTGCGCCCTGACCTCAACGCCACCGCAGAAGCCCGCGTGAAAGGTCTTGTGGGACTGCGTGATTGTGTGCAGAAACTGATCGACCTTCAGATGGATGCAGCGGTTCCGGACAGCACCATTCGGGAGAAGCAGGCGGAACTGAACAGCCTCTATGACAGCTTTTCTGCCAGATACGGTCTCATCAATGACCGTGCAAACCGTCTGGCCTATGTAGACGATTCTTCCTATTACCTGCTCTGTGCGCTGGAAGTCATCGACGAGGACGGAAAGCTGGAGCGCAAGGCGGATATGTTCACCAAACGGACCATCAAGCCCCATCAGGCAGTGGCTGTGGTGGATACGGCAAGTGAAGCGCTGGCGGTGTCCATCTCGGAAAAAGCCTGTGTGGATATGGGCTATATGAGCCAGCTTACCGGAAAAACAAAAGAAGAACTGGCCGGAGAGCTGCAAGGCGTGATCTTCCGTGTACCGGGACAACTGGAGCAGGATGGCACTCCCCATTATGTGACTGCCGATGAATACCTTTCCGGCAATGTACGCCGTAAACTGCGTCAGGCGCAGCGTGCGGCACAGCAGGACCCTTCCTTTGCAGTCAATGTGGAAGCCCTTACTGCCGCCCAGCCTAAAGACCTGGATGCGTCGGAGATCGAGGTGCGCCTGGGTGCAACCTGGATCGACAAAGAGTACATCCAACAGTTTATGTACGAGACCTTCAACACCCCGTTTTACCTCCAGCGCAGCATCGAGGTCAACTATTCCTCCTTTACCGCTGAATGGCAGATCAAAGGAAAATCTTCCGTATCCTACAACGATGTGGCAGCCTACACCACCTACGGGACCAGCCGCGCCAATGCTTATAAGATTTTGGAGGACAGCCTGAACCTGCGAGATGTCCGTATCTATGACACCATAGAGGACGCAGACGGAAAAGAGCGCCGCGTGCTGAACGCCAAGGAGACCACCCTGGCTGCTCAAAAACAGCAAGCTATCAGGGAAGCCTTTAGGGACTGGATCTGGAGAGACCCGGAGCGCCGCCAGACTTTGGTGCGCCAGTACAACGAAGAAATGAACTCTACCCGTCCCCGTGAGTATGATGGCAGCCATATCACTTTTGGCGGCATGAACCCGGCCATTACCCTGCGGGAACACCAGAAAAAGCGCCATCGCCCATGTGCTGTATGGCGGTAATACGCTGCTGGCACACGAAGTAGGCGCGGGCAAAACCTTTGAGATGGTGGCCGCTGCTATGGAAGCCAAACGCCTGGGTTTGTGCCAGAAATCTCTTTTTGTGGTTCCAAACCACCTGACCGAGCAGTGGGCGTCGGAGTTTCTGCGTCTCTATCCTTCCGCCAATATCTTAGTCACCACCAAAAAGGACTTTGAGACCCATAACCGCAAAAAGTTCTGCGCCCGTATTGCGACCGGTGACTACGACGCCATCATCATGGGACACAGCCAGTTTGAGCGTATCCCCATCAGCCGGGAGCGTCAGGAACGGCTTCTCTATGAGCAGATCGACGAGATCACCGAGGGGATTGCAGAGGTACAGGCCAGCGGCGGCGAGCGTTTTACCGTCAAGCAGCTGGAGCGTACCAGAAAGTCTCTGGAAGCCAGACTGGAAAAGCTGCAAGCCGAAGGGCGAAAAGACGATGTGGTAACCTTCGAGCAGCTGGGTGTGGACCGTTTGTTTGTGGACGAGGCCCACAACTATAAAAAACCTGTTTCTATACACAAAAATGCGGAATGTGGCTGGTCTTTCCACATCGGACGCGCAGAAATCCTCCGATATGTTTGCCAAGTGCCGCTATATGGATGAGATCACCGGAAACCGTGGCGTGATTTTTGCCACCGGCACACCGGTCAGCAACTCCATGACCGAGCTTTACACCATGCAGCGTTACCTTCAGTATGAACGCCTGCAAGAACTGAACATGACCCACTTCGATTGCTGGGCTTCCCGATTTGGGGAGACCGTCACAGCACTGGAGCTGGCACCGGAAGGCACCGGCTACCGGGCAAGAACAAGGTTCAGCAAGTTCTTTAACCTGCCGGAGCTGATGAACCTGTTCAAAGAAGTGGCGGACATCAAGACTGCCGACCAACTGAACCTGCCCACCCCGGAGGTGGAATACCACAACATCGTGGCGCAGCTACCGAACATCAGCAGGAAATGGTCAAGGCTCTTTCGGAGCGCGCATCGCTGGTACACAGCGGAACCGTTGACCCGTCCCAGGACAATATGCTCAAGATTACCTCGGATGGCCGTAAGCTGGGCCTGGATCAGAGAATCGTCAACCAGATGCTGCCGGACGAACCCGGAACAAAGGTCAATCAGTGTGTGGACAATATCATGCAGATCTGGCGGGACGGCGAAGCTGACAAGCTGACCCAGCTGGTGTTCTGCGACATTTCTACACCACAGGCAAAAGCTCCTGCAAGCAAGGCGGCGAAAACGCTGGATAATCCACTGCTTCACGCACTGGAAGGCGCTGTGCCTCTGCCGGAGCAGGAACCGGCCTTTACGGTATATGACGATATTCGTCAGAAACTCATTGCTCAGGGGATGCCTGCTGACCAGATCGCTTTTATCCATGAAGCCAACACCGAAGTCAGGAAGAAGGAGCTGTTCTCCAAAGTCCGTACCGGTCAGGTGCGTGTCCTTTTGGGCAGCACCGCCAAGATGGGCGCAGGCACCAATGTGCAGGACCGCCTTGTGGCGCTGCATGACCTGGACTGCCCGTGGAGACCGGGAGACCTTGCCCAGCGCAAGGGCCGTATCGAGCGCCAGGGCAACCAGAATCCCCTTGTTCATGTGTACCGCTATGTGACCGAAGGAACCTTTGACGCATACCTCTGGCAGACGGTGGAGAATAAACAAAAATTCATCAGCCAGATCATGACTTCTAAATCGCCGGTGCGCTCCTGCGATGATGTGGATGAAACCGCCCTCAGTTTTGCCGAGATCAAGGCTCTGTGCGCCGGAGACCCCCGTATCAAAGAGCGTATGGATTTGGATGTGGAGGTATCCCGCCTGAAGCTGATGAAAGCCGACCACCAGAGCAAGCAGTACCGCTTGGAGGATCAGCTGCTGAAGTATTTTCCGGAGGAGATTGAAAAAGCACAAGGGCTTTATCAAGGGCTTTGAATCTGACCTGGAGGTTTTGGCAGCTCACCCACACCCGGAGGACGGCTTTGCCGGTATGGAGATCCGGGGCGACCTGCTGACCGATAAAGAGAACGCCGGTGCAGCCCTTTTGGACGCCTGCAAGGAGGTCAAAACCTCCGATCCGGTACAGATCGGCAGCTACCGGGCTATGCCATGTCCGTGGAGTTTTCCGCCTGGAAACAGGAATATACGCTCCTGCTGAAAGGACAGATGACCCACCGGGCAACCCTTGGTACAGACCCGCGCGGAAACCTTACCCGTATCGACAATGCCCTCGCCCAGATGCCGCAGCGTCTGGAGGCGGCAAAGGCCCAGCTGGATAACCTCTATCAGCAGCAGGCTGCCGCAAAAGAGGAAGTCGGAAAGCCATTCCTTTATGAAGAAGAACTGAAAAGCAAAAACGCCCGTCTGGTGGAGCTGGATACCCTGCTCAACATCGACGGAAAGGGACAGGCACACGCTGAGGCTGTTGTTGCCAAAAGCGCAGCGGCCTTCGGTGCTGGATCATCTGAAACGCCCGGTGCCGCCACGCAGTACAGACAAGAAACCAAAACAGCATGAGGAGGTGCGATAACATGAATACCAACGATCTGAATACAGCTCTTTATGAAAAGATGGCTGCTGAGCAGGACAAATACAGGGACTGGCTGAAAAGCCAGCCCCCGGAAGAAATCCTGAATCACACCTATGAGTACACGGTTCGTGAGGACATTGTGATGGCGATGGAGGAACTGGAGCTGACCGACGCCCAGGCCAAGGCGCTTTTGGAATCTCCCTCGCCGCTGGCGGATGTGTACCGCTATTTTGAAAAGCTGGAGACCGGCTATATGGATGTAATAAGGGATAGCATTGAGAACCGTGCCGATGATATATGCAGAGCCAAAGAGGAACTGCGAACAACACCGGTATATCCCTACTCTGCCGCCTATGCGAGAGAACATGGGGAGCTGGAGCAGTACCGAGCTTCCAACAATGCAAATCTCCAATGCAAGGAGTCCATTGAAGCGGCGGTGCGGGAACACTTCGACGGAATGTATCTCAGTCACGATGCGGCAAAGGGTGTGATCGAGACCTATGGCATGGAGCGTGTGGCTATGGTTCTGGCTAACACTGTCCAGCTTCAGAACTGGGATGGGCGCTACTCCCGACGCAACAAAGAATGGGCTAAGACCATTCCCAACGAGAACCCCGAAACCGTCCGTTGTGGTTATGTCCTGAACAGCCACCCTGCTGTGCTGGATGGCTTTATTGATCTGGTGCGTGAAGAACAGCAGCGCAGCCGTACTCAGGGAGAAGAAACGCAACCGTCCCGTCCCTCAGTACGGGATAAGCTCAAACAGGAGCTGCCTGTCCATAAGCCTGCCGCCCCGAAGAAACGAGAGCCGGAGCGATAACTATGGCAAAGCGTAAGCGGGATGTTCCGGTTTTGTTTTGGGTGTCCGCAGAAGAATTGGAATTGATCCGTCAAAAGATGCAGCAATATGGGACAGAAAACCTGAGTGCCTATCTGCGGAAGATGGCTGTGGATGGCTATGTGGTGCAGCTGGATTTACCGGAGCTGAAAGAACTGGTTTCCCTTATGCGATATTCCAGCAACAACTTGAACCAGCTAACCCGCAAAGTGCATGAGACCGGGCGGGTTTATGATGCCGATCTGGAGGATATATCCCAGCGGCAGGAGCAGTTATGGGAGGGCGTGAAGGAAATCCTTACACAGCTTTCTAAACTTTCATAACAGGGATAGATACTCCATTTGCGGAGGGAGGAACGGCGTTTCTTCGCCGCACCTTCCTCCGCTTTTTCTTTTTGCCGGTATCCTTGTCTTTTGCCTGTCCATACCGGATAATATGAAATAGAATAGAAGCAAAGGAGTGAAAACAGATGCTGACATTTGAAAAAGTGTTGGAGATTTTTGCAGACTATCTGGCCGCAGATAAAGACCATCGAAGTTTATATCAGCCGTCATGGATGTGTAAGGGTTGAGTTTGACCAGGACTTTCACTATTGCACCGGCGAAGTGTGCCATACTCCCAGGGAACTGTTTGACCTCTTATCCGATGATTACCGGACTTATCTGGAGATTGAACTGACCAAAGGCAGACGGGAACTGACGGAAGATGATATAAAAGAAGCGGGATACCCTGTGCAAACGGTATCTGGACCGCTGGAAGGAGGAATTGGGATGAAGATTTTGAA
>ENA-OQCT01000047-OQCT01000047.1-human-gut-metagenome-genome-assembly--contig:-NODE-47-length-10129-cov-0.727654_pt1 | contig 10129 bp, 12 predicted proteins | sample MGYA00242764_ERZ504591 | MGnify/ENA primary metagenome ERZ504591 (study PRJEB26092, sample SAMD00036299) | human gut metagenome | host: Homo sapiens | study: EMG produced TPA metagenomics assembly of...
CTGATCGATGATAAATTCCGGGCGAATTTATATCCAACTTCTTTTTCAAACTGTTCCAGGATGTAAGGACTGACGGATGCTGAATAGCCAAACCAGTCAACATATTTTTCTCTTGCCAGTTCGTCAAAGATCAAGGTAAACTGGTGAAAAAAATGTAGTAAATCTTACAACATCTACATAATCATGGTTTTCAAGGAATTTTCTGAGCCGCAACATAGAATGTGCTTTTGTCTTGGGCTGCCGTACATCAAAAGTAATCTGTGGTTCAACATCTTTCCATTCATTGACAACTGCATTATACATATGTACAGGATCCCACATGATATAAGCCAGAAAACTTACGGTATATTCATGGAAAGCAATTGAAGGATGTATAACAACATTTCCGCTTTTTTCATCATAAGACCAATATTTTGTGTCAACTGTCTCACCGGTAGTACGATCAATTACTTCCCACCATCTCTGAATGTCGTCTCTTGTGTTCACAGCAAGCATGTCCGGATAGAGATGATCCATGAGATGTATCTCAAGTGTATCTGAAACAGCTGTATGGAATGATGTCATAATATACATCTGCTGTATTTCATCTGGATTTTCTTTTGCCCATTTATTATCTTTTCGGGTTGTATAATAGGTTGCATAAATTTTTGCTCCCATATTTTTCAATTTTTCCGGAAACTCTGTTCCATCGCAGTCTCTTATTGCATCAGCTCTCCATTTATCTAACATTTCCAGTGTCTGTGTAACCACATCCAGATCTGTTGGTATTGTTACTCTGCCTTTTCTTTGAGTCATTTTACTTTCCTTCCTCCTACTTGATTATTGTAATTTTACCTGAATTATTCATGGAACAATATCTGAATTGATAACTGCACCATGAAATTAAGCCCAGAACATTGATATTTCAATATTTCCGGGCTTATATTTTACACTTTTTTACCAAAATATCTTGACATATCCCCCTAAATATGCAATGTCATTAACTTTAGCAAAAAGCAGAAATCGGTAAGTATTTATAAAACTATGATTCCTGCTTTTTGTTTTTTTATATGGGCATACTTATCCCCTTCTCTTTGTACTCGTATTTTCTAGATTAGTATGCTCTTTTATGAGTATTTGAATATTTCCCTGCTAACCGCCCTTTCGTTCTGGTATAATGCCGATCAGGACGAATAGGAACCAGATTCTTACTGATGTCTTCATATATTTGCTGAAATAATATATTTTTCTTTTGATCATCCGTTTCAAGAAGTATATAAATCAGATCGTTTTTTAAGATTCCAATACTAACTGTCTGATTGATCATCATTTTATGTTTTCTGTTTGTTTCCTTCTGATCCAGTTCACGCTCTGTGTCTAATATGATATCTTCGACTAAATTGCTCAGATATATGGTGCTGTATATATCTTGTAATAACAGAATAGGTTTTGTACCTGTAAAATTTTCTAACTGCAACCGATTCTTTAGTGTTTCATACGCAGTCTCTATTCCCCACCTCATATGATATAATTCTTTTATTTCTTCTGTATGAAATTCCGTTTGTGAAAGATTTGTAGCTAAAACTTCCAGATTTCCATTTTCTAATAGGATTTTTACCATACGCAATGAAATTTCACCCAGTTCTTTCATACGTTCTCCATCCGGCGTCCCTTCGTAATGTCTGATTCTTGATTTATCAAGTTTTATTTTAACCAGCTGATCATTTTCTGTTAAACTGCTTTGCTCTTTTTTGTAATCACTGCTTTTTAAACGTACGATAAACTTAAGATCCTTATCCATCATATGTATAAACGCTGGCGTAGAAGGATAGCCTCTGTCCATGATAATAATATAGGGAATGTTGCCTATTGTTTCCGGTATTCGTTCCATCTGTTTTTCGGCCAGACGCATTTCATCAAATTTCACCTTATTACAGTCACTTTCCAGTATCATACGATTCATTACATCATAAATACAGCCTAATCCTATTTGTGCTTGGGGTTTTGTGTTTTTTCGGCTTGCAGAACCATACAGTTTCAGTGTTTCAGTAGTGGTAGGAATATTAATATCTGAGCCGTCAGCAGCTAATATTAAATGATTTTTGTAAGTTGAAAAGGTGGAATCTGCATAAAAGTTACGGTTATGATATTTATACAATTCCAAAAAAGCATCTGGATTAAGTTTCATACGCTGTTTCAGATATCCTGGTTTTGAAATAGACACACCAGGATGAGCAAGTTTCATATAATTTCTCAGTTCCAATGCCAACGTCAGCCCCTTTCTGTTTATCATTGTGAAAAGAAGATCCTGAAGAGGCATTTTTCGGATTCTGGTAAAATGATTTTTATTACCTAATCGGCAAAATGCCTTAAATTCATCAGAACTCATTTTTTCTATATCCATGAATGTACGTTTCTGAGAATGTTTCATGTATAATCACATCCTTTTTTTGAGCAGGTTCATGGCTTCTTTTTACAATATAAGCATATCAAAAAAAAGCAGAAGATATCTAATCCTTTTAGGAATAAATATCTTCTGCTTTTAAGTTAATGACATTGTATAAACAGGGCGTTTCCGAGCAGATAAAGTTCTATTTGATAACAAAATGATAACGCAAGAGATTTTGGCATTATTTATCCGGAATCTTGTGGTTGTCAGGTAATATGTGTGAAACCGACAAAAAAAGGTCTTACTGAATTGAGTGAAATCAATTTGGTAAGGCCTTTTTTTCGTCGGCTTTTTATTTTGCGTTTTTTGGATAGTTGTAACGCCACTGGTCATATTCTTCCGGAGTGATTTCGCCGGATTTGAGTTTTTCTGCCTGTTCCTGCCATGCATGGAACATATCAAACATAGAAAGGTAGGTGGTTCCCTTGGATTTGTCCAGCCGGAGGCAGAGTTCTCCGTCAATCTCATCAATGTGAAGCCCATAAAGATCTTCTAAGGTAAATAAGGTATGCATCAGTCCAACGTAATTGTCAATATCCGGAACAGCCAGAGCATGAGGGGATACTTCAAAAATATCAGCCAGTGCGTTCAGGTATTTTTCTTTTGGACTGCGCGCCCCTTTTTCATACTGTGCAATGCGGACATCAGCCTGTGAATCACTGAATCCCAGCTGTTGCCCCAAATATTTCTGCGTGAAACCACGCAGAAGTCTGAAATGGTGTATTCTTTCGCCTATTGCCATATGCTATACGGGTTATTTGATTCAGATCATAATTAAAATATTTGTGTAATTCTGAGTTAAGTGAACCACCTTCCATAGTAAGTAGAAAGTTTATTGTCGAGGTAAAGTTCATCTTTCGATTTCTGGTAAAATCATGCCCAGGATTTTTGACGTAATCTTCTATCTGACTGGACATGCTGGAAATGGCAGCGTTGAGTTTGTTGCGGACATAATCAGCGTAAAAGTTCATTAGCAATTCCTCCTAAAATGTATTCATTCAAGGAGGCTTCGCCACATTTTTTCTGACATTTGTCAAGACTTTTTTCTGTTTTATTTTATAAATTTTCTTAAGTTAATGACATTATGAAATATAGGGCTTTTTAAGGCCCTAAATGCGTAGGTTGGTGCTTTGTTGCGATATGCTCCACGGTTACGGTGTATTGTTCATATTCTGTTTTCGGGGAATCTTTATGAAATCTTCAAAATTGCCCGGTATGCTATCCGTAAAATCAAAGAAAGGACTTGATTATATGGATATGATTTTGAAAACGACTGACCTCTGCAAAAATTTCAAGGGGCAAATGGCGGTAAACAATATGTCACTGAACATCCGGCGCAACTCGGTTTATGGTCTGCTGGGGCCGAATGGGGCTGGCAAATCCACGATCTTAAAAATGCTCACCGGCATTTTGCGCCCCACATCGGGAAGCATCGAGTTTGACGGCCACCCGTGGAAGCGGAATGATCTGGAGCATATCGGTGCTTTGATTGAGATGCCCCCGCTTTACGAAAATCTGACTGCATACGAAAATCTCAAAGTCAGAACTACATTGCTCGGCCTGGACGATGCACGAATTAACGAGGTATTGCAAATTGTCCAGCTCACGAATACCGGCAAGAAACGGGCCGGGCAGTTTTCTCTTGGTATGAAGCAGCGGCTTGGTATTGCTATTGCATTGCTGAACAGTCCCCAGCTTTTGATTCTGGATGAACCGACTAACGGCCTTGACCCTTTAGGGATTGAGGAACTTCGAGAGTTAATTCGCTCTTTTCCCTGCAAAGGGATTACAGTTATTTTGTCCGGCCATATTCTGTCAGAAGTCCAGCAGATTGCAGATCATGTGGGTATCATTGCTGGCGGCGTCCTTGGATATGAGGGAGAGCTTCGCGCCGGTGAAGATTTGGAACAACTCTTTATGGATGTTATTCGCAGATGGTAAGGAGGGATATTAAATGGAGATGGCATATATTCAGGCAGAGAACCTAAAGCATAAGAGAACTTTCACAAAAACGCTGATCGTTCTGGCCCCGTTTGTAACTGCGCTTATGAACTTTTTTGCCCCTCTTTGGTTCCAGCTCAATTCTTATAATTGGTGGTATATCCTGCTTTATCCTGGATTCCTTACGCTCACCTGTGCCTTGATTGAACAGCGGGATAATGGCAAACTAAAATATCGTGCCGTTGCTTCATTGCCTGTTTCGCAGAACAAAGTCTGGAAAGCAAAAATTGGAGTGGCCGGTATTTACTCCTGTGTGGGGAATTTCATTTTCCTAGCGCTAAATCTGTTGGGCGGTTTTGCAATATTAGTTATCAACGAAATTCCCCTGACAATCGGAATTTGGAAGGCTGCGGCCGGAACAGCTTGTATTGTCATTGCAAGCCTATGGGAAGTTCCGCTGTGCTTATGGTTATCAAAAAAAGTTGGTATCTTTGTCACGGTTATTCTTAATGCCGGACTTGGAAGCGTTTTAGGGATTTTCACGGCTACAACCTCTTTGTGGATGATCTGCCCGTATAGCTGGGTGCCGCATCTTATGATTTCCGTGTTAGGTATTTTGCCTAATGGTGAGCCGGTTGCAGATCAGAGTACGGCAATGGCATTTTGGATGATTATACTTGTATTGGTCATTTCGCTGGCCTGGTTTGCGGCGCTGTCATTTTTAACTGCAAGATGGTTTGAGAAAAAGGAGGTGGGGTAACTATGGTATCTGTGGTTCGCTGCTGGAAAGCAGAATATCAGAAGTGTAAACATAGCATTTTGCTCTATATGCACAGCATGATTCCGATTATATGTGCGGCGATTTTTGCGGGTTACTATCATATATCCAGATGGGAACTGGCAACCAAAATCAGTGCCTATCTGGAAGTGCTGGCCGTTGCGTTCCCGTTTCTGATCGGCATTATTGTGGGCCTGGTTGTTCAGATCGAAAATCAGGCCGGGCATTATCAGCTTTTGTTGGGAACAATCCCATCTCGCATGGCAACGTATATTGGTAAACTTGGTTTTCTGATGATCTGTGCTTTTGGCGCAACATTTTTAGCGTTAGGAACATTCGCTACACTATATAGGGATGCTCCGGCAAGCCTTTACCTGAAAGCAGGGATTCTATTGTTGATTACCATGCTTCCCATTTACCTGATTCATTTGTTTGTGGGAATGAGCTTCGGAAAAGGTGCATCTATGGGATTGGGAATTGCAGGGAGTTTAATAGCTGCCCTTATGATAACAGGGCTTGGTGACGCTACATGGAAATATATTCCCTGGGCCTGGGGCGTTCGTGCTATGGATTACACTGTGCTTGCATGGGATAGCCCCCAACTGTATGCACAGGTAAAAACCGATTTTTTCAGCGGTATGATTATTTCTGTATGCTGCACTGTTTGTCTGCTGATTGCCAGTTTGGTTTGGTTTCATGGTTGGGAGGGAGGTAAAAACAGTGAATAAAAAGTGCCTGTTTGCCGTGGTAATTGTGCTTGTAAGTCTTGTCCCTTATTTTCAATATTGGTAAGGTAACGCGGAGAAATATTCATTGCGTCGCTACATCTTTGCGACTTTCCTTTCTCGCTGTCCGCGCCGCTTTCATCGCTTGCCCGAAAGCTGCGAAGTCATAAAGTGGTACAGGTCTTTTAGCCATAATTATTCACCCTGCTATATTGTATAGTTCCTAACTTTTTCAAGATACGTCTATATAATTCCTACATCTAGCTTAAATAATTCCTAATATATGATTGGATAAATTTTAAATTCTTTATGAAATCTTCAAAAATAGAAACTATTCTTTATTCATAATCAAAAGAAAGGGTATCACAAAATATGGAAATGATTTTAAAAACAACAAACCTTTGCAAATCTTTCAGCGGGCAAACGGTTGTAAACAATATTTCGCTGAACATTGAAAGAAATTCTGTCTATGGACTGCTTGGACCGAACGGAGCTGGAAAATCTACAACACTAAAAATGATTACTGGCATTTTGAAACCGACTTCTGGAAACATCGAATTTGACGGTCATACATGGAAGCGTAGCGACTTAAACCATATCGGGGCATTGATTGAAATGCCACCGCTTTATGAGAACCTAACCGCCTATGAAAATCTGAAAGTGAGAACTACCGTGTTAGGGCTGACAGATAAGCGGATTGACGAAGTGCTGCAAATCGTCCGGCTGACGGAAACAAGCAAGAAAAGAGCCGGACAGTTTTCTCTTGGTATGAAACAGCGTCTTGGAATTGCAGTTGCATTACTAAACAACCCGAAGCTGCTCATACTTGATGAACCAACCAACGGGCTTGACCCGATTGGGATTGAAGAACTTAGAGAGCTTATCCGTTCCTTTCCTGCAAAGGGTATTACCGTTATTTTATCAAGTCATATTCTCTCCGAGGTACAACAGACCGCTGACCACATCGGCATTATTGCGGGCGGCATCTTAGGCTATGAGGGGAAACTTAATGCAAACAAAAATTTGGAACAGCTTTTTATGGACGTTGTAAAAAGCAATCACAGGGGAGGGTTAAGGCATGGACTATCTAAAATCAGAACATTTGAAATTCAAGAGGACAATATCGAACAAACTGATTTTCATTGTTCCGCTAATTACGGCTATTTTTTGCATGGCTTATGGGTGGATATATAGGGTATCAGTACATGACGCTTTACTGGTGGTATGCGTTCCTGCTTCCGGGAGCAATCGCAATTTTGTGTTCTTTGTCACACGGAAAAGAAGAAAACGCCGGGAAATACTATTCGGTATTTTCTATGCCTGTAAATCTTTCGAGATTTGAATTTGCCAAGGGCATTATCTTAGTCGAAAAACTGCTTGTTTCAGCGATATTTTTAGCATTGCTTATTTCTATCAGTAATATCATTGCTCCGGCAACGGCAGTATATTCTCTTTTACACAGCATTACAGGAAGTATCGGAATTATTCTTGCGTCTGTCTGGCAAATCCCTTTGTGTCTGTACTTAGCACGCAAAACGGGAATGTTTGTGCCGATTGTGTTAAATACAATACTTGGGATTGTCCTATCTACTGCTACCGCATTAGGAAATACAATAGCATGGTGGTTTGTACCGTATTGTTGGGCAGCAAAACTGGCAGAGCCACTTATGGGAATTGAAATAAACGGAACTTATGCGGGGAATTGTGGATTTTCTATAGCCATTATGATTTCCATTTCGTTGTCAATACTCTTGTTTCTTATTTTATCCTATGCCGACGCAAAGGATTTTTCCAAAGGGAGGTAGACAGAAATGGGTTTTATTTATGCGCTTCGTTCTGAACAGGAAAAAACGAAGCATACATCGTTTTGGGCTATTCATTTTTTGTGTACCCGTTATGGGAGCATTGTTATTTCTTGCTTACTATTCCCAGTATGCCAGTACCGCAGACAGTAAAAAGCTCAAAATGATATTGGAAATTACGACAACGTTTTTTCCGGTGTTGATAAGCGTTATTGTTGGTCTGAACGTTGCACTGGAAGAAAAGGCTTCACACTTCCAAACGCTGCTTGCTGTACCAAACAGACACAAAAAATATGCTTGCAAAATTAACTTATCTTTATGGTTCGGGGGTATTTGCATTGTTCTTTCTGTTCCTGTTATTTGTGATTGGCATACATCTTTTGGGAATGGCTGATACAGTGCAGCTCGGAATGCTCATTGGAGCCGCCGCCGGGATAGCCTTTTGTAATTTTATAATATACATCTTGCACCTGTTCCTTAACTTCAAATTTGGATTAGGGTTATCCCTGTTTTGGGGCGTGTTTGAAAGTCTGCAATGTATCTTATATAGCAATATTGAGCTGAAAGGTGTAGCCCGGTATATCCCCTTTGCATGGTCTATGAATTGGGTACAGGATATTTTGAGCCGACAAATTTTCAACTATGGAACGGAAAAAATATGGATTGCAGCATTAACGACAGGTGGCTTGTTGCTGACCTTGTTGTGGTTTTCTCATTGGGAAGGACGGAAAAATTATGAATAAAAATAGAAAAATGGTTATCGTCTTGCTGTTTGCTTTTATTTTATGCTTTTCTCTTGCAGGCTGTACTTTACAGGACAGAATCGAAGAATATTCCAGTGGCAAGGAACAATGCTATTTGAATACGGAAAATGTAACACGTTTTTCCTATAAAGGGTAACGATTACACCATTTTGGCAGATACCGTATCAAATGGCGGGCTTGGAGAATGGATTGGATATATCCGGCAGCTTGCCGCCATAGACGAGAACGGAAAATATTGCTGCAAGAAAATGTTGAACCGGCAACTTTTCAATCCTTAGCGGATTTGGCGGAGAAAGCACCAGAAGCCGCTTACATTATTCCTTTTCTCAATGTATATGCGGCTCCTAACGCAGACGATTATCTTATTGTAGATGTAAACGGAGGGTATCATAAAGCTGTTATCAGCGAAAATGTCAAAAGATAGCGATACTGTTTTTGATTTTAAGAAAACAGAAGAATCTATAAATGACAGATTTGAAGTCAATCCAGAAAATGCGACACAGCTTCTTTGGGGCAGGACGGTTTATCAAGTAACGTCTGATATGGTATCAGATGATGAATTAGGCAGCTACATTGATATTCTTGCTGAAAGTGTTACATTCGATACAGAAACGAAAATCCCTTTGTCAAAAGAAGATTTAAGCAAGATTGACTGGTACGGGGAAAATGCCGGACAGGGGCGAGAGTATTGGTTTTACACAGATGTCTATGAGATTTACGGAACCGATAAAGCGGAAGCGGTTGCGGTCAATGTAAATGATAACTACTATATTGCAAAGCGACAATGACAGCTTTCCTGCCCTTGGAGCTTGTGCTATACTAAAAAGGACAACGAAAGGAGGCAACAATATGGCGGCGATCCTTATGATTGATGATGAACGGGCTATTTTAGAGCTTGTCAAAAACGGGCTGCGAAAGGATGGGCATTTCGTGACCGCTTATACCTCTGCCGCACAGGTACCGCTTGATAAGCTGAACAGATATGACTTGATTATACTGGATATTATGATGCCAGATGTAGACGGCTTTTCCTATTGTGATAAAATTCGTTCCCTTGTAGACTGTCCTATTCTTTTTCTGACAGCAAAGACAATGGAGCATGACATCACATTTGGGCTTGGTCTGGGAGCAGACGACTATCTGACAAAACCATTTCGTATTGCAGAATTGCGGGCGAGAGTAAACGCCCACTTACGGCGTGAACGTAGGGAACGACATACCGCACTTACCTTTGACCGCATAAAAATTGATTTATCTGCAAAAGAATTACGGGTAGATAACACGCCTGTTGCCTTAACGAAAAGCGAATATCTGATTTGTGAATATCTTGCAAGGAATAAAGGACAGGTATTTTCAAAAGAACAGATTTACGAAACTGTTTTCGGCTTAGAGGGCGACAGTGATAATTCTACGATTTCTACTCATATCAAGAATATCCGGTCAAAATTGAACAAACTGGATATTCAGCCGATAGAGACAGTCTGGGGGATTGGGTATAAATGGGAATGAAAAAAACAACATCACTGAAAGCGTCTTTTTGGAAATTCTTATATATGCTGTTGATTGGACTAATAGGTGCGGTGGCAATACCATTTAGTCTTATTTTAGCTGGAACCAGTACAGGCATATTACCTATGCGATTATTCAGAACGCTACACAAAAGATCTTGCTCCTGTTATTGCCGCAACGCC
>ENA-OQCT01000048-OQCT01000048.1-human-gut-metagenome-genome-assembly--contig:-NODE-48-length-10072-cov-0.981297_pt1 | contig 10072 bp, 8 predicted proteins | sample MGYA00242764_ERZ504591 | MGnify/ENA primary metagenome ERZ504591 (study PRJEB26092, sample SAMD00036299) | human gut metagenome | host: Homo sapiens | study: EMG produced TPA metagenomics assembly of the...
CGCATGTAGGCACCGGCGATTTCCGGAGCACGATCGCCTGCGCCAACGATCGGCTTGGTCACGATTTCGATCAGCGGAACGCCTGCACGGTTGTAGTCGACCAGGGAGTGGTCAGCGCCTTCGATACGGCCGTCAGCGCCACCGACGTGGGTGTTCTTGCCTGCGTCGTCTTCGATGTGGGCGCGTTCGATCGGCACACGGAACACGGTGCCGTCTTCAAGTTCCACATCAAGATAGCCGTTGCCGTTGGTCGGCTTGTCATACTGCGAGATCTGGTAATCGCGCGGCATGTCCGGGTAGAAGTAGTTCTTACGCGCGAACTGGCTCCACTCGGCAATTTCGCAATGCAGGGCAAGACCCAGCTTGATGGCGTAATCGACTGCGGTCTTGTTGACCACCGGCAGAGAACCCGGCAGACCAAGGCTCACAGGGGTGAGCTGGCTGTTCGGATCGCCACCGAACGAGACTTCGGCCGGGCAGAACAGCTTCGTGGTGGTGCTCAGCTCAACATGGGTTTCCAGACCGATGACCGGATCGAACTTCTTGACGGCATCGGCGTACTTCATCAACTTTTCAGCCATTTTGTTTTCTTTCCTCCGATGCTTCCTACTTGTTCAAGCCGTCGAGCCACGGGGTCTTCAGGGGACTGCCAGATCGGACCGTTCCAGTCTTCCTCGAGAGCCGCCTCAAGTGCCGCGGCAGGCTTGTACATGGCCTCGTCACGCTGCTGCGGAGCGAGGAACTGGAAGCCAACCGGCAAGCCGTCGTCGCTCAGACCAGCAGGAATGCTCATGGCCGGAACGCCTGCAAGGTTGGCCGGAATGGTGGTGATATCGATGGCATACATGGCCATCGGATCCTCGGTCTTCTCACCGAACTTGAATGCGGTGACCGGGCTGGTCGGGCCAACAAGCACGTCGACCTTCTCGAAAGCCTTCTTGAAATCGTCGATGATCAGGGTGCGCACCTTCTGTGCGGAACCGTACCAAGCATCGTAATAACCGGCGGACAGGGCATACGTGCCAAGGATGATACGACGCTTGACCTCGTCGCCGAAACCGGCTTCACGAGTGTAGGCCATCATGTTGGCGGCGGTCTGCGGAACGCCTGCCGGCGGCATGACGCGCAGACCGTAGCGCATGCCATCGTAACGGGCCAGGTTGGAGCTGACCTCGGACGGCATGATGATGTAGTACGCACCGAGGGAGTACGGCAGGTGCGGCAGAGACACTTCAGTGACTTCAGCGCCCATTTCCTCGAGCTTCTTGACACCTTCGTTGAAGCGTGCCATAACGCCCGGCTGGAAACCTTCGCCGCCGAGCTCCTTGATCAGACCGACCTTGAGGCCCTTCAGATCACGCTTCATGCCTTCGCGGGCGGCCGCCACCATCGGGCGAGGACCTTCCGGAATGGACGTGGAATCGCGCTTGTCGTGGCCTCCGATCACTTCCTGCAGCAGGGCCGCGTCGAGCACAGTACGGGAGCATGGGCCGATCTGGTCGAGCGAGGAAGCCATGGCGATTGCGCCGAAACGAGAGACACCGCCGTAGGTCGGCTTGACACCGACGGTACCGGTCAGCGAGCCCGGCTGACGGATGGAGCCACCGGTGTCGGTACCCAGGGCGAGCGGGGCTTCGAACGCTGCCACTGCAGCTGCGGAACCACCGCCGGAACCGCCCGGAACACGTTCGGTATCCCACGGATTGTGTGTGGTCTGGTAGGCGGAATGCTCGGTGGACGAACCCTGAGCGAACTCATCGAGGTTGGTCTTGCCCAGCAGCGGCATGCCTGCAGCCTTGAGCTTCTCGATGACGGTGGCGTCGTACGGAGGCACCCAGCCTTCGAGGATCTTGGAGGCTGCGGTGGTTTCGATGCCCTTGGTGACGATCATGTCTTTGATGGCGATCGGCACGCCGGCAAGTTCCGGCAGCTGTGCCTTTTCCTCATCGGACTTGGCATCGAAGGCGTCGGCCTGTTCGAGAGCCTGATCGCCGGACACCTTCAGGAAAGCCTTGATGCTCGGCTCGGCGGCCTCGATGACTTCGAGATGCGCTTCAACCAGTTCACGGCTGGAAACTTCCTTGGCCTTGATCTTAGCCGCCATCTCGGCGGCGGAAAGCTTGACGAGTTCGCTCATGTCACTCCTCCCCCAGAATGCGCGGTGCAACAAACATGCCGGCCTCGGAAACCGGAGCGCCTGCGGTCGCCTCTTCCTGAGTCAGCGGGGTTTCCGGCACATCCGGGCGCAGGTAGGCTTCCAGCGGAATCGGGTTCGCGGTTGGTTCCACATCGTCGGTAGCGACTTCCTGGACCTTGTTGATGGATTCTGCGATGACGTTCAGATCGCCCTGCAGACGGGTGATCTCCTCGTCAGTAAGTGCAATTCGGGCCAAATCGCCCAGATGCACGATTTCTTCTTTGGTGAAAGTAGGCATGTCCCTAACATTAACGCGTCTGTGTGACGAGCGCCCGCCCATTTCGCCTCGCCCGGCAGCCACGTCACACCGGCATTGCCGGCACGCCCCGCACAGTCCAAAATCACTCACCCACTGGAGGAATCCTCCCGCTGACACGCCCGCACAGTCCAAAAAACCTCCAGTCACTGGAGAAAACTGGACTCTAGGATGAACAATCCTCCCGCAAACTGGACTGCCTCCCATTTGAGCAACAAAAAAGGGGAGGCAGTCCAAAAGGAAGGTATCGTCACGCGAAGTCAAGGTTGAAAGTCAAGGTTGAAAGCCAGAACTAGAAATCAAAAACTGAAAGTCGGAACTGGAAATCAAGGCTGAAAATCAGGAACGGAAATTAGGGTTGGATGGTGGCGTGTTGGGCGATCCAGGCGTGCATGGAGACTGCTGCGGCAGCTCCGGCGTTAATGGAACGGACTGAGCCGAACTGAGAAATGTAGACCACGTCATCGGCCAGCTCGAGCGCCTTTTCAGACAACCCCGGACCTTCCGCGCCGAACAGCATGAGGCATCGCTTCGGGAAATGGTAGGTTTCCATCGGCACCGCGCCGGGAATGATATCGAGCGCAATCACCCGCGCGGCCTTCAACTCGGCGATACGCTGATTAATCGCCGCCAACTGCGCCATACAAGTGGACTCGTTTCCATGTTCAATACCACTCGTAGCTGAAACGTCCATTGAAATACCAGATGGAGCGCACCCAGCAACACGGATCTCAGCTAACGAAGCCGCCTCGCTCATGCAGGCACAGTTCGCTTTTTTTTGCATTTTCGCGCATGCGGAATGCGATTGCGGCCGCTTGCGATTGGACTGCGGCGATTTCTCCGGCAATGCGCAGCTTCCAGCATTCGACAAGCTCGGCTATGGACGGGTGGTTTTCGACGTGCTGGTACAGTTCCGTCATCAGCGCGCCCTTGCGATTCCACTTGTGCGGTCCGACGATATGTACACGTTTCGCTTGGAATGCGTTGGCAGTGCGCACCATGGATCCGATATTGAAATCGTGCGTCCAGTTTTCCACGGCAACTTCGAAATCATGCCGACCATGATCGTCAAGATCATCTTTAATGGCCGAAACCGTCCAGTAGCGGTACCGGTCAAGCACGTTACGACGGTCGCCTCATCAAGCAGCACAGTATCGAATCGACGATCATAATTCGGTGATTGCGGATCATCCGGACGAGGTTCGCCAGGATGCGTTTGGCCCCACGGACCTACGCCCACCTCACGAAAAGCCGGCTCTCCGGACGCTTTCGCCGCAATATCAATAGGATTAGGCTGATGCACGATTTTCCTCACATTCGTCGTCCGATATTTCGTCGACAGGTAACTTCTGTTATATCTTCCACCATTCGCCCACGATCAACATCGGCAATCGCAGCATTGCCCACCGCGATTTTGGAGATCGCCTGCCGTCAACCGCATCCGTACTGCCGACTTTATTTTTCCTTTACTCATGTCAGCATGAACGTCAGCATGATTCCAACAGAACAATACCCGTGAAACATTCCATGAAACACGGCGGATGACATCATTAAAAAACCGCCGGTACAACCGGAAAGTCGCGCTGGTCAGTGAAGCTCCGACTCCTTGAAGACCTCCACAAACGGCAGTTCAGCTTCGGACCCATCCACCGGATTGACGACTTTGATCGACGGGTCGGCCATATCGACGCCACCAATCAACGAAGCGACAGCAAGCACTTCGGCGCCTTCGTTCTTCACCACGGAGAAGTCAAGGCTCAACTCATTGCCGTTACGCAAGGTGACCAAAGAGGACGTCTGCACATATGACTTTTCAGACAGCCAGGAATCCAGCAACACCACACGTTTACCGGCAATCGAAGGCCCCTTGATGGACGGATACACAAAATCCATCACAAAACCGTTAAGGTTTTCACCTCGAGAAGCGGCCGCCTGGATCATAGCGGAAACCAGCGGAACCGCAGCCGCAGTCAGCGCACCAACCGCATCGAAATCATCAACGGAATAGCCGGCCTCTTCCAACGTATCCAACAAAATATGCCCAACAATCGACGCTCCACGATGGTCGAACAACACTGAGGAAAGTTCCGAGAACGGCTTATCGGCCATCTCGGCCTGCAGCAGCGACTTGAGCTGATCACGCGGTTCAAGCATGGCGAAATCAACGGCTGCGTTCACAGTATCGCCAGCGGTTACGGCAGTGGATTCAGCAACCGGCTTGGTCTTACGGAAAGTCTTCTCTTCGGTCATAGTCCCAGCCTACCGTTTCTACTCGTCAAAAGAGTGACAGTGTTGGTGTCAACAAGCAACGTCCAATATCTCCCATCAACAGATGGTCAACAGAAAATCAACATTTCAAAAGTCAGGCCGGTCTCACCATAAAGATGAAACCGGCTGAACCGAACCCAAGAAACCGGACGAGAGCAGCAGATTACTCAACTTAAGCGCGAGAATCCACTTCAGATCTGTTTCAAACTCCGCTTCCAGGTTCGCTTCCGGACTCTCATCTGGTCTCGCTTCCAGCCCCGCTGACGCACCGGCGCAATACCACACCCGCTCCCACCAGCAACACCATCACGGCGATTACGCCACTGAGAGCCGAACCGGTATTGGCAACCTTATTGCCGGTCTTGGAAGCAGTATTGTTCTTACCATTGCCAGCAGAATTACCGGAATTACCACCAGAATTATCCGAATCCCCAGGTTTGTCCGAATCTCCGGGCTTGTCCGAATCGCTCTTCAGCGAAGCCTGCGCCGCTGTCAACGCTTCAGACGCCTCATCGACGTCCGCCTGCGATAGCCCCTCATCCAAAGCCTTAGACAGCGCCAGTTTCGCAGCGTCACGAGCCTCAACGAACGCATCCCACTTCCCACTGTCATATCCGTTGTTGACCACCGCCGCAGCATCCGCAACAGCGGAAGACAACGCATCGGTCTTCGCCATCGTGATCGACACGCCTTCATCGGTAGGATTGATGGTTTGCATCAGCCCGTTTTCGTCGAAGGTGATCTCGTCGATCGCGGTTTCGCGGTGAAAGCCAAGCCCGGAAGTAAACACGCCAAGCGGAGTGTAGTGACGGTGATACGCCATGAACCAGCGCTCTTCGCCATTCGCGTCCACCACGTGCACTTCGGACTGATGGGCCGTACCCTGCAAATTCTTCGACGCGTCCTTTTGCAGGAGCACGCCATGGTTGTCGATATCAGTCACGGAGCCATCTTCCTTGAACAGCGACGGCGAAGTGCCGTATTCGACGTGGTAATTCGCCGATCCGGCATCGTCGCATGACCACGTCCAGTGATAGACGCCATCGCGCTTGGACACCACAACGGATTCCCGAAGTTGTCAGACCGTTGATCCGTTTGACCGTTCCCGGCACCACGCTCATCATGTCATCGCTCAATTGGGCGATGGCCGCCGAACCGTTGCCGTACAGGATATACGACGTGCCGTCATCATCGGTAAAAATCGACGGATCGATGGCCTGCCCCACAGTCACACCCTCCATCGAACGCGTAACGATGGGGTCTTTGGCCGCCTTGTATGGGCCGGCAGGCGAATCCGCTACCGCCACGCCAATCGCCGATTCACCGCTCTCAAGCTTGGCGCAGTAGTAGAAGTAATACTTGCCATTCTTTTTCTCGATGGTCGGCGCCCATGCGGATCCGACAGACCAAGGCGAAATTGCCGTATTCTCGTCGCCATTCGTGGTCGGCTCGTGATTCTTATCCACGTCGAGGATCACTCCTTCGTCGGTCCAGTTGACCAGGTCGGTCGAGCTGAAAGCATGGAAGTAATTCCCACTCCATCCCGAGAAGCCATCAGTCGTCGGGAAATCCAGAATTTTCCGTCGAAATAATCGATATCCGGATCGGCATATTGCCCCGGCAAAACCGGATTATTTGACTGAACCGCCTTTTCGAGCGTCCATTTTTCGCTAACGATACCACCGTTGCCGTCCGAACATTCGATTACAAGCGTATGCTTCTTGGACATGTCAAGCTTGTCACCGCTGGCAAACGACTTGCCATCGACCGTGACACTCGCATCGTCGTAAGTCAGCGCGAACGTTACCGGAACGGCGTTGATCTCGGCACGATTGTCACTACGGAGGTGATGGTTTTCGCGTCGCAATCCATGCTGGTACGCACGTTGCTGTGCTTATCGGTGCCACGCAATGCATCTGCTTGCGACGAGGTCGGCACAGTGCCCACAGTGATGGATGCGAGCGCGGGCGCGTTGTTCCGTTGTGCGATTTCGTTGGCGTTCAGCGTTCGATTCCAGATGGTCAGATTGTCCATCAGACCGGAATAGTATTCGCCGGATCCCCAGTTAGCTTTGCCGATTTGCAGGATTCCTCCGGTTTCGCCAAGGATTTCCTTGACGCCCAGCCCGGAAACGTCCGTGCTTTCGCCGGCAAGCACGCCATCGATGTAGACACGTGTCGCCTTCGCGTTTACCGTGACGGTCACGTTGTGCCATCCGTCGCCGCTTGTGGTGGCCGATGCGTTGCCTCGACCATCTCGACTGCCGTCGGTGTTGTATCGTTCGACAACAACGCTGCCGACCTTATCAAGCACTCCGATGTAGTGTTCGGATTGGTTGTACGTCGGGGCAGCCGTGGACGGAGCCGCGTAGAAGGTCCAGCCGGTATTGCCGTTGGAGTCGGGCTTAGCATCGTAGGAGACGGTGAACTCGGTGGCGTCCAACAGCAGTGCGGCGCCATTGGTTTGCGTGACGCTCAGCCAGGAACCGCTGCCCAGTCGAGCGGCTTTGGTGCCGTTGTTGCCATCTTCAAGCTTGGCCGTTCCGTGGATTCCGGCAACTGCCAGATCGCTGGTGTAACCGGTTTCCTCATCGTCAAAGGTGAATTGCGCGATCGGATTCTTCTGCTGTGCCAGAGGAGTGTTGGGCGCGGTATGTTCGCCGTAAGCTGCGAGCACGGCGGTTTCCTCGTCGACGTTTAGACGGACGACGGTGCCATGGCGGAATCGCTGTCCGAAATTGGCTGAGGCCTTTGAGAATGTGCCCGACTTCTTCAGGGACGACAGTTTTGCGATGGTCCAGCCGGCGTAGCTCCGTTGTCGCCCATCACAATCCACGCCCCATCAGTGCCTTGGTACACGGTCAAACCTTCGATGCGGGTGCTCAATCCTGATTCCGAGTCTTGACGACTTTGTCTCCAGTAATTTTCGACGTGCCGTCGGCATTGACTTCGGAGTCGCGTTCAACTAGTCGGGTCCACTTCTGCGCTTCCAGAGAATCCGCGGTGTCGATCACCGTGTACCAATCCGATGTGGAGAAACGATAGTAGGATCCGTCATCGCCTTGCACGATTGTGGTGTCGATGATGTTATGCAGGTCGGCCGAGCTTTGATCGATCCAGATTTGAGGATTCTCAAACGTGGTGAAGTCCGAAGTGTATGCTTTGTACACTTTCAGCGCGGTATTGCCAGTAGTGGGATTGTCTCCGCCTGTTGACAGGTCGCGGCTTGACCAATACACCAGATATTTGCCCGCTTCGGCGTCCCAGATCGCTTCGGGAGCCCAAGCGTTGCCGACTTTGCCTTCCAAACCGGTTGATACCAGTTCAGGATCGGTCCAGATGACGAGATCCTTGGATTTGGCGACCACAAGATAGGTGCTGGCGTTGATCTGATTCCAAGAACCGCCCGAAGCGCTTCCTTCGGCGTGCAGATCGGTGCCGAGCATCACATACTTGTTGCCGTCCGCATCCGGCTCTTCCAAGCGAATCAGATGCGGATCGCGGATGCCTTTGGTGCCTTGCGTGGAAGACATGATTGCCTCACCATCGTTCAGCGCCTGCCATTTCAGGCCGTTTTTGCTGTATCCGTAATTGATTTTTTCATAGTCGGATGCGTTGAAGTACAGCCACAGATATCCGGCTTTCTTGGCAGCATCGTCATCTTTGGGATCATCCTTGCCGTCATCCGGCTTGGATACCGTCACGGTTGCCTCCACGGGCATGCGGGAGTCGTCTTGGGCGGTTCCTTTGACGGTGAAGGTGCCAGCCTTGGCGTACTGGTCCGCGTCGATGTCATCCCATTGCACGTCAGCATCCTGTTCGGAGCCGTCAGCCATTGTCAGATGCACGGTTTCCGGCATCGTCGGAGCGGTCCCGGCGTTAGTGGACACGTCAACCGATGCCACCGACTTGACCGCGATGCTCGGCGCATAGGCTTCAAGCACGGTCTGATACTGGGCGCGGGTGACCGGAACCACGGTGCCGTGACGGGGCTTGCCACCATCGGAATTGACGGGGAAGTTCTCCTCGGGCATCTTGTCGCCGATTACCGTCCACTTCGAAGCGTCGGAAATGTCGGTGGTCGCCATGGGCACGTAATGGTTCGGACCTCCGTGATAGCTGGGCTGGTCGGCGAACAGATAGTATTGGTATCCGTTCACATCGCCTTCGTTGGCTTTGAACAGCGAGGGGCCTTCGCCTGCGGAGAAGGTGCCACCGTATCCGTTGGATTTGTCGTTGCCGATCGCGGTGCCGACTTCGCTCCACGAGCTGCCGGACAATGCCGTGCTGTAGTCTTTGACGCCGGCTTTTCCAATGGAATCGGTCAGGGTGTTGGACTTCTCCTGGCGCAAGGTCATCGACTTTTCATCCTTGTAGATGCGGTAGTAGGTGTCGCCTTCCTTCTGCACCGTCACATCAATGGAACCCGCTCCAGCTTGGCCTCTCCGATCCACGTCAATCCACGTCTTCGGTTTGGAGAACGTGATGAAATCAGGGGTCGTCACATACATCATGCGGTTGTAACTTGGCGAGGTACGAGTGCTCGAATCGTCATTGTCGTACAGATTCGAGGCCCAGTAGACCACATATTCGCCCAACTCATCATCCCAGTAGGCTTCCGGAGCCCACGTGTTGCCCGCGCTGTCGTCGCTGACCTTGATATGACGCTGGTTCGTCCAGTTCACCAGATCATTGGATTCCCAAACCTCGATATACAGCGAACCGTTGTACTGTGCCGCCGAGAAGCTGCCCTTCCTGCCGGAGATCTTCAGATCGGTGGCAAGCATGTAGAAGGTGTCGCCGTCATGCGAGCGCATGATGAATGGATCGCGCAATCCCTGTTCGCCTTCGGTGGAGGTGAACAGCGGAGTGCCTTCATTGAGCGTATTCCAGTCGAGCGCGTTGTTGCCCTTGGAAGCGGCGAGGCTTATCTTCTCGCCTCCCACGCCTTCGCCGGTGAAGAACGCCCAAATGTATGCCTCATCTTTGCTTTGGTCGGAAGGCATCGGCGAAACGGTGATCGGGAATTCCCGGTTTGCGGTGGCACCGTTGTTCGTCGCCGTCGCTTCCAATGTCACGTTGACGGAATCTTTGCCGGCAGCCGGCCGATTCACCGATACTTTGGCATTGTTCTCGTTATATCCTTCGGCGATAGAAGCGTTCGCACCGCCATCGTTCTTGACGGACCATGTAATGGCGGAGCCATTGTCACCGACCGTCGGCACCACGAAATTGCTACGAATATCGTCGGCGTCCAAGATATTCACGGCATCAAGATCGCTTTGGATCTTCTCATCGTCCGATATGATGTGCGGAACCGTAACCTTAAACGTCCGCAACTGATCGTCCGAG
>ENA-OQCT01000049-OQCT01000049.1-human-gut-metagenome-genome-assembly--contig:-NODE-49-length-10064-cov-0.815639_pt1 | contig 10064 bp, 7 predicted proteins | sample MGYA00242764_ERZ504591 | MGnify/ENA primary metagenome ERZ504591 (study PRJEB26092, sample SAMD00036299) | human gut metagenome | host: Homo sapiens | study: EMG produced TPA metagenomics assembly of the...
TTTTCGCCGTTCATGATGGCGGAAAGCGACTTCACGCGCGGCAGGTCGAACACTTCGTCGGTGTGCACCACCTTGTGGTCGGGGCCTGCCAGTGGCACGCGCCAGTTGCAGTATTCGCTGGACGTGCCCGGCTGGTTCTGCGAACGGGTTTCGCCGACGCCGTCCACCAGCGCCGCCTGCAGAAGCACGGATGGCGAGCGGAGTAGCATCTTGTGCATCGCCTCGACGATCTCTTGAATATGGTCGTCGACGTCCGCGGCGATTTCCGGCGTGATCAGTTCGCTTTCGACCAGTCGGTCAAGCATGGCCTGACGTTCCGCGGTTGCGGACGCCTGGAATTCCTCGACCGGACCGGTGAGCAGGTTCAGTTCTTCGCGCAGCTTGACATGCTCGAACTGCAGGTAGCCTGCGGTCGGCGGCAGATCGTGCGTGGTGACGGATGCCAACGCATACTCGGCGGTAATCGGCCGGATCGGCATACGGTCGCCGGCGTTGGGGGGAGTCGTCCACACGGGCGAACCATTCCACCGTGCAGCCGAGCAGACCGTGCTCGGCAAGCACGGTGCGCACGTAATCCGGCACGGTGCGAGGTCTTCGCCGACCACTAGGCCGTTCACGCGGGAAGCCTCGATCGTGAGGATCGCGATCATCGCCTCATAGTCGTAGGTGACGTATGCGCCGCCGCGTGCGCCTTCGCCCTGCGGAATCCACCACAGGCGGAACAGGCCGAGCACATGGTCGATGCGCACCGCGCCCGCGTGCGAGAACATGTTGTGCACCATTTCGCGGTACACGCCATAACCGGTTTTGGCGAGATAGTTCGGATTGAACGGCGGCTGGCCCCAGTCCTGGCCCTGCTGGTTGTAGAAGTCCGGCGGGCAGCCAACGGTGACGCTGCCGACGGCGAAGCGTTCCGGATTCCACCACACGTCGGCGCCCAGCGAGTGCACGCCCACAGCCATGTCTTGCATGAGGCCCAATGCCATGCCGCTTTCGCGTGCGGCGTTCTGCGCGGCGGTCACCTGTTCGTCGGCGATCCACTGCAGCCAGCATTCGAATTCGACCATGTCGGCATGATCGCGCATGAGTTCGGCCACTTCCGGCGAATCACGGTTCGTCTCCGCGAACCATGTGCCCTCCCATGGGCGCCCACATCTGGAAGGCCACCGACCATGCGGCGAATGCGCGCAGATCCGGGCCGGCCGCCTCCTTGAACGCTTCGAATGCGGCCTGACGCTCGGCGGAACGCGGCACCTTGAACACGAGCTGCAGCGCCTGGCGCTTGTGCCACCACGCGGAGTTGATGTCGAGTTCGTCGGCATTGTCGTTGGCGGGAGCGACTTCGGCGTGCAAGTGCTCGACTTCGGCCAACGCGGCCTCGTCAAGCCCCGCATATTCCTCGATATCCTGCGGGCGAATGTAGGTGACGTTCATGAATCGGCGCGATTCCGGCAGGTACGGCGACGGTTCGAGCGGCTCGACCGGCGCGGTTGCGTGGATCGGGTTGATGAGCATGAAATCGGCATGCGACTTTTCGGCGGCGTCGGTGAGCAGCAGCTTCAGATCGCCGTAGTCGCCCACGCCCCACGATTCGGCGGAGCGGATGGAATACATTTGCGCCATCCAACCCCAACGCTGCTTTCGGCAACCGCAGGCGGCAGCGGTACGCGTGCCGGGGCGCAGATCAGTCGCGCCTCGCCGTGCAGCGGGCCCGCGTTGACGCGCAGCGTGTGGTAGCCGGCGGGAATGTCGTCCGGGCAGGGTGAGCGTGAGCGAGCCGTCGGTCTGCGGGGCCAAATACATGCACAGGTTGCCCTCATACCGCGTGCCGTCCTCAAGCAACAGGCGTAGCGTCACGTCGTGGCCCTTCGCGCGGATCGGCGTGGTCGCTTCCTTGCCGATGAACTTCACGATGGTCGGTTCCACAAGGGTGTCTGCGATGCGCTGCTTGGTGAGTTCGTACGATGCCGCGATCGCTTCATCGCTGGATGCGTCCACGCCGAGCGCCGCAAGTACGGAGACGAGCACTTCGTCGCGGATTTCCACGTAGGTGCCGAGCTGGTCGTATACGACGTTGAGATGCCGTTGAGTTTGGCGAGCTGAATAAGCGGTCGTGCGATGCGTTCCGCGCTTTCGGTTTGCTGGGTTGCCGTCATAGGTTCCTTCTTTCCGGGGCCGTTGCTGGCCGATGATGCTGCATTGCCACGCGATTGGCGCGCTTCGGTGCGTATGCCAACCGTTCTGCTATGTACTGTAGCATATGATGACATCGTTTTCAATAGGCGTGTTATTGGGTGTAAACGTTGAAGTATTGCGATTTCTTAACTACTTTATGGACGTTAGATAGTGAAAATGCTTTTTCTGTTTGCCTATCGTTTGCAAGGTGTTTGAAAGTGGATATGACTGCTGTCCTACCGTCGTTGCCACCGCTGTTTCCGAAGTGCGATGGCGTTGCCGCCATGGTAATGACGGCATGTTTCGTTGAAGCTGGCGACGGCACTGCTCGGAATGGGTCATGCGGTCGCCTTCAGAATTGCAAAGCTTTGCGTACCGAGGGTCAAAGTGTTGAAATCGACCTTGGTCTCGCCGATTTCGAAAATCTTTCGATAGTGACCATTCGGTAATTGCAAACGTTCGCTGTTTATGCTCGGATTGACCGCCACGATCACTCGTTCCAGATCGGTCGAACGCTCGAATGCGAACAGCCTTCTGCGTGAGATCGGATGGAAGGATGCCCTCGATTGAAGGGGGTCGCAATTCCCCCTCAGATGCAGCATGCGGCGCACCGTATACCACAGTGAGGCTTTGTTGGATTGGGAGTCGGCGACGTTGGGCGCGTCAGGGGAGGGGTCGACCGGAAGATAGTTCCCGCCGGTGATGGCCGGCGTCGCATAACTCGCGTTGAGCGAGGCGAGGCTCTGCCATTGCATCGGCGTGCGCGAGCCGGTGCGCACGTAGCCGCCCTCCTTGGTGGGCAGGTCGCGGTACCTCATGCCGATCTCGTCTCCGTAATATATGAAAGGCACGCCCGGCATAGCGAACAGCGTGCAGTATGCCAGGGCGATCTCACGCTCGGAAAGGCGTGGTGCCACGCGCGCGGTGTCGTGGTTGCAGGTGATGAAATTGAAGGTGCCTCCGAGGTGTTCCGCCTCGCGCAGCTGCGGTTCGTACTGCTCGAGAAAATCACTGATCGGCGTGCCCGAATCCACGTTGAAATAGCTTTTGTCGCCATCCCTGCTCAACGGATTATCGACGTTGCGCAACAGCATGTTGTAGCCGTTCGGAATGCCGTCCCAGCGCCAATCCAAATAGAAATCCATATCGAAACCGGCTTCCAGCGATTCGTTCGGGCGTCCCCATTCCGACACGAACGCGGCTTCTGGAAATTCCGGACGAATCTTGGAAAACATGTACTGCCAAGTGCGAATCGTGAACGGTTTGCCGGCGTCGTCCTGCTTGACGAGACTGTCTGCCATGTCAACGCGGAAGCCGTCCGCGCCAAGCGAAAGCCAGAATCTCATCACGTCTACCATCGCATCGCAGGTGGCGATCGCCTCCGGGCCGAACGCGGGCTTCTGCCATGCGCGCTGGGGATGTGCGAAACCGTAGTTGAGTGCCGGCTGGCATTTGAAGAAGTTCAGAATGTAGGTGCCGTTGCGTGGCGTTTCCCCGCCGATGAACGGCAGGCCGTCACCGCCGGAAATCCAGGAATCCGTCCAAATGTAACGGTCGGAGTACTCGTTGCGATCCACCTCGGCGCTGTGGCGGAACCATTCGTGTTCCTCGCTGGTGTGGCCGGGCACGAGGTCGAGGATTACATGCATGCCGCGCTCGTGGGCGGCTGCGAACAGGGCCGCCAGATCGTCGTTGGTGCCGTAGCGGGGGGCGACCTTCTTGTAGTCGCGCACGTCGTAGCCCGCGTCTTTGAAGGGCGAATCGAAGCACGGGTTCAGCCAGATCGCGTTGCAGCCAAGGTCGGTGATGTAGCCGAGTTTTGCGGTGATGCCGGGAATGTCTCCGATGCCGTCGCCATTGGAGTCGGCGAAGGATTGCGGATAGATCTCGTAGAAGATCGCGTTGGAAAGCCATTGTGGACAGGGGTGTGTCGAAGGGGAAATCATGTCGGTGTGTCTCCTTGGAATAAACGTGTTTTCCGGCAACTGCTGAAACAATCTTAACGTCAGATTGCAAACGTTGGCAAAACTGTGCTACACGTGCAATCACTGATGCACATCCGGTAGCTCCAAAGACGGACAACACCCGCTTGAAAGACGATGGTGCGAACGTATGCGGAGTTTGATCAGACGTTCGGTACCGGTTGCGCTGAAGATACACAAGGTTATGTGAGGAAAGGAAAGGTCAATGAAGATCGATTGGAAGAAGGCAATCGGACTTACCGCAGCTGTTGCAATGCTGGTCCCGCTCGCTGCATGCGGCGGCTCCTCCGACGGCGATGGCAAGAGCGGTGCCTCCGGCACCGAGGACATCACCCTGAGCGTGTGGGCTCCGCAGGAAGACCAGGCCAAGGATACCAATTGGCTGGGCCAGGTCGAAGAGAACTTCGCTAAGGATCACCCAGAGTACAACATCACTTGGAAGAACGACGTCGTCTCCGAAGGTGACGCTTCCAAGCAGGTCAGCACCGATCCGTCCGCCGCGGCCGATGTCTATATGTTCGCTTCCGATCAGTTGGGCGTTCTGATGGACGCCAAGGCCATTGGCCAGCTGGGTACCGACGCCGAGAAGCAGGTGAAGGAACAGAACGGCGACCTCGAAGTCGATTCCGTCACTGGTACCGATGGCAAGCTCTACGGTGTGCCGTACACCGACAACACGTGGTTCATGTACTACAACAAGTCCAAGATCACCGAGGATGAGGCCAAGGACTTCGATACCATCCTTTCCAAGGCCAAGGTCACCTTCCCCCTGCAAAATTCCTGGTACATCAACGGCTTCTATGATGGTCTGAGCCTGTTTGGCGAGAAGGGCAATGACGCCGATGCAGGCATGGTCTTCCCGAAGGACGGCGCCGATATTACTTCTTATCTGGTCGATGTGGTCGCCAATCCGAACTTCTCCAACGACGACGGCGCTTCCGGCCTTGCCGCCATTAAGGATGGCTCCGCCGACGTGCTGTTCTCCGGCACCTGGTCCGCAGCTGACGTGAAGGAAGCCCTGGGCGACAACTACGCCGCTACTCAGCTGCCGACCTTCACCGTGAACGGCGAGAAGAAGCAGATGAAGTCCTTCGCAGCTACCAAGGCTGTCGCTTACAACCCGAACGCCAAGAACACCAAGGCCGCCGCTCAGTTCGCAGCCTACCTCGGCAACACCGACTCCCAGAAGCTGCACTACGAGATGCGTCAGATCCCGCCGAGCGACACCTCCCTGTCCGACCTGACCACCGACGACATCGCTGCCAAGGCTCAGGCTGACACCATGGCCAACACCGCAATCCTGCAGTCCGGCCTGGCTGGCATGAACGACTGGTGGACCCCGGCCGAGACCTTCGGCAAGGCCCTGATCAACAAGGAAATCACCAAGGACAACGCTGCTGCCAAGTATCAGGACTGGATTGACCAGACCAAGGGCACCATCGCTGAGTGAAATCCTGAAACCCAATACCAATAACTGAAAAGCGTCGGGTGGCTGGTTTGCCGAATCCCGCCAGCCACCCGGCGCATATGAGCAACGCTCGAGTCATGGTGTTTCTCCCTTTCGGCGCAATGGCTCACTCCTCCTCCGAGCTTTGCATTCCCGGGCAAGGTTTTTCAAATTCTCCTTCCCCTTGTCCGGAAGCAAAGCTTTTTTATGTTCAAAATCTAGAGAGGCGGTCGAAATGACAGCAACGACTCTTTCCCCTCGGGAAATGAAGCGCCGCCGGAAGCAGGGCGCTGACTATGTTCCCCCGTCGCCGTACACGGTCAAGGCTGCGCTGACCCACGGTGATGTGTTCACCAAGCTTTCCGCGGTCGTATTCGGTCTTGGAAACATCGTGCGCAAGCAGTACGTCAAGGGCATTGCCATGCTGGCCCTTGAAGTCGCGTTCTTCGTATTTATGGCTACCAATGGCGTTGGTTATCTGTCCAAGCTGCCAAGCTTGGGCGAAAACAAGGGCGGCAAGAAACTGGTTGACGGCTTCTGGCAGTATGTCGAGCCGGATCGTTCCGTGGTCATCCTGCTCTACGGCGTGGCGTCCCTCGTGATCTGCGTGGCCTTCGTCGGCCTGTGGGTCATGTCGGTGCGTTCCGCATACAAGTCCCAGGTGCTGCTTGAAGAGAACGGCAAGGCTCCGAGCTTCATGGATGATGTGCACGAACTGCTCGACGCCAAGGCTCATGTCCTGCTGATGTTCCTGCCTACGCTGGGCATCGCAGTGTTCACTGTGCTTCCGTTGATTTTCATGATCTCCATGGCGTTCACCAGCTACGACCACAAGCACCTCGTGCTGTTCCACTGGGTCGCTTTGAAAACTTCGCCAAGGTCTTCTCCAACAGCGGCGGCACTGTTAACGCAGCACTGTTCGGACGCGTGCTGGTGTGGACATTGGTCTGGGCCTTCTTCGCCACCTTCCTGAACTTCTTCTTCGGCATGTTCGTGGCCATGATCATCAACCGTAAGACCACCCACTTCAAGGGTTTTTGGCGTGCCTGCTTCTCCATGTCCATCGCAGTTCCGCAGTTCGTATCCCTGCTGGTCATGCACACTATGCTCCAGCCGCAGGGTGCGGTGAACCGCATGCTGCAGACGTGGGGTTGGATTGACGGCCCGCTGCCGTTCTTCACCAACGCCACCTGGGCCCGCGTCACCGTCATCATCATCAACCTGTGGGTTGGCATTCCGTACACCATCATGCAGATCACCGGTATTCTGCAGAACATTCCTGCCGATCAATACGAAGCGGCGAAGATCGATGGCGCAAACTGGTGGCAGATCTTCACCAAGATCACCATGCCGTACATCATCTTCGTGCTCACACCGTACCTGATCACCACCTTCACCGGCAATGTGAACAACTTCAACGTCATCTACCTGCTGTCCAGCGGAGATCCTACCCCACTGGGCGATTCCGCAGGCTCCACCGATCTGCTCATCACCTGGCTGTACAAGCTCACCGTGGATAAGCAGGACTACAACCTTGGCGCTGTGATAGGCATCATGACCTTCATTGTGTTGGCCGTGGTCTCGCTGATCACCTACCGCAATTCCGGCTCCTATAAGAATGAGGAGGCATTCCGATGAGCAACAAGCATTCCTCAACCAAAGTGGAAAGCCATGGCTTCCTGCATGACCAGAAGATCCGCCGCGTCACCGGCGACATCTTCGCCCACCTGTTCCTCGCCATCCTGGCCGTGATCTGGCTCGTGCCGATCGTGTGGGTGTTCGCGGAGTCCTTTAACAAGAACACCGCCCCGTACACCAGCTCCTTCTTCCCGAAGGAATGGACGCTGGACAACTACAAGGTGCTGTTCACCGACCGCAACGTACTGGACTTCCCGAAGATGTTCATGACCACGTTCATCATCGCCTGCTTCACCTGCGTGATCTCCGTGATCTTCGTGCTGTCGGTGGCGTACTGCATGAGCCGTATGCGCTTCCGCGTGCGTAAGACTTTCATGAACGTCGTGCTGATTCTCGGCATGTTCCCGGGCATCATGGCCGTCACCGCCATCTACTTCATTCTGAAGGCCTTGGGCCTGTCAAGCGGCGCTATGACCACCGTGGCGCTGATTCTTGTGTACTCCGCAGGTTCCGGTGCTGGATTCTACGTGATGAAGGGCTACATGGACACCATCCCAACCTCGTTGGATGAGGCCGCCCTGCTTGACGGCTGCACCCGTTTCCAGGTGTTCTACAAGATCATCATCCCGATCTGCAAGCCCATGATCGTCTATCAGCCATCATCGGCTTCCTGACCCCGTGGCTCGACTTCGTCATGGCCAAGGTGATCTGCCGCACGCAGTCCAACTACACCGTGGCATTGGGCCTGTGGCTCATGCTGCAGAAGGAATACATCCAGAACTGGTACGCCCGCTTCGCCGCGGCCGCGGTCGTGATCTCCATCCCGATCGCCATCCTGTTCATCGTGATGCAGCGTTTCTATCAGGAGTCCATGTCAGGTTCTGTCAAGGGCTGATAACAGTTAGAAAAAGGGGAAGCAATGACGCTCGTAAACAGCCTCGAAAACAATTTCGAACAGCCGAATACGAGAGTCGCCGAACCGTTCCCGCTTTGTCTGGAACGGCCGCTGGGTGCCGTGGTTTCGCAATCCGGCACCCAGTTTGCCATTTGGGCCCCAACGGCCGAGAAAATAACGTTGAGGTTGTTCTCGCGCGGTTCCAAGGGGGAAGACGGCGACGCTTTAATTGGGCAGTTTTTGATGCGTCCCGAGGCCGATGGCTCTTGGACTTACGATTTTGCCGATAATAAACACGGCTTATATTACGATTTTTTGATTGAACGCGATTGCGGTTCCGTCGATCGCGTTGCCGATCCATGGGCGCACGCGCTGGCGTGAACGGCCGTCGAAGATGGTCGTCGACTTGCCTTGCACCGATCCCGAGGTTGGGATGCCGATCGCATGCCGGAAGTGCCGATTGCGCAAACGGTTGTTTGGGAAACGCATGTCGGCGATTTCAGCAACGATCCCGCGGGAGGATTCCCCGAATCCCATCGTGGAAAATATCTTGCGTTCACCGACCTGGGAACGACGTTGGACGGTCATCCTGATTTTCCGACGGGATTGTCGTATCTCAAAAAGCTTGGCATTACCGCGGTGCAGCTGATGCCGATCTACGATTTCGGTTCCGTCGACGAAACGATCTGCAGCCGATACAACTGGGGTTACGATCCCGTCAATTACAACGTTCCTGAAGGATCGTACTCCACGAATCCGTATGACGGGTCCGTGCGCATCCGCGAGGTCAAGCAGATGGTGCAGGCGTTGCATAATGCCGGCATCAAAGTGATTATGGACGTGGTCTACAATCACATGTTCTCGCCCGACAACTGGTTCGAGCGCATCGTGCCCGAATACTTCCTGCGCCGCAAGCCGAACGGGGCGTTGTCGAACGGCTCCGGATGCGGATGCGATATGGCCACGGAACGTGCGATGTTCCGCCGTTTTGTGGTGGAATCCGTGGCGTATTGGGCGAGGGAATACCATCTTGACGGCTTCCGATTCGACCTGATGGGCCTGATCGACGTCGACACCATGAACGCCGTGCGCGCCGCTTTGGACGAAATCCCCGACCGTGGGCCGAGCATTCTTATGTATGGCGAACCGTGGTCGGCCAGCGCTACCGCGGCTTTGCCGGGCACCGTGCTTGCCGACAAGGCCGGATTGCCGCAGCTTGATAATCGCATCGGGCATTTTTGCGACACCACGCGAGACGCCATCAAGGGGCATGTGTTCTTCTCGGACCGTCCCGGATACGTTAACGGGGGTATGCATGAGAATGCGGCCTCCGTGCGCGACGCGGTGAACGCCTGGCGTGCCAGCAAACAGCCGGAAGGTGTTGCGGGTCAAGTGATCCAGTATGTTTCCGCGCATGACGATCTGACCTTGTGGGACAAGCTTTGCGCAAGTCTTGCCGCGAAATCGCTGGGCAGCGCCGTTAGTGAAGGCGACAACGAGAATTCCGTGGACGTGCCGAAGGCGTTGTATGACGCCGATCTTTCGGAAGCTGGGCTCGCCTCGGCCGGTTCCGCGATTGCCGGGGCCATGGCCACGGTAATGGATGCGAATCGTATGGCGGCGGGCATTGTGCTCACTTCCGCGGGCATTCCGTTCATGCTGTCTGGCGAGGAGTTCGCGCGTACGAAATACGGGCAATTCCGATTCGTACGATTCGACGCGCGAGCTGAATTGGCTTGATTGGACTCGTGCCTGGCGCATGCGCGATCTGGTGGAGTATTACACGAAACTGATCGCCTTGCGTAAGAGCTCGGCGGAATGGTTTGACGGCGATCGTGTGATCGTCAGCGTGGAAGGCGACGAACTGGTGTTCCGGGTCGGCGACTACTTGGTGGCGGTGAATCCGGGACGTCATATTGGGCGCGAT
>ENA-OQCT01000050-OQCT01000050.1-human-gut-metagenome-genome-assembly--contig:-NODE-50-length-10034-cov-0.728273_pt1 | contig 10034 bp, 9 predicted proteins | sample MGYA00242764_ERZ504591 | MGnify/ENA primary metagenome ERZ504591 (study PRJEB26092, sample SAMD00036299) | human gut metagenome | host: Homo sapiens | study: EMG produced TPA metagenomics assembly of the...
CCGTTATCTGGTAGAAACAGTGTAGGTATTATCACTGCAATCAGCCCCCATCTTGGATATCAGAAGGCTGCGGATATTGCAAAAAAGGCAATTAAGACAGGCGAATCTGTAAGAAGTCTGATTCTGAAAGAAAAAGCTTATGGACGAGGATGAACTTAATCGCATTCTGGATCCGATCCATATGACGGAACCTGGTATTCCGGAAAAGATTATCTTATAAAAAAATAAAGAAAAAACAGGCGGGAAAATCTTCCCGCCTGTAAAATCGTCTGGACACATATCATATATAAATATGATTTTTATATTTTTGAATTATTCGATTGATTTCAACCGGATTAGAACAGACCTGTGATCTTACCTGTCTCGTCTACGTCGATTCTCTCAGCAGCCGGAACTTTAGGAAGACCTGGCATTGTCATGATCTCGCCTGTAAGAGCTACGATGAATCCTGCACCAGCGGAAATCTTCAGGTTACGTACTGTAACTTCGAAGTCAGTAGGAGCACCCAGTTTAGTCTGGTCATCTGTTAAGCTGTACTGTGTCTTAGCTACACAGATCGGGCAGTTGCCAAAGCCAAGAGCTTCTAACTGTTTCGCCTGTTTCTGAGCGTTAGCTGTCAGAACTACTTTCTTACCGCCATATACTTTCTGAACGATCTGGTTCAGTTTGTCTTCGATAGAACCTTCCAGTTCATATGCATAGGAGAAGTCGTTTGGTTCTTCAACAAGACGGATAACTTCTTCTGCAAGTTTGATTCCGCCTTCGCCGCCTTTTGCCCATACTTCAGAAAGAGCAACGTTAACGCCCAGTTCTTTACATTTAGCTTCTACAAAGTCAAGCTCTGCTTTTGTATCTGTAGGGAATGCGTTGATAGCAACAACACATGGAAGTTTGTATACGTTTTTGATGTTGGAAACGTGTTTTAACAGGTTCGGGATACCTTTTTCAAGAGCTTCCAGGTTTTCATTGTTAAGGTCAGCTTTAGCAACGCCGCCGTTGTATTTCAGGGCACGTACTGTAGCTACGATTACAACTGCGCTTGGTTTTAAACCAGCCATACGGCATTTGATATCAAGGAATTTCTCAGCACCAAGGTCAGCACCGAAACCAGCTTCTGTGATTGCATAATCAGCAAGCTTCATAGCCATCTTTGTAGCTGTTACAGAGTTACATCCATGAGCGATGTTTGCGAATGGTCCGCCATGTACGATTGCAGGAACGTGTTCCAGAGTCTGTACAAGGTTTGGTTTCAGAGCATCTTTTAACAGGGCTGTCATAGCGCCTTCTGCGTGAAGGTCACCTGCTGTTACAGGTTTCTGCTCGGAAACTTTTCCGTATGTATATCCGATGATGATCTTGGATAATCTTTCTTTCAGGTCTTTGATGTCGCTTGCAAGACAGAGAACTGCCATGATTTCAGATGCAACTGTGATGTCGTATCCGTCTTCACGAGGCATACCGTTTGTCTTTCCGCCAAGACCATCTACTACGTTACGAAGCTGACGGTCGTTCATATCTACACATCTTCTCCATGTGATCTTACGTGGGTCGATGTTTAATGCATTGCCCTGGAAGATATGGTTATCGATCATAGCTGCCAGTAAGTTGTTAGCTGCGCCAATGGCATGGAAGTCACCTGTGAAGTGAAGGTTAATATCTTCCATAGGAACAACCTGTGCATATCCGCCGCCTGCTGCACCACCTTTTACACCGAATACCGGTCCTAAGGATGGCTCACGAAGAGCTACCATAACACTCTTGCCAAGTCTCTGCATACCATCTGCAAGACCTACAGTAGTAGTAGTTTTACCTTCTCCTGCTGGAGTTGGGTTGATAGCTGTAACGAGGATTAATTTTCCATCCTTCTTATCACTTTCTTTCAGAAGATTGTAGTCGATTTTTGCTTTGTATTTTCCGTACTGCTCCAGATATTTGTCGTCAATACCTGCTTTCTCTGCGATCTGAGTAATTGGAAGCATCTCGCATTCCTGTGCAATTTCAATGTCTGATTTGAATCCCATAATTGTTTTTCTCCTTTCGTTTCCGCATAACATGAAAAACTTCTGTTGCTGTTCACTCCGCGATCAGCAACAATTATTAATTGAAAGAAGTATTGGCCGGTCTGCCTGGTATTCCTGATTTCTGCCCTGAAAGTTATAAAAAAAGGCCAGTATCTGAATATTTCAAATACTGCCCAGACGGTCGGCTCCCACAAACCTCCGACTCCACGTGGTTTGCACTCCACTCTTTCCGTCAGTACTCGAAGGTTCTTTCAATTGATGAATACAATATATCATTTTGAGAAAAAAAATGTCAAGAAAATTTTTGTTGAAACGTCAAAAAATGTGAGTAAACTGGATAAAAGTTGTGCAAATTGATAAGAGAAGAGAATCGTAATCCCTGGTAATGAAAGAAAATACGTTTTCTCAAGGAAAGAAATTGTTAAAAAATAGACATAGTTTTCCCTGATAAATGAAGAAAATATAAAAAGCGGGTAAAGACTGTGCAAAATATGGAAAATGGAATTGACAACAGTTCAGAAGATATGTTATTCTCATCTTTAGTATGAAAAGACACTATCGTTTTCATGCAAATATTTGCTCACATTCAGAGACAGTTTCTGAATGTTAAGCCATACGGACAGGCGGGGCAGTTGCCGGGTGGGAGACACCACATTATTGATTGAGTTAGAAGCTCAAATTTTATAAGTTGATTACTTTATAATAATCAGTGCGTAAGCACACATCATCTTGTGAAACGGTCAATAAGAGCATAGCATATATTTGCCAGCGATTGAAGACGACAGCAGTCATGAATATTTCAGAATACGGGAACAGGCACAGGATACAGACGGATTTATACGGGAAATCCGGTCAGTATATAAAGAGACAGAGCCTGAGAAATTCTATAGATCATGAGAGAAGCAGATGGTGAATGAACTTATCTGCTTCTTTTTTTGTGCAGATATAGCAAATATATAGAGAAATAATTGAATCATTGTGCCGGTTTGAGGCAGTATACAATTGCTGAATGATAGAACTGTATTTGCCGGTACATGACGACAGGAAAAGAGGAACATGTCAAATGGATTATGAAAGACAACAGCATGCGCCCATATATGAAGCACTGGAACGTTTCCGAAAGAAGAGAGTCGTTCCCTTTGATGTGCCGGGACATAAAAGAGGAAGAGGAAATCCGGAGCTTGCACAGTTGCTGGGAGAGAAATGTGTGGGGCTGGATGTTAATTCTATGAAGCCGCTGGACAATCTCTGCCACCCGGTTTCGGTGATCAGAGAAGCGGAGGAGCTTGCAGCAGATGCTTTTGGCGCAGCGCATGCATTCCTTATGGTAGGAGGAACCACATCTGCAGTGCAGAGCATGATCCTGTCTGTCTGCAAGGCAGGGGATAAGATCATTCTGCCGCGAAATGTACATAAAAGTGCCATCAATGCCCTGGTACTGTGCGGTGCAATTCCGGTTTATGTAAACCCGGAGGTGAATGCGCAGCTGGGCATTTCCCTTGGCATGGAAGTCAGTCAGGTGGAGAAGGCTATGGATGAGAATCCGGATGCGGGTGGCAGTTCTTGTAAATAACCCTACCTATTATGGAATCTGTTCGGATCTGCGGACTATCGTAAAGAAGGCTCATGCAAGAGGAATGAAGGTGCTGGCAGATGAGGCTCATGGAACCCATCTTTATTTCGGCAGAAACCTTCCTGTATCCGGAATGGCGGCAGGTGCTGACATGGCGGCAGTTTCCATGCACAAATCCGGCGGAAGTCTGACACAGAGTTCGCTGCTGCTTTTGAATAAGAGTATGAATGCAGAGAAAGTGCGCCAGATCATCAATCTGACTCAGACCACAAGCGCTTCTTATCTTCTGTTGTCCAGTCTGGATATCTCCAGAAGAAATCTGGCACTCAGGGGAGAGGAATCCTTTGAAAAGGTTGCAGGGATGGCGCAGTATGCCAGAGAGGAGATCAATGAGATCGGCGGTTATTATGCATATGGTTATGGATCTGATCAATGGAACCAGTGTTTTTGATTTTGATGTTACAAAACTCTCCATTTATACACTGGGAAATGGGCTGGCAGGTATTGAAGTTTATGATCTTCTCAGAGATGAATATGATATTCAGATCGAGTTTGGAGATATCTGTAATATTCTGGCTTACATTTCCATTGGAGACAGGCTTCAGGATATTGAGAGACTGGTAGGGGCATTGGCTGATATTGAACGTCTGTATAAGAAGGACAGCACAGGTATGCTTTCCGGGGAATATATCGCACCTGCAGTGGTGGCGTCTCCACAGCAGGCATTTTATGCGGAGAAAGAATCTCTGCCCATGGAACAGACGGCAGGCAGGATCAGCGGTGAATTTGTTATGTGTTATCCTCCGGGAATCCCGATTCTTGCTCCTGGGGAAATGGTGACACAGGAAATTGTAGAATACATTCTTTATGCAAGAGACAAAGGCTGTTCCATGCAGGGAATGGAGGATCCGAAGGTAGAATATCTTCAGGTTCTGAAAGGGGGTATCTGATCATGGAATTATGGTATTCCGAGTTCCATACAGGAAATGTAAAGCTTTCTGTCCGGATTAACCGACAGTTATTTTCAGGGGAAAGTGAAATTTCAGAGAATCGATGTGTTTGAGTCTGAAGAATTTGGAAGATTTGTGGCTCTGGACGGTGAGATCGTATTTTCTGACAAGGATGAATTTATTTATGATGAAATGGTCACGCATGTGCCAATGACAGTACATCCCAATGTAAAAAATGTTCTGATTATCGGTGGCGGTGACGGTGGAGTTGCCAGAGAACTGATCCATTATCCACAGATTGAGAGCATTGATGTGGTGGAATCCGATAAAATGTTTGTGGATGTATGTGCGGAGATGTTTCCGGATATTGCCCAGGGACTGAAGGATGAGAGAGTCAACATTTATTATGAAGACGGCCTTCGGTTCCTGCGGAATAAAAAGGCCAGATATGACCTGATCATCAATGATTCCACAGATCCGCTGGGACATACAGAGGGACTTTTTACAAAGGAATTCTACGGAAGCTGTTATAAGGCTCTCAGAGATGACGGAATCATGGTTTATCAGCATGGAAGTCCTTTTTATGATGAGGATGAGGTGGAATGCAGAAAGATGCACAGAAAGGTTTTCCGGTCATTTCCGGTGAGCAGGGTTTATCAGGCACATATCCCTACCTGTCCCTCGGGATACTGGCTTTTTGGATTTGCATCAAAGAAATATCATCCACTGGAAGATTTCAGGCCGGAGAGGTTTGATAATCTTAATATAGAAACATGGTATTATACAACAAACCTTCACAGAGGAGCATTTATGCTTCCAAAATATGTAGAAGATTTACTGGAAGAGGAGGAAAACAGTTTATGAGTAGATTATTGGTAATCGGATGTGGTGGGGTAGCTTCAGTGGCAATTCGCAAATGCTGTCAGAACAGCGATGTTTTTACAGAGATTATGATCGCAAGCAGGACAAAGGAAAAATGCGATGCACTCAAAAAGAAGATTGAAAGTACAACGAAGACAAAAATTGAGACAGCAAAGGTAGATGCGGATAATGCAGCAGAGGTCGCAGAATTGATCAGAGCCTATAAGCCGGATGCTGTCCTGAATGTGGCACTTCCATATCAGGATCTTACCATCATGGATGCATGTCTGGAAGCCGGTGCGGATTATATTGATACTGCCAATTATGAAGCAGAGGATACAGAAGATCCCACATGGCGTGCAATCTACGAAAAGAGATGTAAAGAAAAAGGCTTTACTGCATATTTCGATTATTCCTGGCAGTGGGCTTATAATGAGAAATTTAAGGAAGCAGGACTGACTGCTCTTCTGGGAACCGGTTTTGATCCGGGTGTTACCAGTGTATTCAGTGCCTATGCCTTGAAGCATTATTTTGATGAAATCCATACCATTGATATTCTGGACTGTAACGGCGGTGATCATGGATATCCTTTTGCCACAAACTTTAACCCGGAGATCAATCTTCGAGAGGTTTCCGCAAATGGTTCCTACTGGGAAGACGGACATTGGGTAGAAACAGAGCCTATGGAATTTAAATCTGTCTACGATTTCCCTGAGGTAGGAAAGAAGGATATGTATCTTCTTCATCATGAAGAGATTGAATCACTGGCAAAAAATATTCCGGGAGTACAGAGGATCCGTTTCTTTATGACATTCGGACAGAGCTATCTGACACATATGAAATGTCTGGAAAATGTAGGAATGCTTTCCACCGCACCTGTGGAATTTAATGGACAGGAGATCGTGCCGATCCAGTTTTTGAAAGCTCTTCTGCCGGATCCTGCATCTCTGGGTCCGAGAACAGTGGGTAAAACAAATATCGGCTGTATTTTCACAGGTGTTAAGGACGGAAAAGAGAAAAGTATTTATATTTATAATGTATGTGATCATCAGGAATGCTATAAAGAGGTGGAATCCCAGGCAATCTCCTATACAACAGGTGTTCCGGCTATGATCGGTTCCATGATGGTAGTGACCGGACAGTGGAAGAAGCCGGGTGTATTTAATGTGGAAGAATTTGATCCGGATCCATATATGGAAGCACTGAACAAATGGGGACTTCCAATGGAAAGTCTGACGAAGATCCTGAACTGGTAAAGGTCTGGAAAGCCAATGAAGATTGATCAACTGCAAACTCCCTGCTATGTGATCGATGAGAAGAAGATGCGGGAGAATCTGGAGATTTTGAAAAAAGTCCAGGAGGATACCGGGTGTAAGATCCTTCTGGCGCAGAAAGCGTTTTCCGGCTTTGCTCTGTATCCCATGATTGGAAAATATCTGGCAGGTACCACTGCCAGCGGTCTGTTTGAGGCAAGGCTTGGATATGAAGAGATGGGGAAAGAGAATCATGTTTTTTCCCCTGCTTACCGTACAGAAGATATAGAGGAACTGGATCGGATCTGTGACCATATTATCTTTAATTCCACAGCACAGCTGAAGAAATTTAAAGAAGTGTGTACCAGAGCCAGTCTGGGACTCCGTATTAATCCGGAATGCTCCACTCAGGGGGGATCATGCAATCTATGATCCCTGTGCGCCGGGTTCCAGGCTGGGGGTTACCAGAGAGAACTTTGACGGGGAATGTCTGAAATGGATCGACGGACTGCATTTTCATACGCTCTGCGAACAGAATGCGGATGATCTGGAGAAAACATTGCAGGCAGTAGAGGAGAAGTTTGGAGAATTTCTGTCTGAGGTTTCCTGGCTGAATATGGGCGGCGGACATCATATTACCAGAGAGGATTATGATGTAAAGCTCCTGGGAAAAAATGTATTCAGCATATGAAGGAAACCTATGATCTGGATATTTATCTGGAGCCCGGGGAGGCTGTTGCCCTGAATGCCGGATATCTGGTGACAGAGATTATGGACATTGTGGAGAATGGAATCAGAACGCTGGTTCTGGATGCTTCTGCAGCCTGCCATATGCCGGATGTGCTGGAGATGCCCTATCGTCCGCCTCTTAAGGACAGCGGGGAAGCAGGGGAGAAGGCATATACCTACCGCTTATCTTCCTGCACCTGCCTGGCAGGAGATGTAATCGGAGATTATTCCTTTGACAGAGAGATCCGGATCGGGGACAAGCTGTATTTTTATGGATATGGCGATTTATTCTATGGTGAAGAATAATACATTTAACGGTATGCCGTTGCCGGATATTGCGGTTATGCATGAGGACGGAGAGTGTGAGGTTATCAGACATTTCGGATACGAAGACTTTAAGAGCCGGCTTTCCTGATATCTGCCGGGCTATCAAAGAAAAGGAGACAGACATGGAAGTTACAGAGAAGAACAGAACAAAATATCGTATGCCCGGAGAATTTGAGCCTCATGAGGGATGTGTGATGATCTGGCCGGAACGTCCCGGTTCCTGGAATTATGGGGCAAGGGAAGCACAGAAAGCATTTGTGAAAGTTGCAGAGGCTATTGGAGAGAGCGAAAATGTATATATGCTAGTTTCCAAAGCTCAGATGGAGAATGCAAAAAATCAGCTTGGGAATGTTTCCGGTGTGACTTTGCTGGAATGTGAGACAGATGACGCCTGGGCCAGAGATGTGGGAGCAACCATGGTTCTGGATGAGAAAGGGGCGGTCTGTGGAGTTGACTGGCAGTTTAATGCCTGGGGAGGAGACTTTGATGGACTTTACCGGAACTGGGAGAAGGACGACAGGGTGGCTGCCTTTATCTGCAGGACTCTTGGTTGTCCATGTCTGGATGCCAGACCTTTTGTGCTGGAGGGCGGTTCCATCCATTCTGACGGAGAGGGGACTCTGATCGTTACAGAGGCCTGTCTTCTGAGTCAGGGACGCAATCCTCAGATGAGCAGGGAACAGATAGAGGAACAGTTGAAGTACTGGCTCGGTGTCCACAAGATTATCTGGCTTCCATGTGGAATCTATCAGGATGAAACCAATGAGCATGTGGATAACGTGTGCGCTTTTGTAAAGCCCGGAGAGGTTGTGCTTGCATGGACAGAGGATGAGACAGATCCGCAGTATGCCATGTCTTTGGCTGATCTGAAGGTGCTGGAACAGGAAACAGATGCAAAAGGCAGAAAATTTAAGATTCATAAGCTTCCGATTCCTCAGAAACCGGTCTGCCTTACCCGGGAAGATGTGGATGGTTTTGTGTTTGAAGAGGGAGAAGACGAACGGGAAACCGGAGAACGGATGGCCGCCAGTTACGTGAATTTTTATATTTCCAATGGAGGAATTATTCTTCCTCAGTTTGGGGATGAAAATGACAAAAGGGCAGTGGAGATTCTGCAGAAGTGTTTTCCGGAGAGAGGATTTATCCCATTGATGCCAGAGCCATCATTGTTGGCGGTGGAAATATTCACTGTATCACTCAGCAGATTCCCGGAAAAATATCTGACCCTGATGCAGAAAAACTTTGAGAGTCATGTGTTTGAGGTTATTACCTGAAAGTTATGAAAAAACTTACTTATGTAAACAGGAGCAGGAGGAACAGACAGGATGAGAAATGTAACAGTGGCAGCAGTCAGATGAAATGCAGTAAAAGTGTGGAGAAAAATATTGCCCATGCAGAGGAACTGGTGCGTCAGGCAGCAGCAAAGGGAGCTGAGATTGTTCTTCTTCCAGAGCTTTTTGAACGGCCCTATTTCTGCCAGGAGCGCAGATATGAGTATTATGAATATGCGCAGACTGCAGAGGAAAACCCTGCAGTGCGTCATTTCAGCAGGGTAGCGGCAGAGCTGGGGATTGTGATCCCGGTCAGCTTTTATGAAAAAGAGGTCAATAATACCTATAACAGCGTTGCGGTTCTGGATGCAGATGGAAAGAATCTCGGCGTTTACCGGAAAACACATATTCCGGATGACCATTATTATCAGGAAAAATTCTATTTCACACCGGGAGATACCGGCTTTAAGGTTTTTGATACCAGATTTGGAACCATTGGAGTTGGAATCTGCTGGGATCAGTGGTTCCCGGAAACGGCAAGATGTATGGCACTGCAGGGCGCAGAGCTTCTCTTTTATCCCACTGCCATCGGAAGTGAACCCATCCTGGAATGTGACAGCATGGAACACTGGAGAAGATGTATGCAGGGACACGCTGCCTCCAACCTGATCCCTGTGATCGCTGCCAACAGAATCGGTGAGGAAACAGTAGAGCCATGTCCGGAAAACGGAATGCAGAAATCTGCTCTTAATTTTTACGGCTCTTCTTTTATCACAGACAACACAGGTGCTCTCTGTGCAGAACTGCCCAGAGGGGAAGAGGGGGTGCTTGTAAGCACTTTTGACCTGGATGCATTAAAGGCAGACAGACTGAACTGGGGACTTTTCAGAGACCGCAGACCGGAAATGTATGCAAAAATTGTCGGGAAATGACATACAAGCCAAAATTCCATTGCCGCAGGCAATCTGGAATGAATTTTGGCTCAGTTACTGAGAACGGAGTGAACAGTAACTGAGTTTATAAGAATTTCATAAAAAGTTTATGATTAT
>ENA-OQCT01000051-OQCT01000051.1-human-gut-metagenome-genome-assembly--contig:-NODE-51-length-9981-cov-0.617516_pt1 | contig 9981 bp, 14 predicted proteins | sample MGYA00242764_ERZ504591 | MGnify/ENA primary metagenome ERZ504591 (study PRJEB26092, sample SAMD00036299) | human gut metagenome | host: Homo sapiens | study: EMG produced TPA metagenomics assembly of the...
TTCCGTTACTGCCCCCTGCCACGGGCCTGTAATACGTGGTCTGAAAAATACATACAAAAATTTCATGCGAAACCCTTGTAAATACTGGCGAAAAATGGCAATTTTAAAAATTTCCCCAAACTGCCATCTGGGGAAAAACTTTAGCAAAACTAAAGTGAGGTGTAAAATGGACATTAAGAAACACTTAAATTCAACAAAAATATACCAGGAATTGGACGATAAAAACCGGGAATACTGGTTTGACTTCAAACAAAAGAAATTCCTGCATAACATTGATACCTTTTATTATTCTGTGAAATTAGTGGAGGACTTTACAAATGACTCATCTGATGATTCCGTTCTCAGGTTTCGTAAATTCTTTGAGCAGAAGAAATCAATCCTTGACTCCAGGTATGGACAACTTGTACAGATCTTCTTTCCTGGGTTTGACCGCAGCCTTAATCTGTGCGCTGGCTCTTACGCTGGTTTTTTCAGTATTCGTCTGGAATGCCCGGAATGGTTTGATATTTTCATTGCTCCTTCTGTTCCTCATGGTTCTGATGGTGGTTTCTCAGTTACGTCTGAGATCGTTGTACAGCTCAGATCTTATATGCTGTGGATGTACGGAGTTCATGAAGCCTTTGAACGCTCTTATGAATATGTGAAACAGATCTGTGATTACTTCGATTTACATATCGCATACTGTCAGGAAAACAGGATTGACTACTGTTGGCACAGTAACTACTTAAGTAATCCAGAAAAGTTCTTTTCACCGGAGAGCTTCTACAAGATGAGGGTGGACAGGTTCAAGGATGCCCTAATGCATACTGCCAAAGTCGGATCAGAAGGATATGAGATTGATTATGTATCAATGGGAAAACGTTCTGACAAGGTATTTATCCGTATCTATCTGAAAAGTAAAGAGGTCATTGAAAAGAATTATAAACCATGGTTCTTCAAGGTATGGCTGTTCAATGGTCTGATCAACCGCTATGACCTGTATTGTTATGAAGAATGTTATAAAAAGCATTCCTGGCAATATCTGGATACTGCCAGACTGAAATATTACAGTGAATATGGTTCTGATCCGGAACTCCGGGAACATGCAGGGATGTTGTGGAAGGCAAGGTTACCATGTCCCCGGATACGTGCATAAACTTGCAGACACATTGACACCGAAGATCAACCTGATCATGAACGTGGAATACCAGACAATGAGAAAGCATACCAAGACTTATGAACTGGTACCGTTCCGGGATAACAGTGCAAGGGAAACGTCCAAAAGGATTTATGATTACCTGGATAACCGGAAGATCATAGCTGACTATCTGACCTTTTATGTGTTCCGCCTGGTCAAACCGGAAGGGGATTCCAATAAATCAAGACGTGACCTGTGTGCTTTCTGGACAGCTCTCCGGAGCTGCAGGATGATAGATGTGAATGTCAGACCAAAAGATGTGAAACTGATCCGGCAATACTGCAGGCAGCTCAACAGTGACATAATGAAAAAGCGTGTAATTAATGCTGCTGTAACTCTCGGTATCTATACCAGGGGAATTAACAATGATAACGTGGTGCAGGATTGTGTTGAAGCACTTTGCCAGCTGAATGATAATGATATTTATGATGCAAACCGCTACAAACAGAAAAAAGCCCGCCAATTCAATAGCAGTGAACTGGCGGACACTTATGTAAGTAGTGTTACTCATGAGTATCAGATAGTCAATATCAATACTGGTGAAGTATCTACGGACATAATACCATAAGCATCTGAAAAATACAATTATAATTATGTATCTCAAAAGTCACGCTGCAGCGTTCTGATCAGAGTTGCACGTGCGAAAAAATGAGATACAAAGGAGGTACTTATGAGTATATCATTAGATCAGGCTTATCAGATCTTCATGGCTGATCGGGAGACTTCCTGTGCTGATAAGACTTTAATTTACTATCGGGAAAACTTAACAGGCTTTTTTACATATGTATCAGAATGTTTTAATAGGCCTGTTTCTGAGATTGGCTGTGATGAAGTTACAAGGGAACTCTTCCGGAATTATATCTGTTACCTGCGGAAGCGTCCGAAGTTCCAGAACCATCCTTTCCTGGAACCGTCCCAGGAACTGCTTTCGTCTACCAGCATCCGGACATATGCCAGGTCAATCAAGGTATTTGCCAATTTCTGCAAGGATAATGAATACTGTGATGACTTTACTTACAAAGTGAAGCTTCCCAAAGATGACTCCGGCGAGATCATACCGCTTTATCAGTCAGAAGTTCAGCAGATCGACAAGCTGTTTAACCTTAAAACTGAGTTCGGATTGAGAAACTGGTGTATTGTTCACCTGATGCTGGATGCCGGATTGCGCTCATCCGAAGTGATCAACTTGCGGTTCTGTGATCTTATGTTTGATAAAAATATCATTCAGGTATATAAATCCAAAGGCTCTAAGACAAAGACTTGTGATTCTCTGCCCCCGGCTGAAAGTAAACCTGATGAAATATTGTGTGATTCATCGCAAGTATACAGCTCTCTCTCCTATGTCCTATGTGTTTTTACAGATGAGACAACAGGAAGCAATTAACTCTAATGTGATCAAGCAGCTCTTTGCCAGGATAAAAAAAGAAGTCCGGCATAGATCGGCTTCATCCCCATCTTTGTCGGCATACTTTTGCAACGTCATATATTAAAGGCGGCGGTAACATCGAGATGCTCCGTCTGCTTCTTGGACATACGGATTATAAGGTAACCAGGGTTTATCTGCATCTTGCGCAGCAGTCTTCCCTTTTGCATGAAGATATTTACCAGCTTGACCCTGTGTTCTTTAAGCGGTATCAGTAGCATAAAATACTTCATTTCTATCTATTTCCCAGACACCTTTATTTTTCACTTTCCCGTAAAACATAAAAAACACCGTCCCCGCGGCAATCGCATTGTCCGCAAAAACAGTGTTCTTAGTGCGCCTTCAGGGTTCGAACCCTGGACACCCTGATTAAGAGGAATCAGCGTTATTATCTGGGTATTGTCAAATCTATTATTATCTCCCATATTTCACCAAACTTTTGTTTTATTGCCTGAAAAGCTGTCAATAATGTTTCCGGATCATTAATGATCAATATGTAAACAATCTCAATTGCAAGTGCTAGCAGAACCCCGATCAGGATACATTTGACAGCACTCGGTTCTCGGTGTTGCCTTTTTCGTAATTCATGCTCTACCATCTTTTCATGGTTGTCTTTCCATTTGTTGTAGTTATAAATCTGTTCCGCTTCCCTCTGGGCATTTTCAATCTTTGCTCTTTGTATTGTTTCATCCAGGAAGTGCTTTGAGTTCTTGTTATTCATAATGATTTTTTTATCCAATCTGTGAATCTGATAATTTTGTTTACAGTTTTTATATGATCGTCTTCATATACTTTTGGTTCAAATCCCATATGTATATATATTTCCCACATTCCAGAGGCACGATTTAAATGGTATTTTCTTTCTTCAGATGTTCCTGCATTATGTGCTTTTTTCAATTTCTGTATTATAAATTGTTTCCATTGTTTTTTTTACTGATACGTTTTGTATTATTTTCTTTTACTGTATATATAAGATTGCTTAATGCACTTAAAATTAAAGCACAAATGAGAAGTAATGTTTTATCTTGTAAAATATATTGTAATAATTTATTCATGTTGGTTCTCCTTTATCCAATTTTTGAATTTGATGATTTTGGGTTATCTTCTTTATATTTTTCAGCCATTTCTTCCAGACGTCCAATAAATTTTATTTGTTCTCTATCTGGAAGTATATTGAAATATTCAAGGAGTTCTTGTTCATTCAAAGATAATTTAGGTTCATTTCTCACTCCGGTGAGAATATAGTTTATATCTATATCATAAGACTCTGCTAATGTTATAAGTGTTTTGCTACCAATTAGTTTTTTATCATTCTCATAATCAGAAAATCCTCCTGTGGATATTCCCGTTTTTCCTTTATTTCTGTGGTTTTTAGCTTATTTTCGATTCTCCCATTTCTTTTAGGCGGTTTCCTACAGTCATTTTTTCTCCCTTCCGTGAGATTTTATATTGACATTCTCACTATAGTGTGATATAAATAAGAATGTAAAAAGTGATACCTTTACAACTTATTTAATATTAAATTTTACCATTACAAGCTGTTTTCTACAATATATTTTGTTCTAAATTGCCAGTAATGTAATTATGTCCAAACAGTGCAAGACTATAAATTTTAGGAGGTGTATCAATGTTATTGGGATGGTTAGTATATCAGGAAAGAAAAGACCTGCCGCAGGACTTAGCCCGTCAGTTAAAGGCAGCCTTTACATCAGAGATCGATGCAAGGCAGTACGCTTCACTGATGAGAAATGTAAGTGTGATGGCTGGTTATAAAGATACCTATGTAGTAAAGAAATCAGACATTGATGTAAGCCGTGTATGAGGTGCTCTTATGGCTAAGAAAAATAACCTCAAATCCGTCCGCCTGTCTGATCAGGTGATGGATTATGTGATTAACTTTGAAGGGGACGGCTTCAACCAGAAGTTCGAGAACCTTGTCCTGTTCTGTATGGAGCAGGAAGAAACCAAAAAAACAAAAGATTGCCTTTTTAGACCAGCAGATTGTTAAACAGTATAAGAAACTGGATGTTTTCCGGCAGCTTACGTCCGAGATCGGGGGATGTCCGCAGGGCTCTCACACATCTGGAATGGCAGGCAAACGACCTGTCTGAACTTATGGATGAACTGCTGGAAGATAAAGATGAGGATCAGGAACTCCCCTTCCCTTGATCTCTGTACAGTAAGTCAGTCAAGGGTGAGCGAAGCTCATTCATCTTGACCCTTGACGGACTGGACACAGCCAGTACAGAGAATCAGACAGGAAGGATGGGAAGCCTGCAGGGTGAGCATCCTTCTTGATTAACCCTCATTTACTCCTGTCCTGAGTCCTTTCCTTTATCAGGGATATGTTACACCGGGACAGACAAATCCAGCTTTTTCAGCGGCCGCTGTCTTCATCATTCAGGAGACAAAAGTCAAGGTCTCCGCAGGAGCCCGAAGTTTAACCTTTACTTTTGGCTCTGTTGAACGGGCGGCAGCCTATCCCCGGCACGACAGGGAAATCCGGCTTTTTACTTCAATCTGCCGGAACTCTCCTGCATACCGGGGACAGACAATTATAGATTTTCCCTCCTTCCGTCTCTTTGTTATTCCGGCAGTATGTACGGACTGACCTTTAAAACGTCTTTTCCTTGGCTCGCATGAGTCAGGAAGGAAAAGGTGTTTTAATGGGAGGGACGGGACACTCTGGACAGGGAAATCCAGCTTTTACAGCGTCCATTATGTTTATCATTCAGGAGACAAAAGTCAAGGTCTCCGCAGGAGCCCGGAGGGTTTAACCTTTACTTTTGGCTTTGTTGGACGTGCAGTACTCTATCCCTGGTGCGACAGGGAAATCCGGTTTTTTACTTCGATCTGCCGGGACTTTCCTGCATACCAGGGACAGACAATTATCTTTACCCTCCCCCCTTTGTGCAGCATAATGCTGTGGAGGGTTTACATAAATCTTTGAAACATTAACTATCTTCTCCCCCCGGACTTCCGGGGACGGTAACAACCCCATTGAGGGATTACATATTAACCAATGCCTTTCCTGCTCTTATACAGGTCTGGCAGAATTTTTCAAAGGAGGTTCATGATTATGAACAAAATGAAGATCTTAGTAACTTATGCAGGTGTATGGAAAATGGATAACGGAAGCTCCGGCATGACACTGAACTATTTCATGTACGGTGAGAACGGTGAGCAGATGATCTCCCGGGTGGATGCTACAGGCGGACCTGTCGGACAGCAGAGGGCGAAATGTTCCCTTGACCCATCCATGAGACAGAAGATCACATTTGTACCCGGTATTTATGATGCAACAATGGGAATGAAGATCGGAAGTGACGGCAAACCTGTCCTGACTGTGGAAGATCTTGATTTCTGCAGCCGTGTACAGATCCTGCCGGAACAGCCTGAAAAGAAATAGGAAGGTGACTGAATGGCATGGCGGATATATTCACAGACGGTCCTGTTTTTGAAGAGGATCAGGGAACAGTTTCGGAACCTGTTATACCAGCCCCGGCAGTACAGCCGGCTGCTACACCGGTACCAGTACCGGATCAGCAGAACACTGTGGCTGATCAAACTGACACTGCTGACGGTTCCCCTGATACTGCAGGGCAGGAACCTGCTCAGGGAGTGGAAGAAGTTCCGGACGCTGGTACAGTAGACTATACTGCATTACTTGAGCAGCTGATCCAGCAGAATGAAAAGCAGCAGGAATTAATGGAGACTCTGGTCAAGGAAAATAAGAAGCTTGAACAGGATATGAAGAATATCCAGAATGCTATGCCTTCTATGATGTGTATACTCGGGGTGATTATCGGGGTTCTCCTGTTACATATACTTGCTTCTTATATCCGGCCATAGATAGGATTTTTAATTATGTTGAATGAATTAGCGGGACTTGTTGGATTTTTTTTTTATTCTTGATTATTTTTTTGCCGATAGGCTGCCTTATTATTGGCTGGTGCAATTTTTTTAACCAATAAAAAAAAATTCATCAGAAATAGAAAAAATTTGTAAATTTTTTCTGTAGCAGTATTTTTTTCATTTATGTTTATTTTTTGGCTTTTATTTAAGATTATAGCTTTGGTGAAATAAAAATATGGAAAATGAAGAATTATTAACAACTTCGGAAGCAGAGACAGAGGACACGGTTGAGATAACAGACGGTGAGCCGGAAGTCTCGGAAGCTCCCCAGCAGACAGAAAGTTCTTAACGCTTGCTGTTGAGGATTACAACATGATAGCGGTGAAATCAATCCCGATCGGAGCCCTGAGCGGCGCCATCTTCATGATAATAGGGTTTGCGTATCTTGGGATTGTTCACATATTTAAAAAAGTTTAAGGAAAGGTGGTTTTACTATGAGATTCTTATCAAACATCAAAAAGAAAGCTGTTATGCTTTTAACAGTTGCAACAGTTGCAGTTGCTACTGCTGTTCCTGCATTTGCATCTGATGCTGGTGCTGGTACTGGTCTTTCTTCTGTTGAGACAGCACTCACAACATCCTTTACCAGTATTGCTTCATCTATGACAAGTATTGTGGGAAAGATTCTTCCTATTGCCCTGCCTATTATGGGTATCTTACTTGTTGTTGGCTTTGGCATGAAAGCATTTAAGAAAGTTACAAATAAAGCTGGTTGATTTATCAGAACGGATTACTTACTTGGTGTAAGGTGAGGGAGGGAGACACCTTCCTCACCTTTTTTATGCAGATGTATCTCAAAAATAACGCAGCATGAGCCGGATCCGGATTCCTGCAGCAAAGAAACGAGATACAGGAAAGGGGGAAACTTGAAAAGGATAAAGAAAAAAACTTGTTGCTGTGATACTGGCTGTTAATATGCTGATGATTGGAATCTTTGGATCATATCAGACAGCTCAGGCTGCGGAAATTGTGGCGGGTTATGGTGCGGCACAGATTTTGGAAAGTATTTTATTGTCTTTTGGAATCTCAATCTTTACTGCCGATATGATCCAGAAAGGAACCAGCGCAACATGGTGGGGCACGGATGGATCAGCGGCATTGAAACCTTATTATGATGATTTGGAACAGGCTTATGAAGAACAGAGATTTAAGGTGATTAATGGCGGCGGTGGAAATAATCCGGAACCCTCTCCAACGCCAGCTCCTGGGACTTCTCCTATCCCATTTCCTACGACTGTGCCAGTACCGGGAGATATTCCAACATTTAAGGAACTGGTTGCGCCTGCACTTGCTGGAACTGCGGCATTTATTAATATGACACAAGGGGCTTGGGAATGTATGGGGAAGGCCGTTTCTAGTTTGTGGGATAGAATTATTGAAATGGATAAGAATATTTCTGATGAGAAAAATCCATTTTTATATAAAGACTTAATAGGTTATTTACATTATTCGTATTATTCTTCAGGTAATTTAGTAGATAGATATGAGTATATGTATAATTCACGAGGGACTACATCATTTGAAATATTAGAAAGCAAAAATTATAAGTTTAACGGCTCCTCTGGTTATAATGTTACTTTTAATTCTTTAAAAGATAATGAATCATTGCCAATGAGTATATTCCATAGAGAAATATATAACGGTAATGTAAATACTTGGAGTAATAAAGATTATTATAGCTCTTGTGCAGGTGCTGGGCAAAATACTTGTACTTATCAATATGTATCATATATTCCTTATACATTAAATGGTGAATCATATAATGCTGCATCGAAGCCTTTTTCAAAAGAAGAAATATGGGTTCATCCAGATTTGCAAGATACGTATAAAAATAATGGTAAATTGGAATATCCCCAGCAGCTCCGCAGCCTTTGCAGATTCCTTCTGGTGAACAGTTAGCTGATACTGTAAAGAAATTAAATCCGGAAATCAATCCAAATTATTCTCCGGAAATAGCACCCAGTTATATTCAGGAATTGATTCAGCAGCTACAGAAGCAGCCAGATCCGAATCCAAATCCTGATCCAAACCCAAATCCAAATCCGAACCCGAATCCGAACCCTGATCCGAATCCTAACCCAAACCCTGATCCTGATCCAAACCCTGATCCTGAAGTGACACCTAAACCGGATGAAGATACTTCTAATGATATTGATCCTAAGAATTATACAGCTGATCTGAAAAAGATTTTCCCGTTCTGTATTCCCTTTGATCTGGTTCATCTGATCCAGGCATTTGAAGCAGAGCCGGAAGCTCCGGTGTTTGAGTTTCCTTTTGACCTGGAATTAGAAAATCCCTGGACTGGCAAAAAGATTCTTGACTATCATCATACATTTAAGCTTGATATGTCAGACTATGAACCAGTAATCAAGATCTTCCGGATCTTTGAGATTATATTTTTTTATAATCGGATTGCTGATGATAACCCGACAACAGATGATTAAGGGGTGATGATTTTATGATTAAGTTTATGAAAGAGATCCTGGACAAGCTGCTGTCCGTGATCCTGTCCCTGCTTCCGCTCTCTCCCTTTGCGGATGCCATTGATAACCTGTCCCAGCTTCCCTATCTTGGCTATCTGAACTATTTTGTCCCGGTGGGAACTTTTCTCAAGATCGGGGCAGCCTGGCTCGCTGCTATCGCACTCTTTTATCTGTACAGTGTGTTAGCCCGTTGGATTAAATTGATTGAGTGATTGAGGTGATCGTATGATTTTCTTATACTCCGGGACTCCCGGATCAGGGAAGAGCCTGCATGTAGCAGAACGGTTGTATCATCTGCTCCGTGCTGGTCGCCCGACTGTGTGCAACTTCCCTATTAATTTAAATCGTATCCCTAAGAAAAAACGTGAGCTGTTCTGTTACAAAAGTAATCTTGAGATTACTCCGGAGTTCCTGATTGAGTTCTCCCAGAAACATTTCCAGGGTAAGAAAGTAAAAGAGAGTTCTCTGCTTCTGGTCATTGATGAGTGTCAGCTGATGTTCAATGCCAGGGATTGGAGCAAGTCCGGACGTGATAAATGGCTGTCGTTTTTTTACGCTGCATAGACATTATGGCTATGACATTATCCTGGTCGCCCAGTTCGACCGGATGATCGACCGCCAGATCCGGAGCCTGATCGAGTATGAATATATTCACAGGAAGGTAAGTAACTTTGGTCTGCGTGGAATGCTCCTCTGTGCAGTCATGCTGTCCCCGAAGCTTTTTGTCAGTGTAAAAGTCTGGTACCCGATGAAGGAGAAGGTAAACAGCGAATTTTTCAAGTGCAAGCGGAAATATTACTCGCTATATGATACTTACCTGATGCTGGATGCCCCGGAGTGATGTATCTCATTTCCTCCGAATCTGCCAGGCTTGCTTCAGAAATTTTGAGATACATTTCAGGAAACGTCTGGCAATCCCAGAGCTGGCGGCTGTCCAGAAACTCCGTCAGCCCTGCTCGTGGTGGGAAGACGGGGGTTGGGGG
>ENA-OQCT01000052-OQCT01000052.1-human-gut-metagenome-genome-assembly--contig:-NODE-52-length-9946-cov-0.740707_pt1 | contig 9946 bp, 13 predicted proteins | sample MGYA00242764_ERZ504591 | MGnify/ENA primary metagenome ERZ504591 (study PRJEB26092, sample SAMD00036299) | human gut metagenome | host: Homo sapiens | study: EMG produced TPA metagenomics assembly of the...
GTTCGGCTTGACGAACTTACGCAACGTGGTGACTCCCCGGTTAAGGTCGTGCCCTGCGGCGCTGGCTTCCAGCACTATGCGTGACTGCGGTTTGCCGTTCTGATCGGCCCACGTTTCCGTGGCGAGCGCGCCCATCACGATAACCGGCTCGCCTTTCTTCAGAGATTGGCAGATGTGCTCGGATAGGTTCCGGTACGCTTTCACCGTGATCCATGTGGTGGGAAGATCCTTCCATTGCTGTGTGCGATTGTCGAAATACCGTCTGGTGCTCGCCATTCTGAACGAACTGGCATGGGGCATGCCATCCTTGTTGAATTGCGTGGGATTGGCGCCCACATATCCGGTGATGGTGATGAGAGCTTGCTGTTGTGCCATGATCGGCCCTTTCTGTCGCATTGGTAATAAAGGGGCCGCGGAAAGCACCGATGAAGGTGCGAAAGCAACGCGCAGTCGGAGAAATGGGTTGCGAGAGAGGGGTTCTGCACGCCTTTCCGCTTCCTTGCGTTTCCGCGGTAGAACCACTATCGCCGAATCGGCTTTGCTTGCACAAGCGCAACCGGCAAATGTGGATAAAGGACGCCGTTTCGGGCGAGTCGTGGATAGTCGGTGGATATCTTTTCACTTATCCACAGCAATGCACCGTCGATAGGTGTGTAGGATTTCGTCTGATTTCCCAATGAATATTTTCTGCAATTCTTCGATCACTTTTTTTTTAGGGGAAAAAACGGAAGACTATGGTGCATCCATAATCTTCCGTGTAATCCTTGGAATAATCGAAATGGTTTACGATTCTTACTTCAGCAGCGCGGCGACACGATCGGCGATCATCTGGGCGGCGTCGGCAACAGGCACGGCTTCGGCGTTCTCGCCATTGCGGTCACGCACTTCAATGGTGCCATTGTTGACAGTGTCGCGGCCTGCGACGGCGATCAGCGGCACGCCGATAAGCTCGGCATCCTTGAACTTGACGCCCGGGGAAACCTTCTTACGGTCATCGAAGATCACTTCGATGCCCTTGGCTTCCAGATCGGCGATCAGTTGCTCGGCGGCTTCGAATGCGGCCGCATCCTTGCCGGTGGCCACCACATGCACCTGGGCGGGAGCGATGATGGCCGGCCATGCCAAGCCCTTCTCGTCGAGTGGGTTTCAGCGATACAAGCCATCACACGAGACACGCCAATGCCGTAGGAGCCCATCCACACCGGCACGGTCTTGCCGTTCTGGTCGAGCACCTTCAGGCCGAGCGCGTTGGAATACTTCAAACCGAGCTGGAACACCTGGCCGATTTCCACACCGCGTTCGAAGCTCAGCGGGCCGGAACCGTCCGGGCTCATGTCTCCGTGGCGAACCTGCACGGCTTCCACCACGCCGTCGGCTTCGAAGTCACGACCGTACACGAGATCGTAGTAGTCGACTCCGGCTTCATCGGCACCGGTGAACCATGCGGAACCGCGGGCGATATGCGCGTCAATGAGGTAACGCAACGCTTCGCCGGTTTCGTTGGCGTTTTCAGCCTTTTCACCGCCGCGAGCCTGCGGGCCAAACGCCATCGGGCCAATATAGCCCTTGACGAGTTCCGGATGCTTCTTCAGATCCTCGTCGGTGGCCTCTTCGATTTCAGCCGGAGTGAACTGCGCTTCAAGACGCTTCATGTCAACGGTACGATCGCCAGGCACGCCGACGACCACCAGTTCGCGCCACGGCTCGTCATGCTCGTCATCCTGCGGATGCATCACGGCGATCACCACGTTCTTCAGAATGTCGGAGGCCTCCCACGCGCGGCCATCGGAACGCGGATGGTTGGCATTGGCAAATTCAACCATCTGATCGATGGTTTCAGCATTCGGCGTCGGACGCTTTTCAGCGGCCGGAGTGTTGCTGAAGTCGATGGCTTCCGGTTCCGGAGTGGTCAGCGCCTCAACATTCCAAGCCTTGCCGCTCGGCGACTGTGCGAAGGTATCTTCACCGATTTCCATCGGGGCAAGGAACTCTTCGGATTCGAAACCACCCATCGGACCTGCCATGGCGTGCACCGGCACATACTTCAAATCGAGACGGTTGAAAATACGCTCGTAGGCGCCACGCTCGTCCATATACGCCTTGACAAGGCCTTCCTTGTCAAGCGTGAAGGAGTAGGCATCCTTCATGATGAATTCACGGCCACGAATCAGGCCTGCACGCGGACGGAATTCGTCACGATACTTGGTCTGAATCTGGTAGAGGGTAACCGGCAGATCCTTGTAGGAGGAGTACAGGTCCTTGACCAGCAGGGTGAACATTTCCTCATGGGTCGGCGCCAGCAGGTAGTCGGCCTCATGGCGATCCTTCAAACGGAAGATGTTGTCGCCATACTCTTCCCAACGATGGGTGGCCTCATACGGTTCACGCGGCAGCAGACCGGAGAAGTGAACTTCCTGGGCGTCGATCGAAGCCATTTCCTCACGGATGATGTTTTCGATCTTGTTCAGAACATTCAGGCCCAGCGGCAGCCAGGTCCAAATACCCGGAGCGGCCTTGCGCAGGTAGCAGGCGCGCTGCAGAAGCTTATCCGATACGACATCGGCATCGGCGGGATCCTCACGCAGAGTGCGCAGGAACATGGTGGACATACGAAGTGCTTTAGTCATATGCCCAAAACTACTCAGGCAAGGGGACGTAAGCCCAATCCAACCACCCGTTCACCGACGTATGGCAACGCACGGACGGAACACAACAGTCATATCCGTCGAATCCCAAAAATCATCATACATGTCAAACAAGGCAATCGCCATACTAGAACAGCGCGTCCTGCGCGAACTCGTCACCGTCGGGAACGGCAATGTTCTGCCGGAACGCGGCGATGCATCATGAGCCAACATATCGGATGCCTGCGCCGAGGCGAGACGCAACTCACCATCCAATCGCACCGCATCGGGCGAAACCAAGAACATGCGTTCGTTCACACCGTTCAAATACAGGCCTTGCAGGCCTTCCACACGAGACAGCGCCACATACCCCATGCCAGGCGCGAAAGTGCGCCGCAAATCCATCACCGCACGCTCGAGCGTCATACCTTGCGATTTGTGGATGGTGATCGCCCACGCGCAGCGCAACGGCACTTGGTTGACGCTGGCGAGCACTGTGTCGCCGTCCATCATTTCCCAGCAATTCGGCTTCATGGTAACGATATTGCCGTTTTCAAATTCAACGATCGGCCATCCGCCCTTGTTTTCGGCGGCAAATCCGCGCACGGTACCCAATGATCCGTTCACGAATTGGTGGTCGGTGTCGTTGCGTACGGCCATCACCGCAGCCCCGGTTTTGAGCTGCAAACGTTCGGGGGCAAGCATGTTTTTCTTCAAACGTTCCACCAGATTGACTGGCCCTGCGGCTTCGGCGAAATATTCGTGCGGCTCCTCGTTGATTTCGAACAGGCGCATGTCGTTGAGCGTGTCCGCCTGCTTGTTGACGGGAAACAGATTGACGGCCTGTTGACCAGGTTCGGGGATTGTGCCCAGTCTGGTGAGGAGCACATTGCGATCGTCGTCGTTCACGCAACCGTTGCGAATATCGGTCAATACGGTGAGCAGACTGCCGTCATCCTGACGATGCTGTTCGGTCAGGTAACAGATTGCGGGATTCAATTCCCGCCATACCAATGATTCGGTGACGAAACCATCTGGATTGAGTCCCCGCTTTCGCATATCGTTCGCGGGAAGCCACGAATTCCGGGCTTGGTGTGACCAAATCGTGGTTGCGCCCACCCACACTCACTGGCGGAAGCTGGAAGAAATCGCCGGACAGCACCACTTGAAGCCCTCCGAACGGGCGTTGGTCACGTCGAATAATGCGGCACACCTGATCGACCATGTCGAACAGCCACGCATGCAGCATGGAAACCTCATCGATGACGAGAATGTCAGCGCCCTGCAGCTTACGTTTGCGTCGGGTACGTATGGTTTTGATCAGATTGTCGGTGAGCGCGTTGGCAAGTCCGACACCGCTCCATGAATGAATGGTCTGCCCGTTGATATGCGTGGCCGCGATACCGGTGGACGCCGTCACCGACACCGCCGCACCTTCGGCACGGGCCTGACGCACGAACTCATTGAGCACGTAGGTCTTGCCAGCACCCGGCGCACCCGTCAGGAAGACGCTCGCGCCACTTTGCAGAATCGCCAATGCCTCAGCCTGCCGCATGCCGCACCGCCTTTCCTGTTCAATCGACCATCAATTTCGAAGAAACGGCTTCCTTACGCAATCAGTTTGTCGACAACCTGAAGCACCCCGTGATCGGCATTGGATGGAGCCACAAAATGCGCGGCTTGTTTCAACGCGGGGTGCGCATTGCCCATGGCGAACGACCACTGCCCTGCCGAAAGCATCTGCAAATCGTTGAGATAATCGCCAAATACCGCCGTTTGGGCCGCAGTGACGCCAAGCACGCGCTGCAACGCTTCGACGCCCTGTTTCTTATTGGTTGTAGCATTCATGATGTCGACCCACAGTTTGCCGGAAACCACCACCTGATAATCGTTCTTCAGTGGCGTCAGCTTTTCCGCGGCCATCGCTTCGGCATCGTCGAAATCGAGAATCGCCAGTTTGAGCATGGTGTCGCTTTCGCCGTTTGATGCGATCACATCTTCAAGCACGCTATGCAGATCGTCCACAATCTCCAGTGCCGCATAATATTTGCCGACTTCATCAAGGAACGGCTTGTCCGTGCGCTGCACGTATGCCGTGCGCAGGCCACAAAGCACCAGTCCCATATCGTATTCGCCAGCCGCGGCAGAAGCGTTCACTGTGTCGATGGTCCAGCGGGTCACATCGGTATCGACGCCGTGCACTTCGGCGATATTACCGTCAATGGCCACGACATTGCCGTTTTCCGCGATATACGAAAGTTCGCCGCCTGCCAGCACCTGCGCCGCCTTATCGGCGAACATGGCACGTAAAGGTAGCGTACTGGCGTCCGGAGGCCGGCACGAATTCAATGCCTCGCGAGCGCAACCGAGCAAGCATCGGCCAGAAACCTTGCGGAATCTCGCTATGCTCATCAAGCAGGGTGCCGTCCATATCGGCAACCACCAAGCGAATGTCTTGCGGGATTTCGATGCTGGTCCAATCGGCTGCGCTCACTGGAGTCCTTTCCATGTTTTTCGTTGGAATATCAGATTTTCCAACGATTGTGCGATATGTGGAATCAGTTGTTGTTCAAAATGCTGGTTGCCACGATCTGATCGGCGATCGCCTTGGCTTCGGCTGCGTCAGGACCGGGCGCCGCTGCCATGAACGCCTTACGGTAGTAGCGCAGTTCGTCCAGGGATTCGATGATGTCGGCGAGCGCGCGATGTCCGCCATTCTTCGGCGGACGGTTGTTGTATACGTCCGGATACCAGCGGCGGGCAAGCTCTTTGAACGTGCTCACGTCGATTACACGGTAGTGCAGGTGTTCCATGAGATTCGGCATATAACGGTCGAGGAATTTTTTGTCTGATCCGATGGAGTTGCCTGCGAGCAGCGGCTTGACGCCGTCCGGGGTGAAGCGGGCCACGTATTCGGTGACTTTCCGTTCGGCCTCTTCGATGCTCAGGCCGTTCTCCCATTCGTTGATGAGTCCGGAACGGGTGTGCATGGCACGCACAAAGTCGTTCATATTGGCAACGGCCGCATCAGACGGCTTGATCACGAAATCAATACCCTCGTCAAGCACGTTGAGGTCAAAATCCGTCGGTACCACGGAGATCTCGCACAGTTCATCGTGGAAAATATCCAAGCCGGTCATTTCGCAATCGATCCAAATCAGTCGCGAACCTTTCGCCGTATACGTTTCGCCGTCATGTGCGTCAACCATTTTGCCTCGTTTCCTTTGCGTGTGCGCGTGCCGCTTGGCACGCTTCAGCTGAACATTCGAAGATACCGCGAGGTAGGGAGATTGGAAGCCTACGCACCGGGAAGTCACACTTGTTTTAGCGATTTGCTTCGTACATCAAACACCGCTACTTGGCGATAGGGCGACGTTCGGTTATAAATATTCACGTTGCAGATACGAGTAAAGCCTCTTACTTTCGGTCTTTTCCGAGAAGTAAGAGGCTTTTACCGATTTTGATTACTGGAATTCAGCAATCACTGGCGGCCGGAGTAGTTCGGAGCTTCGGCGGTCATGACGATGTCATGCGGATGGGATTCGCGCAAGCCAGCGTCGGTGATACGGATGAAACGGCCACGTTCCGGCATTTCGGCGATGTTGTGAGCGCCGATGTAGAACATGGACTGGTGCAGGCCACCGATCATCTGGTACAGCACTGCGTTCAGCGGTCCGCGGTACGGCACTTCGCCTTCAACGCCTTCCGGAACGACCTTGTCGTTAGAGGTGACGTCGGCCTGGAAGTAGCGATCCTTGGAGTAGGACTTCTTGCCACGCGGAGCCATGGCGCCGAGGGAGCCCATGCCACGGTACAGCTTGTACTGCTTGCCGTGCAGCAGCACCTTCTCACCCCGGAGCTTCCTCGCAGCCTGCGAGGGTGCCGCCGAGCATGACGGTGGAGGCACCGGCAACCAGAGCCTTGGCGATGTCGCCGGAGTAGTGAATGCCACCGTCGGCGATGCACGGCACGCCAGCGGCACGGCAGGCCTGAGCGGCCTCGTACACTGCGGTGAGCTGCGGCACACCGACACCGGCCACCACGCGGGTGGTGCAGATGGAGCCTGGGCCCACGCCGACCTTGACTGCGTCAACACCGGCGTCGATCATGGCCTGAGCGCCCTGACGGGTGGCCACGTTACCGCCGATGATGTCAACGCCCTTGAACGCGGAATCGGACTTCAGACGGCGAATCATGTCGAGAGCCAGCTTGGCCTCACCGTTGGCGGTGTCGACCACGAGCACGTCCACGCCGGCTTCCATCAGAGCGGAAGCACGGTTGTAGGCGTCACCCAGGAAGCCGATGCCGGCGGCAACGCGCAGACGACCCTGCTCATCCTTGGTGGCGTCCGGATACTGCTCGGTCTTCACGAAGTCCTTCACGGTGATCAAGCCGGTGAGGCGGCCTTCATCGTCAACCAGCGGCAGCTTCTCGACCTTGTGCTTGGCCAGCAGGTCGTGGGCGTCTTCCTTGGAGATGTTGGACGGGCCGGTGATGAGGTTCTCGCGGGTCATGACCTCGGAAACCTTGAGCCGGTCGTAATCCTCGGAGGCGATGAAACGCATGTCGCGGTTGGTGATGATGCCGACGAGCTTGTTGTCGTTGTCAACGACCGGCAGACCGGAGATATGGAAACGGCCGCACAGCTTGTCGAGATCAGCCAGCGTCACATCCGGGCTGACGGTCAACGGATCGTTGATCATACCGGATTCGGAGCGCTTGACGATGTCAACCTGAGCGGCTTGGTCGTCGATGGAAAGATTGCGGTGCAGCACGCCGATGCCGCCATTGCGAGCCATGGCAATGGCCATGTCGGACTCGGTGACGGTGTCCATTGCGGCGGAGATCGCCGGGACCTTCATCGTGATGTTGCGGGTCAGATGGGTGGTGGTGTCCACTTCGGACGGAATGACCATCCGTCTCGTTCGGCAGCAGCAGCACATCGTCATAGGCGAGGCCAAGCTGTGCGAAAATCGGAGGAAGTGGAGCGTACGTGGAATCTGCATTCATATCAGGAATTGTAGCCATAGACCCACTATATGAACGCGGGCTGACTTACCGCGACACGGCAGAGCAAGCGGCAAACAAGGGTGTTACGAAAGTTAACTAATACCGCGAGGCAAAGCGTTTAATCAGTTTTTCCGACGCTTCGACGACCGCACCGACGCATGTCTGCCGCCATCCGCAGCATCCTCCTCCAGCATCTCGGGAATCCTATGCTTCACATACGGATACATGGTGGCGACGGTCAGCACCACGGCCGCAATCAGGAATCCAACAAGCACGTATTGGGCCTTGAAAAACAGCGTCATAATCGAGCCGAATGCGATCAGTGCCGCCCAACCCCCACAGAATCAGCACAGCCCCCCTGCACGGAATGGCCGATGCGCAGCATGCGATGATGCAAGTGCATGCGGTCCGGATGCATCGGAGACTGTCCCTTGCGCAAGCGGCGCACAATCGCAAGACACATGTCGAGAATCGGCAGGAACAATACCAGAATCGGCAGCAGAATCGGCATGAACACCGGCAAGTAAATGCTGGCATGAATACTGGCCGGGTCAAGGCGGCCCGTCATCACAATCGACGCGCACGTGATCAAATAGCCGAGCAGCATGGAACCGGAGTCTCCCATGAACAGCTTCGCCGGATGCCAGTTGTGCATCAAAAAGCCCACGCACATGCCGACCATGGCAATGTCGATCAATGTCGCCATCGAAGCGTACGAAGGCGAGTTGCGGGCGATGATGTATGAATAAATGGCGAATGCGATGCCGCCGATCGCCACAATGCCCGACGACAGACCGTCCAACCCATCCACGAAATTGACCGCATTGATGGACGCGACGATCAAAAAACGCGGTGATGGCCATCGACAGGCTCGGCGACGCCGTCACCAACGAGCCAAGCGGAAGCGAAATGATCTGCAGACCGCCCCATGCCACGAACACGGAAATCAACAGCTGACCGGCAAGCTTGAGCATCCAATCAAGCTCCCACAAGTCGTCGGCCATGCCAAGCAGACTGATCATAATGGCGCCGACGAGAATCACCCACGCCTGTTGCGATTGCGCGAACAATCCTTGAATGAACGGAATGCGGGATGCGAACAGCATCGACACGGTGAAACCGATCAGCATGCCCAAACCACCCAGTCGCGGTGTCGGAATGGTATGCACGTCTCGCGCACGCACTTCGCCGACGGCGCCGATCTCAATGGCGATATGGCGAATCAACGGCGTGATCAAATAGGTGACGCCGCCAGCAATCGCAGCAATGAACAGATAGATTCTCATACGCCCAAAGCACCGCCATTCAACGTCAAGGCCTTTCGGATAACCGGCTCGTGAATCACTCCCTCTCGAAGAATCGCAATGCCATCACGCCCATGAGGGTCAGCCGCCACAACCGTGGAAGCCACATGACCGGGAGTCGCTCCCCCGTCCAAATACAAATCAACCGCATCGCCAAGCGCCTGCACGGCCTCGTCAACGGTTTGCGCGCTTTCATCGCCGGAACGGTTGGCACTGGTGGCGGCCAACGGTCCGGTAGCGCGCAGCACACGCAAGGCAGCCGCGGAATTCGGAATGCGCACGCCCTGCGTGACCTTGCCGGTGGCGGGATCGGTACGTACCGTGGCGAGCGTGCAATCGTCATCGGCCACGGCGATCGGAGAGAACGCGCCCGGCATGAACATGGCGGACAGGCGGTTCAGCGGCACCGGCAGATCCAAATGCAGCTTCTCCATGCTTTCAATAGACGGCAATAGCACTTGCAACGACTTGTATTTCGGGCGTTGCTTCGCCGCGAACACCTTGCGGATCGCCTCAATGTTGCGCGGATCGCACGCAACGCCGTAGACCGTGTCCGTAGGAATCACAATCAATCCGCCGTCACGTACGATTTCGACAGCCTGGGCAAGGGATTCGTCTGAAATAGTGCGAATCTCGCTCATGACACCTCCCTTTTCGGCTTGCTGACCCCACCATTGTAAGGCAGGATTCTTCAACTGCGTTGAAACTGACCTTATGCGCCCAGATACGCCTTGCGCACCTGCTCGTTGTCCATCAGCTCCTTGGCGTCGCCTTCCATGGTGATGCGCCCGGTTTCGAGCACATACGCACGATCGGCGATCGACAGGGCCATATTCGCGTTCTGTTCGACCAGCAGTACGGTAATGCCCTGATCGTGCAGCTTGCGAATAATGGCGAAGATCTCTTTGACGAGTTTCGGAGACAGACCCATCGACGGCTCGTCCATCAGAATCGTGTTCGGGGTGGCTCATCAGGGCGCGGCCCATCGCCAGCATCTGCTGTTCGCCG
>ENA-OQCT01000053-OQCT01000053.1-human-gut-metagenome-genome-assembly--contig:-NODE-53-length-9915-cov-0.718226_pt1 | contig 9915 bp, 12 predicted proteins | sample MGYA00242764_ERZ504591 | MGnify/ENA primary metagenome ERZ504591 (study PRJEB26092, sample SAMD00036299) | human gut metagenome | host: Homo sapiens | study: EMG produced TPA metagenomics assembly of the...
CTAAACTAAAAAAAATAAATACTAAGCCATCTGATTGAGGATCTGGCAAACAGCTAGGAACAATATCAGATGGCTTTTATAAAATGTCAATATACGGATGATTACCTACTTACCTTGTCAGAAATTATTCTTTCTTTTCTTATCTCCTGCACGGCAGGTATAATCTGCCACTATATCTGCAAATGGCTAGCAGAGATAAATAGGACAACACTAGCCTGGTGGTTGCTTGTCCACTTTGTTAAAACAAGAAGAAAACCCTGGGAACTGCCACTCCCAGGGCTTTCATTCTTGTTATTCTTGTCAGATTAATTATTCTTTCTTTTGCCTATTGACATTATATCATATGCATTTTAGGAAATCAATATTCTCCTTTTGAGCTACTCAAAAATTAAATTTGCAAGGACTCTCAGAATATGTTAGAATGATTTCACTAAATAAAGCATTAAAGGATTTTCAAAAATAAAGAGGTTTTACACAAAGGAGGATTTCTATTATGTATATTACATGTCTTGACGTAGAGGGCGTACTGGTACCTGAAATCTGGATCGCATTTGCAGAAGCAAGCGGAATTCCGGAGCTGAAGAAAACCACACGTGATGAGCCGGACTATGATAAGCTGATGAACTGGAGACTTGGTATTCTGAAAGAGCATGGTCTCGGACTGAAAGAGATTCAGGATGTGATCGCAAAAATTGATCCGCTTCCGGGCGCAAAGGAATTCCTGGATGAACTTCGTTCTTTCTCCCAGGTAATTCTGATCAGCGATACTTTCACACAGTTTGCAGCACCGCTCATGGAGAAGCTTGGCAGGCCTACCTTATTCTGCAACACTCTTGAAGTTGCAGACAACGGTGAGATCACAGGCTTTAAGATGAGAGTGGAACAATCCAAGTTAACTACTGTAAAAGCTTTACAGTCTATCGGATTCGATACCATTGCAAGCGGTGATTCCTACAATGACCTGGGTATGATCCAGGCAAGCAAGGCAGGATTTCTCTTCCGCAGTACAGACAAGATCAAAGCAGATTATCCAGAGATCCCGGCATACGAAGAATATGACGAACTGCTGGCCGCGATTAAGAATGCAATGAAATAACCTCAAACAGATAAAAATCTGCAGATAAGATACCTGATTGTATCTCCTGCAGATTTTTCTAATTATTAGATATTACTTATTTTAATTTCATTGTCTCTGTTTTTCCAAAGATATTCTGACTTTTAATGCAATTGACTTAATGTAATCATAGTGGTATTTTTTTGAGGATTAAACATTTCCACTAAATTACAATACATCTGATAAAGTTCCACATATTTTTCTACCATTGGGGGATTCGGTTTGTAAACAATATCTTTCAAATGACTCATGTTTGCAACTGCTTCCTGAATCGTCTCATATCCACCTAGATCTTTACCCGCAGCAACAGATGCATATATGGCAGCTCCAAGTGCAGCCGTTTGTTCTGTGCCTGATATGTGGATTTCGCAATTCAAAACGTCTGCATAAATCTGCATTAAAAGGGAATTTTTCTCTGCAATTCCACCGCTGGCTATTATAGTATGAATTTTGACTCCTGATTCTGCAAATAACTGCATAATCTTTTTTGTACCAAATGCAGTAGATTCAATGAGAGCACGATAAAATTTCTTCTGGTTTGGTAAGTAAGGTACAACCCACAAGCACCCCCGACAATCGTCCATCTACGTATGGAGTTTTGTTTCCATTCCACCAGTCTAATGCAAGCAGTCCATGTCCACCTGGTGAAAGTTTTTCGGCTTTTCTGGTTAACCATGAATGTAAATCCATACCTTGTTGATCTGCCATTTGTTTATATTCCCAGGATACACAATTATCAACAAACCATCCCAACATATCTCCAACAGCCGCAAGTCCTGATTCTAATGCATATTTTTTCGGTAAAATTGCGCCTTTTATTCCACTTACAACACCATTTTTACTATATCCATTCTCAGATAAAGCCAGCATTACACTGGAAGTACCAAGCACCATCATCATCTGATCAGATTTGCTTACACCACTGCCAGGCATTCCTGCATGAGAATCAATTACTGCTGTTGCTATTGGTATACCTGCACAAAGTCCCAACTCTTTTGCCCAGTCTTCTGTCAGATATCCCACTGGCTGTCCTGCCAGTGTAATATCATCTCCCAATTTATCTTCTGTCAGATTTTCCAGTTTGGGTGACAACTGCAACAAGAAATCTTTTGAAGGATATCCTGTTTCCGGCGTCCACATTGCCTTATACCCTGCCAAATTTCCAGATCTCTTACGACCATTCGTTAAAATCTGTGTAAGCCAGTCCCCAACTTCAAGAAAACTTGCTGCCTCATCATAAAGTTCAGGATCCTCTTCTACAATCTGTAAAATTTTAGGAAGAAGAAGTTCAGAGGATATTTTTCCTCCAAATTGAATGTTGTCAATTTCGCCTCTCTTTTTTAACAATTCATTTATTTCATCTGCCTGTTTCTGAGCTCCATGATGTTTCCATAATTTTACCCATGCATGAGGTCTTGAAACGTTTTTTACTAATAAACATAATGGAACATTATTTTCATCTACCGGTAGCATAGTACAGGAAGTAAAATCCAATCCTATTCCTATAATATCTTTTGAAGAAACTCCCGATTGTGCTACTGCTTCTGGAATAATATATTTTAAAACATCTATATAATCCTTTGGATTCTGTAAAGCCCATCCTGTACCTGTAAGTTCTGTTCCATCCGGAAGATATTCACTCATGACTCCATGATCATATTCCTTTACTGCAGAAGCCAGAACTGTACCATCTTTGCAGTCAGCTATAATAGCCCGTCCTGATAATGTTCCATAATCTAATCCGATTACGTATTTTCTTTCCATCTGCAAGTTTCCTTATTATCCAATCTTAATTACTGATTTAACAATGTTCGCTTTATCTTTCACACTCTGAATCATTGCATTTTCAATGTCATCAAAATCCCAGACATTTGATACAATCCCCTTTACATTTATGCTTCCCAGCTGCAACTGCTTCAATTGCAACAGGATAAATATGACGATAACGGAAAACAGTTTTAAATGTCAGTTCTTTTAATCCAACGCAAGACTCATAGGTAAAGTTTCTTCTCCTGACGCAGAATAACCAACAAGTACAATTGTAGAACCAGGTTTTGCGAAATTAATTGCCTGTCTTGTAGTAATTTCTGTTCCTGCTGTTTCTATTGTTAAATCAGCTCCTGCTCCTCCTGTCAAACGGAAAATTTCTTTCACCGTATCTTTTTCTTTTCCATTTATAACGTCCGTTGCACCAAGTTCAAGTGCCTTCTGAAGTCGCTTTTCCTGAACATCTACAGCAATAATTCTTGTTACTCCCATAGCTTTTAATGACATAATGGAAACAAGTCCAATACATCCTGCACCTGTAACAACTGCTGTCTGTCCCAGATGTGCATTACCCTGTCTTGCTGCATGCATACCAACAGCCAATGGTTCAATAAGAGCCGCTTCCATTGTATCCATGTTATCAGGAATCTTAAAGCAAAGTGCTGCTTCATGTGCTACATATTCCTGAAATACACCATCTATTGGCGGAGTTGCAAAGAATATAACATCCGGACAAAGGTTATATCTTCCTGTTTTACAGAACTCACAATGTCCACATGTCTTTCCTGGTTCCAAAGCAACCTTATCACCAACTTTTAAATGAGTCACGTTTTTTCCAACTTCTACAACAGTACCACCAGCCTCATGTCCAAGAACAAATGGTGGATGAACAATGTTTCTTCCAATTCCACCTGCTTCAAAATAATGAAGATCTGAACCACACACACCTACATGTTCAATTTTTAACTAAAACCTCGTCATCCTTTGGCTGAGGAATTGGTCTTTCTGTAAAATCCATTTTCATTACGTCTGTCATAATTGCTACTTTCATGTTTCCTTCCATTTGTCTTTTCCTCCTCTTAACTTGAATATTTAGTATAAATTTATGCAATTGCTTTTGTCTTCTGAAGATTCATCTGCTGAATGCAGTCAGCACCTACTGCCAGAAGAAGAATAATTCCTTTGATTACCATCTGCATATATGAGCTGATGTTCATAAGAACCATACCATTGCTTAATACACCAATAATCAGAACACCAGCAATGACATTTGACATTTTTCCCGATCCACCGTTTACGCTGACACCTCCAAGCACTACACATGTAATAACATCAAATTCATATCCAACACCGGCATTTGGCTGCGCAGTATTAGCACGTGCAAGCATTACCAAACCTGCAATACCTGCAAAAAGTCCTGATAGGGAATATACCAGACATTTTACAACTTTTATTTTAATACCAGAAAGAAGTGCTGCCTCTTCATTTCCGCCAAGTGCGTAGAAATAACGTCCAAAATATGTTTTATTCAGAATAAATGTACCAATTGCAAAAATAACAACCATAACAATTACCGGAACCGGAATAGGTCCTACATATCCCTGACCAAGTTTCAGGAAAGACTCTGGCATACGTGAAATTGGAACACCTCCACAGATAATGTATGCATATCCGGCAAAAATAGTCTGAGACTGCAAAAGTTACAATTAATGGCTGGCATACGAAGCTCTGCAATAATAATACCATTGAGAAATCCTATAAAAGTACTGATTATTAATGAGAGCAATACAGCCAAAACAACGTTCATTCCAATATTTACCATAAAATATGCACAAACAATGTTAACAAAAGAAATAATCGATCCGGTTGCAAGGTCAATTCCACCAAGCAGGATAACATATGTCATGCCTACTGATGCAATGCCAAAGATGGACACCTGTTTTGCAACATTCAGCAAGTTTTTCACTGTAAGAAAGTTTGGATTAATAATTGTAAAGAAAATGACCATAAGTACAAGAAAGGCATAAATAGCTCTACCTTTAATTTTATCTATAACAGATTTCATCTTTTATTCCCCCTTTTCTATAGAAGCCAGCTGCATAATACGCTCCTGATTGAATTCACTTTTATTTAGTTCACCTGTCATATTTCCTTCAGCCAGAATAAGAATCCTGTCAGACATACCCATCAATTCTTCCATTTCTGAAGAAATCATAAGCACTGTCTTTCCCTGTTCTACCAAATGATTAATTAATGTATAAATTTCCTGTTTTGCGCCTACATCAATACCACGAGTCGGTTCATCAAAAATCAACAATTCTGAATCTGCAGCCAACCACTTTGCCAATATAACTTTTTGCTGATTGCCACCACTGAGATTCTTTACCAACTGATCCAGTGTCGGTGTTTTTATGGAAATCTCTTTTCGATATGTCTGTGCAATTTCTTCTTCTTTCTTCTCATTGATTACGGTACCTTTGGAAATTCTCTGATAAATCGGCATATTAATATTACATCGGATACTCATTCCAAGAAGAGCACCTTCTTTCTTACGATCTTCTGGGACCAGACCAATTCCAAGTTCGATAGCATCCTTTGGAGTTTTAGGTGAAATTTCCTTTCCTTTAAAAATAAATTTTCCAGCTGTTTTTGGTCTCATTCCAAACATTAATTCTGCAAATTCTGTTCGTCCGGCACCTACCAATCCACCAAGTCCCAGCACTTCACCTCTATGTATTTTAAAAGAAATATTTTTATCCCCATTTCCTGATACATTTACTGCCTCAAATATAACTTCGTCCTTTACACATATCTCATCACGTTTCGGATATACTTCCGTCAACTGACGACCTACCATATATTTTACCAATTCATCTTTATTCGTTTCGTCTGTATTAAGAGTTGTCACATACTGTCCATCACGAAGAATGGTAATTCTATCTGCCAAACGAAAAATCTCATCAAGACGATGTGAAATATAAATGATACTTACTCCACCAGCTTTTAACTTATCGACAATAGCAAACATTGCCTCCACTTCCGCACTTGTCAATGGTGCGGATGGCTCATCCATAATCAGAAGTTTTGCATTCTGAGAAACAGCTTTCGCAATTTCTACCATCTGCTGATATCCGACACTCAGAGTTTTTACTAATGTTTTAGGATTAATCTTAATATTAAGAGAATCCAATATTTTTTTTGATTCTCTCTCCATTGCTTTCAAATCTATAACCATTCCTTTACGGATCGCTCTTCCAAGGAAAATATTCTCTGCCACTGAAAGATCTCCAACAAGATTAAATTCCTGATAAATAACTCCTATTCCGTTTTGTTCTGATGTCTGCGGTGTCATTCCTGTAAATGATTTTCCGTTAATCACAATTTCTCCCTGTGTAGGAGTAATTGCCCCACTACATGTTTTTATCAGAGTAGACTTTCCAGCTCCGTTTTCACCAACCAGAGCAAGAATTTCGCCTCTTCTCACCTCAAGGGAAACATCATTTAAAGCAACTACACCTGGATAAAGTTTTGTAATATGTTTTAATTCCAAAATATTATCAGACATATTCTTCCCCCCTTTTTATAATCGTTTTAGTCCACCGTATTTTTGAGAATAAAAGTGCGGCAGATGTCGACTGTTACTTATCTACACATCTAGCCGCACCAACAATAGCAACTTTTCTGTTTCGTAAAAATTATTTAGTAATCATTTCTTCAAGATTCTCTGGAGTAACCGGAATAAGATCTCTGTATACTTCATGATCCAGTTTTTCTCCTGCTGCATAGCGCATAGAGAGATCATAAATAACATCACCACAAACAAATGCGTTACCTGTAATAGCTACTACACAACGATCAAATTCACCATTCTGCATAGATGCAATTGCCCTCATCAGTAAGGTCTGTTGAAAAAAATTCCGATATCATCTGGAACTTCACTTCCATAAGTGCCTTTTAACGCTTCGTTTGCTCCGGTAGCACCACCACCACCAATACAACATACTACTTTAACATCCGGATGTGCCTGCAGGATAGTTTCCATTGCATTTAAACCTTCGGTGGTATCAATTGCAGGCTGATTTGCAACAACTTCTGCGTTAGGTGCTTTTTCCTTTAATGCGTCCAGAATTCCGTTTTCTCTTTCCAACAGAATCGGTGTCTGTGGATATCCAAGTACAACTACTTCGCAGCCTTTATCTCCAAACTTTTCATTAATAAAATCTGCTGCCTGAGTTCCAATTTCAACACCCAGATCATAATTCTCAATTACCCAGTTGAAACTTGAATTTTCCATTTTTTTCATCCCAGCATACTACTTCGATATCTGAATCAAGAGCTTCTTTACAAACCTCCTCAATTGCATCCGGATCTACGGGTTGAACAATAATAACATCCATTCCTGATGTGATAAAGTTCTCAATCTGGTCAATCTGTGTGTTTGCATTTTCCTTACATTCAACTACAGTAACTTCATTTCCATCTTCCTTCGCATCTTTTTGTGATTTCTTCCATCTGCTGAGCCCAAACCTGATTACTCATGGTCTGAACTGCACATCCGATTTTAAGTCCTGATGGATGTTCAACTGTTGTTTCCTCTTCTGCTGCGCATACAGAAAATGGTGCTCCTAATGCCATAACTGCTGCTAACCCTAATACTACTAATTTTTCATGTTTAAAACCTCCCTTTTTATCTTTATAGCCGTAGCTAAAAGTTACATTGTAATATTTGTTCCTTTTCCTTCTTCTCCATTTGGAAGAATAACATATTTACCTTTTGCTCTGAGTTCTCGGGACGCAAGAATTTCCGGTAATTTTTCCAGTGGTTCAAATCCTGCCAGCATAGTAGTTACATCAATGGCATGCGCATTGATCAACTCTACCGCTCTTCCCATATCATACGGACTGCAGAAAGAACCTTTTATTGTAATTTCTCTCTGAAAGAGATTATACGTCTTCAACGAAATTGTTGCATCAAGAGCAGTTACTGCAAATAATACAACCGTTCCCTGCCTGTCAACAATTTCCATTGCTTCCTCAGATGTACTCTTAAGCCCACAGGTTTCAATAACTACCTGAATATGCTCTAACTTATGTTCTTTTAATACATCTGCTACTTTGTTTTCCATCGGATTGATCGTAAGTGTTGCCCCAAGTTTTTCCGCCATTTTTCTTTTTTCTTCTGATGGTTCTATAACAATAACCCTTGCAGCTCCTCGCATTCTTGCCAACTGCATTAACAGTATTCCAATTGCACCAGCGCCGTATACAACAACATTGTCCCCCAACTTTGATATCACTTCGATCTGCTCCATTAATACAACATGCAAGTGGTTCTGCCATTGCTCCCTCTACAAAAGTAACATCTTCACCCAGCAAATGAATCAATCTGGATGGTACAACACAATATTGCGAAAATCCACCATCACGATTTGTGCCAATAGCCCCCATATTCTCACAATGACTCATCATGCCATTTGCACAATAATAACAGTCATTACAGTTATCTGCCGGATCTGCACAAACTTTATCTCCAACTTTACATTCTACGACATCCTTTCCGATTTTAACCACCACACCGGTAAAATTCATGTCCCTGTATAAGTGGTGGAATTGAAGATGTTGAACCTTGATCTCCAAAAAAAAATGTGAACATCTGATCCGCAAACTCCACAGGCCATTATCTTAATCAAAACTTCATCTGCTGCAGGTTCTGGATTTCTCTTTCATCAATAGTCATATTACATTTCCCATTAAATACTGCACACTTCATATTCCCCTCCTTTAGTTAATTGTTTTAACTCTAATTGTTAATTCTTTTAACTTTATCTCTCTGCTTATGTCTGTATAATACATTTTTTCAGCGTAAAAAGTCAATGTTTTATATGTACAAAAGTTCACTGATTAAACTATGCATTTTTTCACAATATATACTTTTTCACATATTTTGTACAACATATAAAAAAATAAGGATGTGGAGCATACTGCCACACATCCTGTAAGTTCATTCTATGAACAATTGTTTCATTTTTTCACATATTAGCAGACTGCTTCTTCAACATACTGTCAGCCTTATTTTCTCTCAATTACCTTTTTTGCCTTGCAGACAATATTCTCCGAACAAAGGCCATAATGTTTTAATAAAATAGACGGTGAACCCGAATGTCCAAACTGATCCTGGACTCCCACAAATTCCACTGGAACTATTTCAGTCTGTACAAGCACTTCTGCAACAGCCGATCCAAGTCCACCTATCGTATTATGTTCTTCCACTGTTACGATAGCTCCCGTTTCTTTTGCTGCCTTAATGATTATTTCCCTGTCAATCGGTTTTATTGTATGCATATCAATTACTCTTGCATATATGTTTTCTTCTTCAAGGAGTTTCTGCGCTTTTAATGCTTCTTGAACCATAATTCCACAGGCAATAATCGTCACATCTGTACCTTCTGTCAATTGAACACCTTTACCTATTTCAAAGTTATAGTTTTTAAATTGATCAGTTACACATTCCACTGCCGGACGACATGTTCGGAAATAACAAGGCCCTTTTTTCTCAAGCATGGCTTTTGTAGCCAGACGAGCTTCATAAGAATCACATGGAATAATCACAGTCATTCCAGGTATTCCTCTCATAAGGCTAATATCTTCTAAAGCCTGATGAGTTGCGCCATCTTCCCCAACTGTTAATCCTCCATGACTTCCTACAATTTTAACATTCAATCCCGGATAACATACACTATTACGAATCTGATCATAGGTACGTCCTGTTGCAAATATTGCAAAAGTATGTACCAGCGCTGTTGCGCCACATGTCGCAAATCCCGCAGCTATATCTACCATATTAGCTTCCGCAATTCCAATATTAAAAAATCTCTCCGGATACTTCTCGGCAAAATAAAGAGTCATCGTACACTTCTTCAAATCTGCGTCAAACACAAACAGCTTTTCATCCTGTACCAAATTCTGCCAATGCTTTACCGTATGCTACTCTTGTCGAAATTATTTTCTCCCATTTTTACCCCTCCAATTCTGCG
>ENA-OQCT01000054-OQCT01000054.1-human-gut-metagenome-genome-assembly--contig:-NODE-54-length-9889-cov-0.667384_pt1 | contig 9889 bp, 13 predicted proteins | sample MGYA00242764_ERZ504591 | MGnify/ENA primary metagenome ERZ504591 (study PRJEB26092, sample SAMD00036299) | human gut metagenome | host: Homo sapiens | study: EMG produced TPA metagenomics assembly of the...
TCGCCCGGTTTATTTTTGTTTGCGCCAGTTCTGGCACTTCATTTTTATAAAGTCAGGTCATAGGTATTTTCTCTGGCTCTTTCGTCAAACTCCCGCTTGTTTTGAAGGGCCTGCGCCTTGCGGCACTTGTCGCTGCACAGCTCATACCGCTGGCTCTTTGCCAGAAAATATTTTCCACAGACCTTGCACCGCCGGAAGCAAAGCCCCCAGTCATTCAGCCTGTTCAGATAATAGGTAATCAACGGGTAGAGGGACGCATAGGCAGACACACATTCTTCTGTGCGCCGGTTGTCCGGGAACCAGAGGTCAAGCCGGGTATCTTCTGACGGTGCGCCTTTGAAATAAAGGCTGCCAGCTTGAAATTGTTTCGGTTTTCCTGTCTCCCTGTCAAAGCTCATGGTTTCGTTTTGGAATACCCCGGTCAGTCTGCTCATTTTATCCATGAAGCGGTCACAGGCAGCGTTACGGTCACGGGTTCTCTGGCAAGCAGATAGCTGTTCCAGATACGGAACGCCACATACATTTTCAGAGGGTCGTTGCTAAGATATTTCTCCCAAAGAAATTCGCTTGCCGCCTGCTCCAGCTCCGGCTGTTTCCATCGGTTGGAGTGGAGGGCTCGCCGCAGTGGAGAAAGCCCGTATAAGTTCCAGTCTCTGTCCGTGTCACGCTCAAAGTTTATCAAAAAAAGTTCCCAGCGGGCGTGTCATATCACAAAGCACCTCTGCGTTTTGGCTCCCGTTCAGACGGAAGCGGATCTGCTGTTCTTCCCCAATCAAAATCCGCTCTTTCATTTTCTTCCTGTCCAGCGTCAGGACAAACAAAAATCCTCTCAAAACATGGCTCATGCCGTATAAACTGATTCTCCATCCCTATCCCTGCCTTTGTTTATGGTAATTATATAATTCAGTTATATCCGTTACACTCATGGTATCGCAGAATCATTGTTTTGTCAAGGATAGTACGCTATGATGATTGCGGTTGGTAATTTCGTACCGCACAGTACCTTGACAAGTGAATGACCGTCCAAAAGGGATATGACCGGCAGGAGAAGTGACGCATCCGGCGCACCAATGCAGGGAAACACCGCAGGAATGGGGCAGGAAAACGGCTTTTGGGGAGAACGGCAACAGGAAGCATTTTAACCTATTTGATTTATGGGAGGAACAGAATGAACGATAAAAAGAGATTGAACAGCTACGAGGATTTACCGCTGGTTCTGGATGTGGCGGACATTCAGCGGATTATGGGAATTTCAAGAGCGAGCGCCTATGAGCTGGTACACACACCCGGCTTTCCGGCGTTCCGCAGGGGCAGGCTTATCAAGGTCAGCAAGATTGCTTTCTTTGAATGGATGGCAAAAGGCTCCGAAACCATACCGGGAAGCGACAAAAAAAGCGTGAGGTATTATCACCTGACTGCAATACTGCCGCACTTTCCAAAGGGGCATACAGAGGGAAAAAACCTTAAAAATGATACCGAAACGCTACACCAAAACAGCCTGTCTGCGTACATCAGATAGAAACGGAGAAAGGAGCCGGTTATGGCAAGAATGAGCAACAAGCGGCGGCTGGAATGGTCTTTCTTCTTAAATGACCGCAGCCGTATCACTTACAACGAACTGTGCCGGAAATGCCAGCACGAATGTAAACAGAGCTTCCGGGCGGTTGTGGTTGACTGCCCGAAGTATCTTTCCAAGCGTTCCAAGAAAAAGGACAAGACTGCCGGAAACGGCAAAATCCCTTAGGAACTAAGGGCGCACTTCTATACATAGTCTAAAGACCATGTATCGTGCGTCCTGCGGAGCTACCTCTGCCGCTGATAAAATCAGCAATCCGAGGTCTGCGTTCGCTTCGCTCCGACAAGGTGGCTACACCCCCCTTGCGCCGCTAAAGCGGCTATCCCCTGTGTACCCGCCGCAAAGAGAAATCCGCTCTGCGGTTTTCCCTTTTCATCGGGTTTTATAGAAGCATTGACACACGGACTGTCTGCGGATGGTCTTTCTTTATCTTATCAGCAAAGGATGTGAGAACATGGAAAAATCTTTGGAACAGTTGAAGCAGGAATATGAAAAAACCACTGTCCTGCTGGAACAGGAAAAACGGAAAATGCAGCGTTTGAAAAACCGGCAGGCGTATCTGGAAAGCGGTTCCCGGAAACAGAGGACGCACCGGCTGATTACCCGTGGGGCAGCTATTGAGAGCATTTGCACCACAGACAAAGGAGCTATCCGAAGCGGAATTTTATTCCCTCATGGAAAGCATTTTGAATCTGCCGCAGGCGGAGCATTTCATCCGGTCTGCCGCAGAAAACCACGCCCGTATTTCCGGGCAGGAGAAAGGCGGTGACTAAGGATAGCACTTTATCATTTTTCAATCGCACAGATCAAGCGCAGCGCCGGTCAGAGCGCCATTGCCAGCGCAGCCTATCGAGCCGGGGAGCGTCTTTACAGCAGCTACTATGGAGAAGTCAGCGACTACACCAAAAAGGGCGGCGTGATCGCTTCGGAAATCATGCTGCCGCCCCATGCGCCGGAAATATATCTTGACCGGGCGACCCTCTGGAATGCTGTGGAGAACTGCGAGAAACATCCAAAAGCACAGCTTGCCTATTCCTTTGATATTGCCATGCAGAATGAATTGACGCTGGAAGAAAACATGGAGCTGGCGAGGAAGTTCGTGCAGGAGCAGTTTGTGGCAAAAGGCATGATTGCCGATCTTGCTTTTCACAGCCCGGAGAAAGAGGACGGCGGCATCCCTAACCCGCATTTTCATGTGATGACAACCATGCGCCCTTTGAACCCGGACGGCACATGGGGACAAAAACAGCGGCGGGAATATATCCTTGATGAAGATGGAAACCGAATCCGGGATAAAAACGGCGATTATATGTTTAACGCTGTCCATACAACAGACTGGCATGAGCCGGAAACGCTGGAACACTGGCGGGAGCAGTGGGCGGCTGCCGTTAATACAAAATTTGAGGAAAAAGGGCTGGATGTGCGTATCGACCACCGCTCCTATGTGCGGCAGGGGCTTGACCTGATACCTACTGTCCACGAGGGAGCTAATGTCCGGCAGATGGAAGCAAAGGGCATCCGCACCGAGAAAGGGGAACTGAACCGCTGGATTAAAGCCACCAACCGGCTCATGCAGGATGTGAGGAAGAAGATCAAAGCCCTGTTTGTCTGGATGGCAGAGGTAAAAGAAGAACTTTCCAAACCCCAGACACCGAGCCTTGCCGACCTGCTGATCGCTTATTACAACCAGCGCAACGCAGGGGCATGGAGCAATAAAGCCAGAACCGGAAACTTAAAGCAGTTTGCCGAAGCCGTCAATTATCTGACGGAAAACAAGCTGCTCACATTAGAGGATTTGCAGGAGCGTCTTTCCTCTGCCAGTGAAGAATTTGAAGCATTAAGCGGCTCCATGAAAAAGAAATCTGCCCGGATAAAGGAATTGCAGGAATTGATACGGGAGGGCGAGAATTACCAGCGGCTAAAACCTGTTCATACGGAATTGAACAATATCAAGTTTAAGAAACAGAGGGAGAAATTTGAAACATCCCACGATGCGGAGTTACGGCTGTTTTATGCCGCCCGCCGTATTTTGAAAGAAAAACTGGACGGAAAACCCATTGCCCTGAAAGCATGGAAACAGGAATACGCACAGTTAAAAACAGAGTATGCCGAACTGTCTCCGCAGCACAAGCCACTCCGGGAGGAAGTCATACGGCTACGGCAGGTGCAGAACGCCGTAGATACCGCACTGCGCCGGAGGGAGCAGCCACAGGCAGTACAGAGAAAGAAACATGAGATGGAGCTATGATATAATCGGCAGCTTTACCGCTACCAGTATTTTTATGGAGGGAGCATTTGAATGTATTTGAAGCGGTGAAACAGTCTGTTACCACTCGGCAGGCTGCTTCATTCTATGGAATCCGGGTGGGGAGAAACGGCATGGTCTGCTGTCCATTCCACAATGACCGCACGCCCAGCATGAAAGTGGACAGCCGCTTTTACTGCTTCGGCTGCGGGGCTTCCGGGGATGTGATCGACTTTGCCGCTTTGCTGCATGGATTGGGGAAACGGGAAGCTGCGGTCAGGCTTGCGGAGGACTTCGGCGTTTCCTATGAGAAATCCGGCAATGCGCCGCCAGATAGGAAGCGTCACAACAGGTCACAGCCCCGACAAAAATCAGCGGAGCAGAGATTTCAGGAAACGGAACGGTATTGTTTCCGGGTGCTATGCGATTATCTGCGCCTGCTGGAGCATTGGAAAACAGCACACGCCCCACAGCCGCAGGATGCCATCTGGCATCCTCTTTTTTGTGGAAGCGTTGCAGAGGATAAGCTACACAGAATACCTTTTGGATATTTTGTTATACGGAGAAATAGAAGAAAAAGCGGCATTGATCGCCGCACAGGGAAAGGAGGTGTTGCGGCTTGAACAGCGAATTTCAGAGCTTGCCGCCGGAAACGCAGGAAGCGGTCAAAAGGACGATGGACACAATGGAACCGGCGCAGACACCGGCAGAAATCCGGGAAACATTAGAGGGGACGCAGAAAGGCGGCGTGAAGAACAGCATCCGAAACTGCCTGACGGTGTTCCAGCGTGACCCTCTGTTTCGCGGGGCGCTGCGCCTGAACCTTTTGACGGAGCAGATTGACATTGTGAAGCCGCTGGGCTGGGAGCGCACCAGTACCACGCTGACCGACATGGACATGAACTACCTGCTTTTGTATCTGGAAGAAAATTACGGGCTTACCAGCGAGAAAAAGGTGCAGAGCGCCATCAAGATTGTTGCCAATGAAAACCGCTACCATCCAGTCAGGGATTACCTGAACAGCCTGCAATGGGACGGCACAGAGCGCATCCGTTACGCCCTGCATCACTTTCTGGGAGCCGATACGGACGAATACACCTATGAAGCCTTGAAACTGTTCCTGATGGGAGCCATCCGGCGGGTATTCAGACCGGGGAGCAAGTTTGAGGTCATGCTCTGTCTGGTTGGTGGTCAGGGAGCCGGGAAATCTACCTTTTTCCGGCTGCTGGCAGGCAGGGACGAATGGTTTTCAGACGATTTGAAAAAGCTGGACGATGAAAATGTGTACCGCAAGCTGCAAGGGCATTGGATTATCGAGATGTCGGAGATGATTGCCACAGCCAACGCCAAGAGTATTGAGGAAATCAAGTCATTCTTAAGCCGCCAGAAAGAAACCTACAAAGTGCCGTATGAGACACATCCGGCAGACCGGCTGCGGCAATGTGTATTTGGAGGGACGACCAACCGGCAGGACTTTTTGCCCCGTGACCGCACCGGCAACCGGCGCTTTCTCCCCCGTGACGGTGTACCCGGAACGGGCGGAGGTTCACATACTGGACGATGAAGCGGCGGCGAGGGCGTATATCGAACAGATGTGGGCGGAAGCCATGACGGTTTATCGCAGTGGGAAGTATAAGCTGTCATTCAGCATGGAAATGAACCGATACCTGAACGCCCACCAGCAGGACTTTATGCAGGAAGACACACAGGCCGGCATGATCTACGCCTATTTGGAGGACTACACCGGCGACAGGGTATGTTCCAAGCAGCTTTATGAGGAAGCGCTGGGGAACTTAAATTCCCCGGCAGACTGGGAGACACGGGCAATCTGCGAGATTATGAATACCGGCATTGCGGGCGGCATCATACAGGGCTGGGTAGCCTACAAAAGCCCGAAGCGGTATAAGAAATACGGTTCTCAAAAAAGGCTGGGAGCGTGTCAACCAAGCTCCGCCGGAGGGGGGACGGTTTTCAGGAAATCACGGAAGAAGAAGCCCGGCAAATGGAACTTCCATTCTGAAAAGCCACCGGTTGACAGTTTGGTTGACGCTTTGGTTGACAGCCGGTTGACGGGGAAAAGCCTGATATTTGGGGCATTTCTCTCCTTTGTCAACCATGTCAACCAAGAAATCAAAGAAAAAGTAAAAAGTAATAATAGAGCGCCTATGGATTGTTTTCAAAGTCTTTTCTGCCGGTTGACACGGTTTGGTTGACACGGAGACAGTCTGCGGCTGTACACCTGTCTGACATTCCCTTGTCGGGCATATTTCATTTATGGAGGTAACTGCCTATGGCAAAAAGCAAAAACGAGAGCAATAACAAAAAGCAGCGGCACCCTGCTTACCGAAAAAAGACGGCACCCAGTATTTTGTCATGGGGAAAGTCCGTATCAAGGTATCGGAGCATTTCGCACAGGATGGGAAGCCGCTTGACAGCCTGCTGGAAGATGTGATCCAGCACGCTGCCGCCGCTTCCTGAAAAAAATACGGAATAACGACTGTCAATCAGCCCACGCTTATGATATACTTGTACCAGCGAGTATTGTATAAGCGTGGGTTGTTTCTTTTAGAAGGAAGGATTTTTTAACCGTGAAACAACCATACAATACAACGATTTATAACACTGCACTATATTTGAGATTGAGCCGTGACGATGAATTACAGGGGGAAAGCGGCAGTATCCAGACCCAGCGCATGATGCTTAGACAGTATGCCGCAGAGCATGGGCTGACCGTTGTAGACGAGTACATTGACGACGGATGGAGTGGGACAAATTTCGAGCGTCCAAGTTTCCAAAGGATGATTGATGACATCGAAGACGGGAAAATCAACTGCGTTGTCACAAAGGACTTATCCCGTCTGGGAAGAAACTATATCCTGACCGGTCAGTACACGGAAATCTATTTCCCCAGCAAGGGAGTACGCTACATTGCCATCAATGACAATGTGGACACCATCAATGGAGAAAGCGAGCTTGCCCCGTTCTTAAACATCCTGAATGAAATGCACGCCCGACAGACCAGCAAAAAGGTCAAGGCTGCCATGCACACAAGATTTGCCAATGGCGCACACTATGGAGCCTATGCACCGCTGGGCTATGTAAAAGACCCGGACAAAAAAAGGTCATCTTCTGATCGACCCGGAAACACGCTGGATTGTAGAGAAGATTTTTTGACCTTGCCGTACATGGGCGTGGAGCCGCCAGCATTACACGGATTCTGGTGGAAGAAAAAGTACCTACCCCCGGCTGGCTGAACTATGAAAGATATGGGACTTTCGCCAATATCTACGCCGGTGCGCCTCCAGAAAAAGCCTATGCGTGGACGATTGCACAGGTCAAGAGCATTTTGAAAGAGGAAACCTACATCGGTCACAGTGTTCACAACAAGCAGAGCAACATTTCATTCAAGAACAAGAAAAAGGTGCGGAAGCCGCAGGAAGAATGGTATCGTGTGGAAAATACCCACGAAGCCATCATTTCCGAAGAAGTGTTCCAAAAAGTTCAAGAGCTGATTGCAAGCAGACGCAGGAAACGCAGAAACGGTACGACACAGATTTTCGCAGGATTGATAAAATGTGCAGACTGCGGATGGTCTTTAGCCTATGGGGAAAACAAGCAGAACAAAAACCCATACGGGTACTACCATTGCAGCAAGAACGGACAGGGATTACGCCAGTGTTCCATGCACTATATCCGCTATGATGTACTGTATGCCTATGTGCTTGCAAGACTGCAATACTGGTCTATGCTGGCACAGAAAGATGAGGACAAGCTGCTGAAACGGCTGCTCAATGTCAGCGACAGGGAAAGGAACTCTGCGAAGAAAAAGCAGGCTGCGGAGCTGAAAAAGGCAGAGAAGCGTAAAGCCGAGGTTGACGGGCTGTTTGCTAAAATGTATGAGGACTGGTCTGCCGGACGCATAACCGAGTATAACTTCAATATGCTGTCCGAGAAGTACCAGAACGAGCAAAAGGAGCTTGAAACAAAAATAAGACAGCTTCACGAAATGATGGAAGCCGCCGTACAGACCGCAGCGGATGCTGAAAAGTGGATTGCCCTAATGAAACAGTATGTCAACCCTGTGGAGCTGACCGCCGAACTTCTGAACACTCTAATTGAAAAAATAACCGTCCACGAAGCTGTCAAGGGCGAGGATGGAAGCCGTGAGCAGGAAGTAGAAATCTACTATCGCTTCATCGGCAAAATTGACTGACCTTTCTTTTTTACCAAACAATATCTTTAACTAAGGGAAACGGGAGAATCCTTACCTGATATTGAGAGGTGTAAGCTTCTGGCAGAAGTATTGGATGTAAGTCTGGATGAACTCCCCGAAACCGCGTTCAAAAACCAAATAATTTCCGGAGCGTCCCTTCAACCTGATTGCATATTCCATTTTGCCTCCATTTATTCGTTTGTCTGCGTAAAAGAGAAATTATAGCCCTTAATTCGGACGGCTGACAAGCCGATCAGCGCTATGATTAATATTGCAAATATGAACATGCTCATCCCGATCCCTGGCAGGTAATCATAACCAAAGCTGTGCATGGGAAAGGTAGCTTGGTTCAACGGAGACAGCCAGCCGCAGAACACGTTCGCCCTATATTCCTGACTTTCTGTAAAATGAAACAGTTTCCGGAAAACATCTGGGTTCAGCAGGAGCCCATACAGACTGACTGCAAAAGCACCGATCACCCCTGCCATATTTCCCGCAGCCAGATTTAAAAACAACATGAGAACTGCGATAAAAAGAGTATATAAAAGTACAAGTCCAAACACTATGCTGCGCACATATAAGGAGTTGAGCTTTCCATTGTTTTTATGGAAACAGGAACGGTTATGCTCTCCCCACCGCCATAGCCCAACATTGCCGCTGTTTCGCTCCACACATTTCCCGTAAAGGAAAAGGGAGCTCCCATAATTCCAAGCATCACAGCCAAAAAAATATTATAGATCACAGTCGCCAGGATCACATAGATAATCTGACCCGCAAGCCATATCTTCCGTTTTGTGCGTACAAGCCAATACGGAGTTGCCTGACTGATAAATGGCATGTCCGCAAAGAACAGGATTAAAAGCAGGGAGGACAGCATAACAGAGGATGCATCCCCATATGTCCAAATAAACGGCTCGAATACCTGAAGGATTGTCTCATATTTTATCGCATGGGAAATAATCTGATCCGACAGCATCAGACATAATATAGCTGCCAAAATAAAGGTCATCCAGATCCTCGGACTTTTTTTTCCATCCATAGAAATTCTGGCCTGCAATCCAAAAAGCCTGTTTAATATCACGCATACCGCAACCTTCTTTCTATTGCGCACATAAAGATCAGTGCCGTTAAAAAACTTCCAACCGCTAATATAGCAATGCAGAAGATATCATTGTAGTAAATAGACGCCGCCCAATAGCGGGGACTCAGAAAGAATGCTTTTTGATAGTAACGCTCCTGAAATACGGTCAGGACATAATAAAGAATAAAAGGAACGGCATAGGACATATAGCGATTTTTTGTTATGACAGCCGACGTACCGCCAATTAGCGCCCAAAAAGCGCCATTTAAAAACAATCTCAGAAAGCTTACCGCCGTTCTGCCCACAAGCACTGCCATCTCATAATTTCCGTCAATCAGAGAAGGATACTGACCGAACCTCAGTATACAGATTACAAGAAGGAACACCATGGCTAAAAAAGCTGTCAAACCTCCGGAGACCAACAATCCTGCTGCTTTTCCTACGAGATACTGTTTTCTCCCTGAACGGATATAACTGAACAGAAAAAAACGACTGTGCAGCTCAGCCTCCGTATTCTCTCCACCCGCAAAAGCAACGGCAATGGGAACAAACAGAAGCATATTAACGCTGTTCATACAATAGGTGTATGCTACGAACCAGCCTGGTCCTTCTGCAGATCCGCCTGCATTTATGATCTTCTGCAACATCTCATGCTCAGACATCAGGGTAGCCGAAACGATTAGAAAAATCCCCAAAATAAAGCGAATGCTCGAATATTGTTTTTTATGTCCGTTGCCAACACATTTCTCATACGCTTTTCTCCTCACTTCAAAC
>ENA-OQCT01000055-OQCT01000055.1-human-gut-metagenome-genome-assembly--contig:-NODE-55-length-9828-cov-0.747964_pt1 | contig 9828 bp, 13 predicted proteins | sample MGYA00242764_ERZ504591 | MGnify/ENA primary metagenome ERZ504591 (study PRJEB26092, sample SAMD00036299) | human gut metagenome | host: Homo sapiens | study: EMG produced TPA metagenomics assembly of the...
TTGATTTATTTTAGACTTTCTGGAAGTTTAGGCTGATATGACAGACAAGCTGATGCGCAATTAGCAACCAAATAAAGCACACAGCTCAATACATCTGGCTAAGAAATTCATGATTCCATTACTCCTTTCATTATTGATTTATTTGTAAGTAACATAAATACTGCCACTAAACAAACGCTTAAAATAGCTACACACATTAGCTCGTAATGATGGAATCCCAAATAGGCGATCCAAATTACATCTAAGACTAAAATATGCTTTACAATCCTATTGCTTCTTTTTCTTTTATTGAGATTAATATTCTGGTGAACGTTGACCTGCGGTGCATTATGAGCAATATACAAACTTATAACAACAAACAATGCAACCCATGCACCTATTCCTACTGTTTTCCAAATAAGATTATTTATAAGAATCAGCACTATGTATGAAATATTGCTGACCAGAAAACACTTCCCATATGTGGATGCATGATAACCACCTGTAAATAACCTTAATGGCACAAAACTGAAAAGAAAGACCAACCCTGCCGTTATATCGGACAGCATTGTGGACACTGCTAATATGGACAACATCCCGGCTAATGTAGAAATTATCAGTTCAAGTCCATATACATAAACTTCTCTATCATATTGCGTTTTCTTTGCCTTCTTTAAAAGCACACTGGCTAATTCATTAGAAATTCTGTTCAGCACTAATATCTCCTCCTTGCTGAACACGATTATATCAAATAAAATAAAATCTGCTGAGGAATGTCCGCCAATTCTTTGTTTATGTCCATGAATTTTTCTTCTTTGTTCGGAGTACAACCACTCTATTCTGGGAGAAACTGTGTATCCTACCACCTTCCTCTTATCCTGATTCAGCTATATATCTATTTTCAAGGTAAAGAAAGTTTTCATGGATCTGATACGTTTCTTCCATATATTTTTTTAATGCCTTTGGAAGGGACAGGCGGACTCTGCCCGTATCCCGCTCATGCACGATCCCCATCTGCATATAGGTAATGGGGATACTTTCCTGCTTAAACCGCGGCGGTCTGGGAGTCTCGATCCCCCCGGATCTTTTCAGGGCATAAAAAGACTTCCATGCCTTGTCCAGCAGCTTGCAGACTTCCTGGGCCGTCTGGGACGGGAGCTGTTTATACCACAGATCCTCTTTATGGGCTTTTTTCTGATAATACCAGTCCGGATACTGCTCCATCCCAGTTTCTTTGTAATGCTGACGCTCGTAATTACAGACATTCCAGAGCTTGGATGCTGCATAGCACATATGCCCGATGAGGTTCGCATATTCCCGGCTGACCTTTATGGATGTTTTCTTTGACAGCAGCATTTCCTCTCCTCCATAGTATCAGTACGCTTTGCTCTGATGTTCGATGTACCTGCGGATATTTTCTTCCGATACAGATCCGACCGTTTCCACATAATAGGAATGGTTCCACAGCTCCCCTTTCCACAGCTGGTTTCTTATTTCCGGAAAACGTTCGAAAAGTTTCCTGCCGGAGATCCCCTTCAGGTATTTCATGATCGCAGTTATGGATTTTCTTTCATACATATATGATACCATGATATCAAAAATTTCGCAATAAAATATCGAACATATTTTCTCTTTATAATGCCGAATACAGCTTTTTATAGGGAGAAATTGAATGAAAACCGTTTTGTTATTTTTATTTATTATGAGTGCAGATATGCACAGTTTGCGCTTTCATCTACTACAATATATTTATGGTTAATATCCCTTACAGCCAGTAAGGAATTATCCATCTTGTTGCTTAAGCTGTTAAAATGTATGGAGCAATCGGTATATCGTCTTATTCATCTTGGACTTCGCGTCCGTTGCCGAGACTGATAACCAGCTCCTCATTTGCAGCGTTCGTTTTATGCAGGTTGAACTGCCTTCGGTACGTTCGTGTCACACCACAGTAGATGGAATAGGCAATGAGTAAAACTGGTCTTTATCCATTGCATAATCTGATTTTAAGGAGTGACAAATTTATGAATATGAATGCAGTAGGTATTGATGTTTCCAAAGGAAAAAGCATGGTTGCTATCCTTCGTTCTTATGGTGAGATCATTTCAAAACCATTTGAAGTCAAACACACAGTCAGTGGGATTCGCTCTCTCATTGAGCAGATCCAATCCATTGATGGCGAATCTCGTATTGTCATGGAACACACCGGTCGTTATTACGAACCTCTTGTCCGTGAACTTTCGAAAGCTGACCTTTTTGTATCTGCCATAAATCCCAAACTCATCAAAGATTTTGGAGACAACTCTCTCCGCAAAGTAAAGTCCGATAAAGCGGATGCAGTAAAAATTGCACGCTATACTCTTGACAGTTGGACGGAACTCAGACAGTATAGTCTCATGGATGAAATTCGTAATCAACTGAAAACCATGAACCGCCAGTTTGATTTTTACATGAAACACAAAACCGCTATGAAAAATAATCTAATCAGCATCCTTGACCAAACTTATCCGGGAGCTAACACTTATTTTGACAGCCCTGCCCGTGAGGATGGAAGTCAAAAATGGGTTGACTTTTCAGCCACCTACTGGCATGTGGATTGTGTTCGTAAACTCTCTCTAAACGCCTTTATCGACCACTATCAAAAGTGGTGTAAACGCAGGAAGTACAACTTCAGCCGTTCAAAAGCTGTTGAAATCTATGAAGCATCTAAGGAGCTTGTTTCTATACTTCCAAAAGACGATCTGACAAAGTTAATCATCAAACAGGCTGTAGAACAATTAAATACGGCTTCACAGACTGTGGAACAGCTTCGTACCATGATGAATGAGGCTGCTTCTAAACTGCCGGAATACCCTGTTGTCATGGCTATGAAAGGTGTAGGTAAATCGCTTGGTCCACAGCTTATGGCAGAGATTGGTGATGTCTCCCGATTTACCCACAAAGGAGCCATTACAGCCTTTGCAGGCGTTGATCCCGGTGTAAATGAATCCGGTTCATATGAGCAGAAAAGCGTTCCTGCTTCCAAGCGCGGTTCCAGTACTCTTCGTAAGACTCTGTTTCAAGTCATGGATGTTCTCATCAAAACAAAGCCACAGGATGATCCTGTCTACTTGTTTATGGATAAGAAACGAGCACAAGGAAAGCCTTATTACGTCTACATGACAGCCGGTGCGAATAAGTTTCTTCGCATCTACTATGGTCGAGTGAAAGAATATCTGTCTTCACTCCCAGAATAAATATCTCGTCAATACCTTTATTTTAGACCAGCGAATATCGGTGGTCTTATTTTAATGTTCAAAATCTTGCAAAAATTTTTGCCTGAAATCATCAATTTGCTATTGACTTTTTATTTGCAGGCTCGGTAATTGAATTGCCGAGGATTCCCGCTTATTATCCTAAAAATGAATAATCGTCAGAAGAACTGTCAGGCTGAGTGATAAGTTTAACTGAATAGGGTAAGTCCCCTGCGGAGGTTGCGAAAAGCAATAAGCAGGGGACTTTTGTCAGCTATGTACAATATTGACTTAAATCAAAAAAAGTTTCATATAAGTCATGAAATAATTAACAGTATGTTGACTGAGATTTTATAGAATAACAAATTAAGTCAAGCGAACAGGCAAAAATATTTGACTGGAAATTTACAAATTGCAAATTAGGTCAAGAAATTAGTGTGGATTGTATGACTTGAAAATTAAAATCTATTGATTAAGTCAAAACACCAGTTAATAATTGTTGATTTATATTTCTGTTTTTTCAATTTAAGTCATCAGAGACAGATTTATTCTGTTTCCGTAACTTTGATTTTTTTCTGGAAATCTCTGGTATAGTGAATCTCATAATCAGAAGTTACGAAAAATGCCTGTACATCGTCCAGAGACTCGGCCAGTTTTATGCCATCCTCCAGACCAAGAGCAAAGCAGGTCGTGACTCAGTGCATCCCCATCCACAGACTGATCGGAAATAATGGTAACTGCAATCAGCCCGTTATCATAAGGATAGCCGGTTTTAGGATTGAGCAGGTGATGATACAAAGTGCCATCCTGTTCAAAGCATCTCTCATAAATTCCTGAGGAAACCACTGACTTATCCCTGATGTCCATAACAGCAATAGTTTCGCTTCGGTCTGCAAATGGTTTCTGGATCCCGATCTTAAAAGCAGAATTGTCTGTTTTTTCGCCAATACAGAGAACATTTCCGCCAAGATTGATGATCGCACTTTTTACATCCTGAGAAACCAGATAATCCTTCAGGCGGTCTGCGATATAACCCTTGGCAATGGCACCGAGTTCGATTGCAGTATCGTCTGTCTTTAATGTAATCTCATTTTTATTTGTATCAACAGAGATATTGTGATAATTACATTTGGGCAGTGCTGCCTGGATCAGACTGTCCTTGGGCACTTTTGGATTTTCAGCAGTAAAATCCCACAGAGAAGTCAGCGGTTCAATAGCAATATCAAATGCACCCTCAGATAATACAGAATAATCAAGTCCCTTAGAAACCAGCTCCGCCAGAGAAGCCGACACCTGATAAGTATCCTCTGTCCCCCTTCACAGGTGTAAGTTCCCGATGGTTTAACTGATATAATTCACTGTCATCTGCGGTGCGGCTGAATATTTTCTCATACTTGTCACAAAGATTCATGCATTCTGTAAGCAGCTCCCTGTCCTGAGAATCATAGATAGTGACCGTAACTGCAGTATTCAGTTTGATCGCAGTGGCAGAGATGGGATCCTGGGAACCGGCATTCGTATTTTTGACATTTTCCGTTTTTGCCGAACATCCGGAAAAAACAGCCGGACATAATATAAGAGATGCTGCGAGCATTGAAAAAGTACAGCGTGTTATTAATTTTTTTGCAGATATATGATATAATATCATAAATGTAACCTCATAGTTATTTTATGGAATTGCTATAAGCAATAGTTCAGGGAAGAAATATCTTTTGATCCTAACACCATAGTATATCAGAAACAGCAAACTTTGCACAGGTACAAAGGCAACATAAAAAAATCCAAAAGGAGATACTGGATAGAAATGAAATATGCCGGAAACAAAGAGAGGAGTAAATAATGTCCGATGCAGTAAACTGCGAATATTGTGTAAACTACAGTTATGATGACAACTATGAATGCTACACCTGTGAAATAAATCTTGACGAAGATGAAATGGTGAAGTTCATCACCGGAAACTTCAATCAGTGTCCATACTTCAAGATGGGTGACGAATACCGCATTGTACGTAAGCAGATGTAGAATTTATAAAAAGTAACAAATATTCAACTAAGCGAGGAATTAAGATAATGGAAAACGTTTATATTATGAATCATCCGCTGATCCAGCATAAAATATCCATGCTGAGAAACAAAACACAGGAACAAATGAATTCCGTAAATTAGTAGAAGAGATTGGAATCCTCATGGGATACGAAGCTCTCCGGGATCTTCCTGTAGAAAATGTAGAAGTAGAAACCCCTATTGAAACCTGCATGACACCAATGATCTCAGGAAAGAAGCTGGCGGTTATCCCTGTGCTCCGCGCAGGCCTTGGAATGGTAAACAGTATTCTCACACTTGTGCCATCTGCAAAAGTAGGCCATGTAGGACTCTATCGTGATCCTGTAACCCATGAACCACACGAATACTACTGCAAACTCCCGGAAGCAATTGATGAACGAATTTCAGTGATCGTAGATCCAATGCTCGCAACCGGTGGCTCCGCAGAAGCAGCCGTTGACTTTGTCAAAAAACAGGGCGGAAAAAACATTAAATTCATGTGCATCATCGCAGCCCCTGAAGGACTCAAACGTCTCCACGAAGCTCATCCGGATGTTCAGATTTACTGTGGACATCTTGATCGTGAATTAAACGATCACGCCTACATCTGCCCAGGCCTTGGAGATGCCGGAGACCGTATCTTTGGCACAATATAAGAATAACGTGATTCGTTACATCTTATATCTATACTGTACTATACTGCGCATATGAAGAATTCACCCTGCATCAATATAGCAGAAATTTGTTTTATGATATACTGACAATTTGTTACTGTTCACTCCGTTCACAGTAACGTAGCCAAAATTCATTCCAGATTGCCTGCGGCAATGGAATTTTGGCATATTCATGCCAAAACACCTCGCGGGACAGTGGTGTGTGAACAGTAACGACAATTTTCCAACTACCAGCGTGAGCAGGATTCTCTTTTTGGGGGTGAATCTTGTAGGGAGTGTAGCAACTCTTAGGCCTGCGGAATCTGCGTTATGAAAAAAGAAGGCAACTGTCTGAGCCGCAGGCGAGTTTTGCCTTCTTTTTTTCATGCACTTAGCAGATTTTGTAGGCCTTAGAGTTCCTGCTCCCGAAACTGAACCCCAAAAGAGAATCCTGCTTACGCGTCCCTTAATGAAAAAAATCAACAAAAAACCGAAAAAACCTCTTGACAACCCAAATCTCATATGCTATCTTATACCAGAACGCTGCCGAAGACAGTAGGTGCCGCAAGGCATAAGTTGTAAACGCCTACCGAGGACTAAGTATTCTTTATATTTTTATGTAAGATTACGCAAGCCCTACTGCCAGACAGTAAGGCTTTTTATTTACTCATTTGCAGCGGTATACAAAATCTATAAGGAGGTGTACCATTTCATGGCAAAAGTAGAACTTAAACAACCAATCGTAGACGAAATTATCAACAACGTGAAAGATGCAGAATCTGTAGTACTTGTTAACTACAGCGGTCTTACAGTTGAACAGGATACTGCTTTACGTAAGGAATTAAGAGAAGCTGGTGTTGTATACAAAGTATACAAAAACACAATGATGCATCGTGCATTCGAAGGTACTCAGTGCGAAGAACTTATCCAGCACTTACATGGAACAAACGCTATAGCAATCTCTGCTACAGACGCAACTGCTCCTGCAAGAATCCTTGATAAATTCGCAAAGAAAGTACCGGCTTTAGAATTAGTTGCAGGTATCGTTGAAGGAAACTACAACGATCAGGCAGGTATTCAGGCACTGGCTGGAATCCCGTCCAGAGAAGAACTTCTCGGCAAACTGCTTGGAAGCATCCAGTCTCCGATTACAAACTTCGCTCGTGTGCTTAATCAGATCGCTGAGAAAAACGGCTCTGAAGCAGCAGCTGAATAATTTTTGATGCCAGAGGCATAAAACGAATCTAGTAACTATTCGAAAATCACCATCCACGAGGATGCTGAAGAGTTACCGAATTAAATAATATTATATGGAGGGAATTTAAAATGGCAAAATTAACAACAGAAGAATTTATTGCAGCAATCAAAGAATTATCTGTATTAGAATTAAACGACTTAGTAAAAGCTTGTGAAGAAGAGTTTGGTGTATCCGCAGCAGCAGGTGTTGTAGTAGCAGCAGCTGGAGCAGCAGAAGCAGCAGAAGAGAAAGATGAGTTCGATGTAGAACTTGCAGAAGTTGGACCAAACAAAGTTAAAGTTATCAAAGTTGTTCGTGAAGTAACTGGCTTAGGTCTTAAAGAAGCTAAAGAAATGGTTGACGGAGCTCCTAAGGTTGTTAAAGAAGGCGCATCCAAAGCAGAAGCTGAAGATATCAAAACAAAACTTGAAGCTGAAGGCGCTAAGGTTAACCTTAAATAATTATCTTCCTATTATATATAGAAGATTTGCAAGCAGGAATGCCACTGGTATTCCTGCTTTTTTTACAGAGCCGGAGGATTACAGACTATGATGAAAAGAAAAACGGCAGTCATATTTGGTATCATCATTGCAGCCCAGCTTTGCCTGACTCCATATGCAGGTGTAAAAGTACAGGCGGCTGAACTGGAAGAAGGACAGATGTTTGAAGATTCATCAGAAGATTCAGAGACTTTTGGAGATGTGTCAATACCGGATACGCAGTCGGCAGAGAAAACTGAAGAGAATGAATTTGGGGATGACGACGGTTTCAGTGATGGAGACGTTGAAACTTTTTCTGCGGAGGATGCGGATCAGTCCTGCGAAAATATGCAGGAACTTGTGCTGAATGTGCAGGATGGAGAGGATATTACTGTAAAGTTAAATACACTGCTGGCACAGGCCAAGGGACAGGGCAACGGATGAAAAGCAGTGCAAAGTTATCGTGCCGCCCGGAAATTATACACTTACGGGAACTTTGCATATGTACAGCAATATCTATCTATATGCAGAGGGTGCCACGATAACAAAGACTTCACCGCGAAAAGAAATCCTGCTCCGTCTTGGCGATACAAAGAAATCTGCAGGCGGATACGAGGGATACCGTAATATAACTATCGATGGCGGAACCTGGGATTCAAACTATGAATGTGTGGAAGACAAGGGAGGACCTGGAGGGTTTGTAGGTTTTAGAATCGGTCATGCTACGAATGTTACAGTGAAGAATGTTACATTTCTTAATAACCTTAAATCGCATTTTCTGGAACTTGCAGGAGTGAAGAATGCAGAAATTACAGGATGTACGTTCAGGGGCTACTGGAAAGAGTTTACAGGCGGCGGACAGGAATGTATCCAGCTGGATGCCTGTATGCCGAGAATTTTCCCAGGATATCTTCCATATGACGGAAGTGTCTGTGAGAACATTGTGATAAAGGATAATACCTTTGAAGATGTATTTGCCGGCATTGGAAGCCACAGCATGATGTTTGATAAACCGTATAAAAATATCACGATCAGTAACAACCGGTTTAATAATCTGAAAAAGAGAGCAATATGGTGCCTGAATTATCAGGATACGGTTGTGACGGGAAATACCATGACAAATGTGGGCGGTGGTGTTTATGTGCGTTCTGTTTATACCAGAAATGCACATACTGTCAGCGGTCAGGAAGTATCTCCGGAGGGAAATCAGTACGCAGAGAATATTCTGATCGCTGATAATCAGATCACAGTTCTGGAACCAACCGTAATAGATGGCAAACAATGGAATGGATATGGAATCTGGATCACAGGCGAGGTATCTCTGGGCTCAGCAGGAGAAACTATTCCTTCTGAAGATGATGATCCTGAGAATACAGCAAATCCGACGACCAATGGAATTCCGGCGGGAAGATATATTATTCGCGGAGTTACAGCCAGAAATAATACGATCAGCGGAAATTGCGACGGAATTAAATTTTCCCTTGCAGAAGACTGTTCATGCAGGGGGAACACAGTCAGACTTTCTGATAGTCATACCTACAACAATATGGGGATCAGTGTTGCCAAGGGAAGCAATATCAGAGTTTCCTATAACAATCTTTCCGGCGGAAACGGATATGGGATTTATGCAGTCGGAACAGAGGCTTCACAGAAAATCTGCCGGATTTACGGAAATACAGTCTCCGGATTTATGAAAGATGGGATTCTGGCTTCAGGGCTTGCAGCAGGAAGCCGTATTGAACACAACAGAGTTAGTACCGGTGCGGCAAATGGCATACTTGTAAAATGTATTGATAAGAGTGTGGTTGATGGTAATTACAGTTTTAAAAATAAGGCAAGAGGAATTCTTCTGCAGAGATGTGAGTCAGCAATGGTAGCGGATAATTTTGTTTCTGAAAATGCGATCAATGGAATTGAACTCAATATAAGAAGCAATCATTCTTCTGTGCAGGGAAATGTCTGTGGTTCCAATAAAAAAATCAGGTCTGCGAATTGCCGGATCAAAGGGGATTTCGGCAGACGGAAATTCCTTCCGCGGCAACAGAGGATATGCGGCGGAATTTATCCGCTCTCATATCAGCAGTTATAAAGGCAATCGTTTTGAAGAAAATGGATATTCAAATCGTATCCACGTAAGAAACAGTAAAATCTCGAAGAAATAGCGTTACTGTTCGCTCCGTTCACAGTAACGAAATAGCGATTGTTGCA
>ENA-OQCT01000057-OQCT01000057.1-human-gut-metagenome-genome-assembly--contig:-NODE-57-length-9775-cov-0.643138_pt1 | contig 9775 bp, 5 predicted proteins | sample MGYA00242764_ERZ504591 | MGnify/ENA primary metagenome ERZ504591 (study PRJEB26092, sample SAMD00036299) | human gut metagenome | host: Homo sapiens | study: EMG produced TPA metagenomics assembly of the...
AGCGCCGGCTTGAGGATGGATCCGACAGTGCCGCTGGTGGCGGTTTTCAGCGTGGTTTTGAGTGTCAGCATTGCGTTACGCACGATAATTCTCCTTGGATGTGATTGCATTACGTTGATGAATCGACGATTGTTGACAGCCGAAATGATGGCAAGCGCGAAAGTGACGAAAATGCAAGGTTTGTCAACTTATGCCCCCAATCGTAGGCTTGCCAAGTTTCGGTAACGTTTGTGGAGCCTTACAAAAAGATTGCGTGTCTTTTGTGGGAAACGAGTTCACGATTTTTCGTTCGCGCGACCAAACTTGACGTTATGCCTAAAAAATGTCAACAAACTTCTGGTGGCGAATCGCGGCGAAATCGCGCTTCGCGTAGTGCGCACCGCCCGTGAGATGGGGATTCCCACGGTTGCGGTGTACGCGGAGCAGGATCGCCATGCACAATACGTGCAGATGGCTGACGACGCATATCTGCTTTCCGGAGACACGTATAAAGACACCTATCTCAACGAGGATCTGCTGATCGACATTCTGCAGCGCAGCGGTGCCGACGCAGTGCATCCAGGCTACGGATTCCTTTCCGAAGTGGCCACTTTCGCGCAGAAAGTGATCGATGCTGGTGCGGCTTGGGTTGGTCCGAATCCGAAAGCCCTCGTGGATTTGGGGGATAAGATCACCGCACGTCGTGTGGCCACGTTCGCCAAAGTTCCGCCGGTTCCCGGCATTTCCCAGTCGATTTCCGACATGCGATTGCTGCTGGATTTCGCGCATACGCACGGTTATCCGCTCATGCTTAAGCGTACCGATGGCGGCGGCGGTCGCGGCATCACGCTCGTGCACAACGATGACGAGCTGCGCGGTTTCTACATGAATCATGATGCGCTGCAGGGCGGTGATCTGAACGAATATTTCGTGGAACGATTCATCGACAAAGGACGTCACGTCGAAACGCAGTGCGGACGCGACTCGCACGGCAACTTCACCGTGTATTCCACGCGCGACTGCTCCGTGCAGCGCCGCAATCAGAAGCTTGTCGAAGAGGCGCCGGCACCGTTCCTTTCCTCCGAGGTGACCGACCAGCTGGAAACCTACTCTCGCCGACTGTTCGAAGCCGTCGATTACGAGGGGCTTGGCACCTGCGAATTCATGGTGACCGAACAGGGCAAAGTGTACTTCCTGGAAGTCAATCCGCGTCTGCAGGTGGAGCATACCGTCAGCGAGGAGGTCTGCGGACTTGACCTGGTGCGCGAGCAGCTGACCATCGCCAACGGTGGGGAACTGACCGTGAACCATCCGCTTCGTGGACACAGTTTTGAACTGCGCCTGACCTGCGAGGATCCGGCGAAGAACCTCGCGCCAAGCTCCGGCACGCTGGCCTCGTTGCGCTGGCCGTCCGGCCCGGGCATCCGTGTGGATTCCGGCGTGGTCGAAGGCGACACCATTTCGCCGAAATTCGATTCGATGATGGGCAAACTCGTGGTCACCGCATCTGACCGAGCGGCAGCAGTGGCCCGCGTGCGCCGCGCCTTGAGCGAGCTGAAGGTGGAAGGCGTGCCGACTCCGGCAAGCTTGTTCGAACAGATTTTCAACGACGACGAATTCACCGCCGAACATGGTGTTGCATACGATGTCAGCACCAAATGGCTGGAACGCAAGTACCTCAACAAGGAAGCCGCATCATCGCAAGGAGGGCAGCCGGCGTCCATGTCTGGCGCTTCCGAGGTCGACAAGAAGGAATCCAGCGAAACCTTCGTCATCGAAGTCAACAATCGCAGAGTGTCGCTGACCGTGCCGAACGACATCGTCGCCAACCTGACAGGCGGTGCCAAAGCACGCGACGCGAAACGCGCCATCCAGCCTCTGCGCGGGCAGGGACTGCATCATGCGCAGAAGAAACAGCAAAGCAACGACGGCCAATCCGGCGTGATCGCAAGCCCGATGCAGGCCGTCGTAACACGCATCAACGTGGCCGAAGGCCAGCAGGTGGCCAAGGGCGACCTGCTCGTCGTACTCGAATCCATGAAGATGGAGAACTACGTGTATGCGCCGGTCAAGGGAGCTGTCACCAAGATTTTCGTGGGACCCGCGGCGGGCGTGGAAGCCGGCGAAACATTGATGACCATCGACGTGACCGGAGCGGGTGGTACGGAAGCCGGCGAAAACGGCGCAACTGGCGCTGCTGTTGACGGAACCGCAACCGACGGAACTATGGAAGGGGGTAAGTGATGACTGATATCATCGCAAGCCCGGCCGTCAAAGAAGCCGTGAAGATCGTAATGGAACAGCAGGAGCGACTCGGCAAAAACGCGGCCGAAGCCGTCTCCGCGGCCACAACCGTCTCCGCGGCCGACCTGCCGGGCGCATCTCAGCCAATCCGCGCATCCGTGCTTCGTGCGGCGCAACTCGCGCACGAAGCGGAAGATCATGCCCGCAATCGCCAGCATGTCAAAGGCAAACTGACGGCGCGCGAACGTCTTGACCTGCTGCTTGACACCGGTTCCTTCGAGGAAATCGGACGATTCTGCGGCGGCGACATCAACGGCGGACGCGCGGGAGCGGCGGTCATCACCGGTTTCGGCGAAGTGTTCGGACGCAAAGTGGCCGTATACGCACAGGACTTTTCCGTGCGCGGCGGCACGCTGGGAGTCGCGGAAGGCCGCAAGATCTGCCGATTGATGGACAAAGCGCTCGACTTGAAAGTGCCGATCATCGCGCTTATCGATTCGGGCGGCGCCCGCATTCAAGAGGGCGTGGCCGCGCTGACGCAATACGGGCATCTGTTCCGTAAAACCTGCGACGCCAGCGGTTTCGTGCCGCAGCTCTCGCTGATTCTCGGCCCATGCGCGGGTGGAGCCGTGTACTGCCCGGCACTGACCGATCTGATCATCATGACCCGTGAAAACTCCAACATGTTCGTCACCGGTCCTGACGTGGTCAAAGCGGCCACAGGCGAAGTGATCAGCATGGACGACCTCGGCGGCGGATACGTGCACAACGCCACCTCCGGTGTGGCGCACTACCTGGGCGAAGACGAAGCCGACGCGATCGACTACGCACGAACCGTGCTCGCCTACCTGCCGTCCAACTCCGACCTGCAGCCGCCCACCTACGCGTACGCCGCAACCCGCGCCGACCGTGACGTGGCCAAGCGACTTGCCACCATCGTGCCGGACAACGACCGCCAGCCGTACGACGTGCTCGACGTGATCCGCTGCATCGTGGACTACGGCGAATTCGTGCAGGTGCACGAGCTGTTCGCAAGCTCCGCAGTGGTGGGATTCGCCTGCGTGAACGGGCATCCGGTCGGCATTGTGGCAAACCAGCCGAACGTCAACGCGGGCATCCTTGACGTGGATTCCTCCGAAAAAGTGGCACGATTCGTGCGTCTGTGCGACGCGTTCAACCTGCCGGTCGTCACCTTGGTGGACACCCCCGGATACAAGCCTGGCGCCGAACAGGAACATGCGGGCATCATCCGCCGCGGCGCGAAAGTGATCTACGCCTACGCCAACGCGCAAGTGCCGCTGGTCACCGTGATCCTACGCAAAGCCTTCGGCGGAGCCTATATCGTGATGGGATCCAAAGCCATCGGAGCCGACCTCAACTACGCGTGGCCATCCAGCCAAATCGCAGTGCTCGGCGCGGCCGGAGCGGTGAACATCATCCACCGCAAAGACCTGCAGAAAGCCAAAGACGCAGGCAAAGACGTCGAAGCGCTCCGGGCCAAATACGTGGCCGACTACGAACGCACCACCGTCAACGCGAATCTATCGCTGGAAATGGGCGAAATCGACGCCATGATCGACCCCGAGCAAACCCGCGAAACCATTATCGAATCGCTCAAACTGCTCTCCAGCAAGAAACGCGTGTGCAAAACCACCAAACACCACGGCAACCAGCCGTTGTGACCGGTGCGAAGTGCGCGGATGAATCGTAAGCAAACGTAAACGCAAGAACACATCGCAAGATTTTTGAAACAAGTAAGGAACATCATGAACACCTTTTTTCTTGATCGACTGAACGGTGAGCCGCACGCGCTCGCCTTCGCCGGACAATCCACTCCATGGCCGGCTGGCGCTCGCCGACCAAAGCGCCAATCCGGTGCTCAACGAAGCCCTGCATACCCACGCCGACGCAGCCCAGGCACTGCTGTACCCGGTGTCCGCCGACCTGCTCGCCACCACCGGCCGCCCGGTCGACCTGTTTGGATTCGAACCGAATCCGGCACGACTCGGCGCTGCCGCAGCGGCTTCCGCCAGCGTTCCGGGCATTGCTCTCGCCCAGTTGGGTGCGCTGCCTCGATGCTGCAGCTCTCGGCTACAATCCCGCCCGTTGCCAAGCCGGTTGCCGTGCTCGGTCACTCCCAAGGCGTGCTCGCCGTGCACATGGTGCAGGCGATCGTCGAAGCGGGTTCCATTGAGGCGGCTTCCGCGCAAATCGATGAAATTCTTGCGATTGCCACGCTGATCGGCGTTGCCGGCACCCGTCAGGCGCGTCAGCTTGGCCTTGCCGCACGTCACGGCGAAGCCACGCCGATGCTGTCTGTCAAGGACATCACCCGCGCCCAGGTGGATGCGCTGATCAAGCGTGTTTCCGGTGCCCGAGGCCCGATCGCAGTGGCCGTCACCAATTCCGCCACGCATTATGTGCTCTCCGGCTACCCGGAGGATCTGGCCGCGTTCGGCGTGGAAGTGGCCAAGGAGCACAAGCACCAGGCCAAGCTGCGCGAAGAGAAGGTGCGTGGCGGTCGCGTGTTCGAACCGGTGCTCGAATACCTTGACGTGACCCTGCCGTTCCACAGCCCGCTTATGGCCGAGGCTGTTTCACAGGCTGTTTCATGGGCGGAATCCTGCGGAATCAACGCCGACCACGCTCGCGAGCTCGCCGCCGAAGTGCTGCTCAACCATGTGGATTGGGCCGCCCGCGTGCGTGCGCTCATGAAATCCACCGATCCGAGCGCCCTGTGGGTGTTGGACTTTGGTCCGGGAACCACCGTTGGCAAGCTGTTCTCCACCGTTGCCCAAGGCACCGGTGTCGGCGTGGTGGAAGCCTCCACCGTGGCCGATCGCGGCGAACTCTCCACGCTGGAAACCCTGCCGGAGCGCACCCAGAACTGGACCCGCTTCGCACCAAGCATCATCCACACCTCCGCCGGAGACAAAGTACGCACAGCATTCACCGAACTGACCGGCAAGGCTCCGGTACTGCTCGCCGGTATGACCCCGACCACCGTGGAACCGGAAATCGTGGCAGCGGCCGCCAACGCCGGTTACTGGGCGGAACTCGCAGGCGGCGGCCAGGTGACCGCCAGCGTGTTCGACCGTCATGTCGCCAAGCTGGAAGAAGAGCTTGAAGAAGGCCGTACCGTTGAATTCAACGCGATGTTCATGGACCGCTACCTGTGGAACCTGCAGTTCGGATCCCAGCGCATCGTGCCGAAGAAGCGTGCCAGCGGCACCCCGATCGACGGCGTGGTCGTGTCCGCGGGCATTCCGGAACTTGACGAGGCCGTGGAACTCATCCACACTCTCAACGCCGACGGATTCCCGTACGTGAGCTTCAAGCCGGGCACCGTCGACCAGATTCGCCAGGTGGTGCGCATCGCCAAGGCCGTCGCTCCGGTCAAGGTGCTCATCGAAGTCGAAGGTGGTTCCGCAGGTGGACACCATTCGTGGGAATCATTGGACGATCTGCTGCTGAGCACCTATGCCGAAGTGCGTGAACAGGCCAATCTGGTGCTCGTGGTCGGCGGCGGCATCGGCACGCCGGAACGCGGAGCCGACTACATCACCGGCGAATGGTCCGCCGAATACGGTCGCCCGCTCATGCCGGTGGACGGCGTGCTTGTCGGCACCGCCGTGATGACCGCCAAAGAAGCGCACACCAGCCCTGAAGTCAAGCAGATGCTCGTCAACACCCCCAGGCATTCCCGCCAAGGGAGCAGACGTCGATCCGTTCGCTCCGCTGGGCGAACAGTGGGTGCCGAGCGGCCAAGCCAAGGGTGGAGTCACCTCCGGCCTGAGCCACCTGCATGCCGATATGTACGAGCTGGAAAACTCTTCCGCGCGTTGCGGACGCCTGCTGGTGCGCGTGATGAAGCATCCGGAAGAGCTGGAAAGCCGCCGTGAGGAAATCATCGATGCGTTGAACGCCACAGCGAAGCCGTATTTCGGTGACCTGAAGGCCATGACCTATCTCGCATGGGCGCAGCGTTTCGCCGATCTCGCTTTCCCGTGGGTAGATGAAACCTATGCCGATCGCTTCCTGCACTTGCTACAGCGTATCGAAGCCCGCGTCACCACGAAGGAAAGCGGCGAATTCGCATCGCTGTTCGCATCCCGTGCCGATGTGGAATCCGATCCGCATGCGGCCATCGCCAAGCTTGCCGAAGCCTATCCGCAAGCTGATGAACTGACCGTCACCCCGATGGATGAAGCTTGGTTCCCGGTGCTCGTGCGTGAATACCCGAAGCCAATGCCGTTCGTGCCCGTCATCGACAACGACCTGCTGCGTTGGTGGGGTCAGGATCAGCTGTGGCAGTCCGAAGACTCCCGTTACTCCGCCGATTCCGTGCGTATTATTCCTGGTCCGATCTCCGTTGCGGGCATCACCACCGTTGACGAACCGGTCGCCGACATTCTTGGCCGTTTCGAAGAGGCCATGGTCAAGCGCGTTTCCGCCGAATCGCCAAGCGCAGACAAAACCGCGTTTGCCCAGCTCGGCGCGGCATCTTCCGCAGAAGAATTCATTCGCAAATCCCCGAACATCTCGTGGGTGGGCCATCTCATGGCAAACCCGGCGTACGGTACCAGCAACGGTGACGCCAACTACGAAATCCGCAAGATTTCCAGCGAAGGAAGCATCGAAAAAGTACGATCTCGACATTCATCTCGATACCTACTGGGACAACGATCCTGACGGTGGCGCATCCAAGCACGCCGTACGCGACATCGTCATCCCGCTGAACGTGGACGGCAACGAATCCGGGCTCTTCCCGGTGGTCGACCGCGACCGCCTGCCGGAACACGTGTACCGCATGCTTGCCGACACCGCGGGCATCGGCAATACCGCCATCACCGGCGACAAGCTCACCGCCATGCCCGTTATTGAGCAGGTGGCAGACAAAGCCGCCCATCCGTTCGGACAGGCGCATACCAGCTACACGCTGTCCGCCAACCTCGGCTTCGACCATGAAGCGGCCACCGGCGGCGCGCTGCCGAGCAATCTGGTGCCGTCGCGCATCGCACCGGACGCACTCGTCGGACCGGCATGGCCCGCCATCTACGCGGCCCTCGGATCCGTATACGTCAACGGCTTCCCGGGTGATCGAGGCCTGCTCAACGCAGTGCATCTCGACCATCTCATCGAACTGGAAGTCAGCGAAGACGAGCTGCTCAAGCACACTGGCGAACAGATCGCACTGACCAGCTGGGCCGAAAACTACTTCGAATCGGCATCCGGCCGTGTGGTGACCATCCACGTCACCCACAGCGCACAAGACGGCACCGTGCTTGCCAACGAAACCGAGCGTTTCGCCATCCGTGGCCGCGCATATTCCGACGCACTGCCGCCGGAAGCGCCGGACTACGGCGGAATCGAAGCGGAAATCGAAAGCACTCCGCGCCGACTGCTGCGCCGCGTCAAGGTGACCGCTCCGCACGAGATGACCGCCTTCGCCCGTACTTCCGGCGATTTCAACCCGATCCACACCTCGCATCGTGGCGCTGCCGTTTCCGGTCTTGCGGCACCGCTCGTGCACGGCATGTGGCTCTCCGCAACCGCGCAATACGCGGTGCAGGCGCTTGACGGCAAGGGTGCGCACTACGAAATCGCAGGCTGGACCTACAACATGTACGGCATGGTGCAGCTCGACGACGAAGTGGAAATCTCCGTCGAGCGTGTCGGACGCGTGGCACACTCCGGCATGGTGCTCGAAGTGACCAGCCGCATCGACGGCAATATCGTGTCTCGTGGCACCGCCATCGTACGTGCGCCGAAGTCCCGCCTTCGTCTACCCGGGCCAGGGCATACAGCAGCAGGGCATGGTGCTCGACGAGCGTGCCAAGTCCCCGGCCGCACGAGACGTGTGGGAGCGTGCCGACAAGGTGACCTGCGAGAAGCTTGGATTCTCGATCCTCGCCGTCGTGCGTGACAATCCGAAGGAACTGACCGCCAACGGCGTGACCTACCGCCATCCGGAAGGACTGCTCAACCTGACCCAGTTCACGCAGGTGGCGCTCGCCACCGTGGCATTCGCCCAGACCGCACGTCTGCGCGAAGCCGGCGCCGACATTTTGGCCGGCCTATTTCGCGGGCCACTCGCTGGGCGAATACAACGCCCTGAGCTCCTTCGCCGGCGTGATTCCGCTGGAAACCGTGATCGAACTCGTGTTCCACCGCGGTTCCACCATGCACCACCTCATTCCGCGTGACGAGAAGGGTCGCTCCAACTACCGCATGGGTGCGCTGCGTCCGAACCAGTTCGGTGTGGGCGACGACGGCGTACGCGAATACGTCGAATCCGTGTCGAAGGCTTCCGGCGAGTTCCTGCAGATCGTGAACTACAACCTGGCTGGCCAGCAGTATGCCGTGGCAGGCACCATCACCGGTCTGAAGGCGCTGAAGGCCGATTCCGACCGCCGCGTAGCCGAATATGGCGGCAAGCCGGCATTCATGCTGGTGCCGGGCATCGATGTGCCGTTCCATTCCACGCTGCTGCGCAAGGGTGTGCCGGAATTCCGCGACAAGCTTGACGCGCTCCTGCCGCAGACCATCGATTACCGTGGTCGCTTGGTCGGACGCTACATTCCGAACCTGGTTGCGGCTCCGTTCGAAATGACGAAGGAATTCGCGGCCAAGATTCTCGAAGTCGTGCCGTCCGAGCGCATTCAGGCCGCTTTGGATGATCCGCAGATTTGGGATTCCTATGCTGCTGATGATCAGAAGCTCGGTCGATTGCTGCTTACGGAACTGCTGTCTTGGCAGTTCGCCTCCCCGGTGCGTTGGATTGAGACGCAGGCTCTGCTGTTCGGTTCCGCCGAGCAGGGCGGTCTTGGTGTGGAAGAGTATGTTGAGGTTGGTCTCGGCAATGCTCCGACACTCGCCAATCTTGGTGCCAAGACGTTGCGTCTGCCACAGTTTGCCGGTCGCGATGTGACGGTGTACAACGTTGGTCGCGATGAGGGCCGCGTATATATGACCGATTCCGATTCGTTGGTTCCGGAAGAAGATGCCGACGATTCTGCAGTTGCGGCTGCGGCTTCTTCTGCGGCTGCTGCTCCGGCTGTTGCCTCAGCTCCTGCGGCGGCTCCTGCAGCCGTTGCGGAAGTTCCGGTTGCCGCAGCTTCCGCTGGCGCTCCGTCTGGTGCCGCCGTTGCGGATATTCCATTCAAGGCATCCGATGCGATCGCCACATTGCTGGCTTACTCGGCCAAGGTTCGCCCCGATCAGATCGGCGAAAGCGATACCACCGATACGCTGACTAATGGCGTGTCTTCCCGCCGTAACCAGTTGCTTATGGACATCAGCTCCGAACTGGGCGTGGCTTCCGTGGACGGTGCCGCCGAAGCGACGGTCAAGGCGCTGAGCGCTTTGGTCAACAAGGTCGCTCCGAACTACAAGGCGTTCGGTCCGGTGCTGTCTGACATCGTGCGCGACCGTGTGCGTGGCATGTTCGGTGCCGCCGGTGTGAAGCTCGGCCAGATCACCAAGCGTGTGACCGATACATGGCAGCTTGGTGAAGGGTGGACTTCCCATGTGGTGGCTGCGCTCGTGCTCG